>Ga0209775_1001021_pt1 | contig 13826 bp, 11 predicted proteins | sample SaaInlV_135m_DNA_FD_184661 | JGI IMG/M metagenome (GOLD analysis project Ga0209775, IMG submission 184661) | Marine microbial communities from expanding oxygen minimum zones in the Saanich Inlet - SI072_LV_135m_DNA (SPAdes) (version 2) | ecosystem: Environmental > Aquatic > Marine > Intertidal... | reverse complement strand
ATGAACTTTGATTATATCCAGATCCGTTCTCTATTATAATCGGGGATGTAATACTACCAGATATTACTGTAACTTCAAGTATCCCACCTTGTCCGTCGTTACCATCAAACCCCCCAACATTAAGAACATATACACCATCCGTCCACCCATATGATGGATATATAACAACAACTTCATATAACGACCCCAATTGTCCAAGAACAAATTCAAATCTAGGATATTCAATAATAATGTTAGAGGGGTTAAATCGAAGTTCGTTAATAAATTCGGAAATATCTGAAGAAGATCTTGACCCAAATGTATCAATTTCATTATATAATGGAACAGTAGTTGTATTTACTTGATTAGAAAGTAGTGGTATGCCATTTGCATCAATAGGTATAAAAAAAGAATTTAAATCTGGATTAATATATACTGAAATATCATCTACTTTTTGTAAAAAACTTTTATCGTTATAATATGAAGGTTCATAATGTGATAAATTGAATTGAGAAACTACACCATTTCCGACAAAATTATCAGAAGAATATGTTACCGTAGAACTTTCACGATTTCTTAAATTTAATTTATTTCTACGAGTATTACTTTCATTCGTTTCATCTATACTATTATTAATAGTAATAACTGTTGGCATATCAAATGCCATTTCTTTAATATAATATTGGCCAAATAAATGAGAAACATTATCTATATCAGAATCTTGTAATAATCCAGCAGAAACCCCTAATGGATTATTATCTTGTGCCATCCACTCATAATATAATTCTAAAAATTCAATATATGTGTTATACTCTCCATCCGTCTCACGCATCCAACTTGGAATTTGTTCCGATATGTCATCTGTCAACCATTTTAATTTAGAAGTGTTCATAATATTAAATTATATTTACTGATCTTACTGAAGAATTTTCAGAATTATAAAATAAATCATTATCCATTATATCTATAGATATATTAGTTTGGTCTATATATAATATTTGATTTCCCCTCGGATATATATCATCCGATGACAAAGAACATGTAACCGATATATCAGTATAATAATCACTTTCTAATATAATAACATTATCAATACGTACTAATCCTTTATTATAATCACATATGCCTTTTAAATATGTATTAACTATAAATTCACCTTCTATTTCGCCCTTTCTATGAAATAACAAATGCCCATCATGGTCTTTATCATCAACAAAATGCCACAAAAATTCAGAATCTGGTATTCTGAATTCAGAAGAACGTACCGTACCTTTCTTTATTTTATTAGAAAAGTTAAAAATATAAGTATATGGCTTACCATGTCCAGGGATGTCTTCATTAACCCTAAGAACAACATCCGTTAAATTATTTTCAATAGAGTGATGTGTATTATCTATCATTGCAAGAAACTTAGAATATCTAAAATAGTCACCAAAACTATTTAAATCTTCTTTAGAAAATCTAACAACTTCATCATAAACCATATTTTTAATATCATCAGAAGAACGAGTTGTTTGATCCGAATTGTACTTAATCATAATTTTAATGCCCAATTTGATATATTTTGGACTAACAATAATAGGAGAAATACCAAGCATTGAATGATTACGTTTTAAATCGTATTCTATATTACTGCGTTCCACTTCTGATATATAATCACCAAACTTAGGTCTTATTGATATAAATATACTTCCATATTTGGGTGGTATGTTATCTTCCCCGCCCCATACATTTAAAGATTCGACCAATGGATATACTTCTTTAATAATAATTTTATAATCCTCTAATGTGACTGCTCGTTTTTGTGAAGAAAATGCTCTTGGTGCAGCATGTCTTATTTGCTCTACAGTTTCTCTATCACCACCGCCAAATGTTTTAGAATTTATAAGAATTGATGGTTCATCAATACCTAAAAATGAAGTATCAACTATATTGTATAACGGACTATCTATGTCATTATCAAATATAATACCTTGCCCTACCCCATTAGCTGCAGATCCAACGCAATCTAAATATTCAACTTTAATCAGGTCATTAGATGACAATTTTCTACCAAACACACCATCACCAAAATATATTTCATATTGTTCATTAATACTCTCTTGTAAGAAAAAAACCAAACTATCTTTATCTAACTTCATATTATCACGTTCTAAATAATACTCTGATATATTATCACTTTCCATATCAGAATATGTAACAAAAACACGAATGGTGTCTGTATCTATACCACTATTAGTCAACATAAATTTTTGATTTAGATCCGACTCATCATAATAAAAATATTCCTCTATTATATTGCCTTGTAATAATATAAAATCATCTAATCTAAACACATCATACTTACGCCCTTCAACACCACCAATAATATTCGAATGTGTGCGTACAGCATATCCTTCTTTTTCAGGATAAAAACTCCATGGAACCCCATCTTTACGATTTAATTTGAATTTAGCAGATCTAGTGATGGGTAAAAATCTAGTAGGTAATGTCTCAGAATCCGACCTTATTTCAACTATGGCAATAAGATTAACAGAAACTTTAGCACATGTATTAGATTTTGGTATATATCCTAATAATTTACACTTGGATATGACATTTTCACGTATTTGTGCAGTATCTAAAAACATCTCAGATGCTATCATATTTAAATAATATGCATGATGATGTGTATTATATGCTAAAATGTCTATTAATGAGTTTAATCCAGAACCTTCAAAATCATAACTATTAAAAGTTTTATTCGTTGGGTGATTTTTCATATAATTAATTATACTAGATTTTATTTCTTTAAAATCTAATTCTGCAACTTTTATATTCTTTTCCATATTTATCTTACTCTATATAATGAAATTGATGTTGATAAAATTTCGTCACTATTTGATGTTAGGGTTTTATATTGAAAAGTGATTTCCAACCCACCGTTAACATCATTGTCGGATTCTTCTAATGATATATCAATTATACTAACTCTCGATTCAAACACATTTAACTTTGTCCTAATGTTCTCTAGACTTTGTTCTATTTGTATTTTGTCGCTTAGATTCTCAAACAACAATGCACCTATATTTGTACCAAATCCCACATTAAACACACGTTCAGAATTTTTAGTTAATAAGATATTCTTTATAGTTTGAGACATTATATCTTTACCATACAATATATTTATATCGCCAACAGTATTTAATCCATTATGTTCTGTGTTTTTTGAAAAAGTTAAATCGAAATCTTTCCAAAAATCTTCCTTTTTATTTACAATTGTAGTATTATATGACATATCTTTAATTTAAATTTATTTTTGGAGCATGTAACACAATACTCTCATTACTAATATTTATATATTTCCCACTAACATCCGAATCCCAAACTCCCTTAACTTTAATATTACAATCACCAGAAACCACTAGATTAATATTACCTTCTATATGCATGTTCTTATCCCCTTTAATAATCTCATAATCGTCCCCAATTATTTTTGTAACCCTATCCCCATTTGGGTGATATTCTTCAAACGATCCACTTTTATGATAAGTATGTATACGTTCTCCACCAGGAGTATCATCAAATTCTTGATGATGTCCAGATTCAGTACTAATAACTTTATTATATGGATATATTGTCTTATATTTAGTTATAGGTTCTTTAAACAATGCATTAGAAACAACAGAATCAATCTTATCTTTAACAATAGTATCAGAAGTTTTATCCCCCCTAGACAATCTATTAACATCTGACTCACCAACAACAGAATTATGTATCGAAGTTTCGTTCAAAGATGGATATTTATTACCAGTATCACCAAATTTAACTGTCGTGATATCTGGTGATTTAGGTATACCAGGAATTGTACCAAAAAGAACCGGTTCCTGATTACCTATGCTGTCAATAAAAAATCCCACAACCCACGCACCAACTAATATTCCAGTGGGCGATATACCAACACCAGCAATAGATGCTGAGGTAATTGGCATGATTGGTGATGCCCATGGTAATGCATCTGTTGGTAAAATAGAAGAATCGTGAGTATGTGCCGCCAATATACGAACTCTACATCTACCTATTTTTAATGGGTCATTAATATCTTCTACAACACCATAAAACCAAATAAATTTATCCTTTCCTAAATATTCCAATATTTAACTCCTTAATTTAGGGAATGTTACAGCAGTACGATCTTTTACTGCCGTTATCTTCATATAATATCCCATACTACTTATCTTGTGAGTTAACTTTATAATTAACCACTTTCCATAATATGACGGATTAGCATACGATTCCTTACTAGTAGTTTCTTTAAAAAGTGGTAAATCTATACCTATGACATCACCAACTGCGATATTAGTATCACCAAATACAGACAATTCTATTTTAAAATTATCAAATAATTGCAACCCATATTCTCTAGATAATATATTCTCTGATTTATTATAACTATTATATTTATTGTGTGGGGTATATGATATTATTTCGGGGTTATGATGTAATCCCTTAGATTTTGATATGTTGGATTTATCAAGTAAAGGGTTATTTGCTAATTCACCATCACGACTTCCAATATATTGTTCTGAATTTTTCCAATACGAATGTATGGATTTAGTAACTTGTCTAGACAATATATCACAACTAATATTAGTAGAATTGTACATACCCCCCATAATATTACCCAACACATCAAAATTAGATATTATTTTCCATGTATCTATTGCAGTAATACTCGTCATAAGATTTGTAGGGTCTATCTCTTTTATATTATATTCACCTTTTTTTTCCGGATAAAACAATTCTTCTATTGGTTTAAATACATAATTCCTATTATTCTCAAAAAATACATAAGCAGTGGACCCACTCTTATATGCCAATGTAGACAACCAACGTATTGCCGCAAATGGTGCAATATTGGGAATTATTAGTTCTTGTTTATCATCACTTTTGCTTATGATTAAAGGCTTACTTGCATTAAATTCTTCAAATATTTTTAATGCAATAGACGCCGCATCATTACTAAAATATCTAGATATTTTATATTCATAATTTTTTACAAGATCCGATGTAACTAAACTTAATTTATAATTCAACTGATGTCTGGTAGTTTCCACCTCTGATATCATATACACCCATAATTCTAAATATATATATCTATTAGAAAACGCACTTTTGTATTTAATAATAACACGTTCTTGTCCAATAATTGGTAAATTTGATATAATTTCCTCAGTATCATTTATATATAAATCAACAGAAATACTAGACATCATCATATCTTCTGAAATTATAAGTTGTTCAAATGATTTACTAAGATCCAAAACATTACCATTATGAGAAGTTATTTGTAATAACTCTATCGTATGATCTCCTAATGATTTAGGTATGGATGATACTCCAACAGTCTTTGAACTCATAATTCAACCATTCTTTTAAATTCAGATAAAAAGTCAGGAATTATATTTTGTTTTAAAATTCGTATATTGCGCCTTTCTTCATTATTTGAAAGTTCATAGTCGTATTTAGTAATCAGTTTAAATGAATTCCTTTCATTAAAACTTAACTTTTCATATGTAGTCGGTGATATTTTATAATCTTCATCAATAATAGTCTCAATATTATTATACTCATCAATAACATCCCTGCTTGTTAACTTAACATAACAATGTGGTATTATCATAGAATATCTAAGACTGCCATAATCACGTATAATTTTTTTATTAAAACTTCTCTCATTTAACGGCCAATCATCATATCTATTAATCATATTATTAAACAATAATATGATCCAATAATAATTAGAATCACCATAGTATTTCTCTGCTATAATTTCTGGGCTATCTTGATCACGAACATACCACAATTCCCATGTATACGGATTATCAATGTATGACTGCGGGACTTTAACTTTTATAAATAAATTCTTAACCTTTCTAGGAATATTATCATAATTAATATACACAGAATCAACTTTGTTATAAGTTGATTCTGTACCTGAAACAAGTTCTTGTTTTTTTAAATTTGGAATATAATTAAACATAATTGATTACTCTCTATAATATTACACACTACCTTATGAAAATTAAATACCGTATTTACCAATCTCTGAAACTTTATCAGAACTCTGTTGACGAGTTTCTGTAAAGGATAAATGTAATGACATCTGTGTTGGTGTGCTTTCTTCACCAGATACATTAAATCTACCTTCTGAACCGTAACCAACTCGGCAATTAGTTAAAACCCAGTAACTGTCAAATACAGCAGTACAACCTCTCATCATGATTTTATAATATCCAGGCAATACCCACTGAGTCTCCCCAGATCCGTGTTTCTTTGGAAGCATATTTTTTCTAAAACTATAAATTATATTGACAACGTTTTCATATTCATCGGCGGTCTTTGGAACAAAATTGAAGTTAACCTGAAACGTTCTGAATCCAATTCCATTAAACATAACTGATCTGTTATTCTTTTTAGCCAATCCTCTTGCCGCCAAGATATCTTTACCAACACCCTCTTGAAATGTGTCACCGGCAGATTTTATAACAGAACTGAATGTATCAGACCATGCGAAGTTATCGTCGCCTGTGTTAGTATTTGCTGCCCAGTTTCTTATAACACTTCCGTCCTCGCTCGCCCATTGCGCCTCATTACCCATTTCAAATCCCTCTGGCACATATAATGCTATATTTCCACCCAATGAATCCGCGCTTCGTGATCCAGTACCACCAAGTGCGTCCTGAAGCTTCTTCTCTATGAATTGGCCAATATTACTACCACCACCCTTCGCAACCGAATATGCCGCACTTGCCGCACTATTAGCTAATCCGGAAACAGGAACAGCTGATGACAGAATTTTTGAAACACCCTCTAGAAGACTATCACTTACCGAGTCGTTAACGACATTTTGTACCTCCTGTTTAACAATCTTTCTATAGTCATCTGTCATAAATCCAGTAGCGTTTTCACCACCATAAAGAGGTTTAAATACCAAATATGGAGCTTTGCTATTTTGAATCCCGACTGGGTATTCATGAGTCTTTCCTGTTCCTCCTTGTTCACGCAATGGCGTATTTATTATATTCCATATACTTTTTGTTGCTGCAGCAACCAGATCCTGTCTCTCAGCGTGAACGTTAACGTGCTGGGTTATTGTTTTTTGACCCTGACCGTTATCACCACCCTGACCGTTATCACCCGGCGGACTATTCTGTCTCCCACCAGAAAGTCCGGATCCACCCCCGCCCGCCGTTCCTTTATCTGCAGCTTTGGCTTTGTCAGTCGAACCACCCTGATTTTGATGAAGTATTCCCCCATCTGGGGCCAGCTTGACCTTCCCGCCGGCGGGACCTAGCGTTTGTTTGTCTATTATGACATCAGGTGGTTCCTTAGTTGGAAATTGCATTAATGAAGGTCCATCATTAATCAAATCTTTACCACTACCCCTTGTAGACTCATTAATTCCCATCGTCAATGCCATCTCCAACAGTTGCTCTCTTGTCAAACCGGTTGCTTTTTGAAATGCATCAAAATAACCTTCTTCTGCGGCATCCTCCATATCGTCGCCGTAATTGGATTGTTTGATATCAAATAAGTTACCTCTGGCCAAATCACCATTATCGTCATATCTCCAAAGATCTTGTAATACTAACGCAATTTCATCCACATCTATACCACCATCTTCAGGGTCGCCTTCTCTGTTCAATAGTTCTGGAAACATGTCAAATAAATCTTCTGCTCGAATGGGGTCATCAATAATAATGGTCGTATCGTCATCTTCAAATTTGCCGCCGGAATAATAATCAGGATTGCCAACGCCACCACCACCAGATCCGTAAACTGCATAGTCATCCTGAGATTCAGTGTAGTCATCCGATGCCGATTCTCCCGGTGGTAAAGAGTCTTCATACTCTTTAATTACACCATAGTCTGAAGCCATTTTTGTAAATGCGGATTTATCAATCCCCGTATCGGATTGAAAATCAGACCAACTCCAAGAACCATTAGGACCAACTACTGCATCGATCCCCTGAGTAGATATTGCGCCGATGTAGTATTCAAGCATTTCTATATTGATGTCGCCAATTTCCCATGCATCGTCGATATCTTCAAAACCAACCTCATATAATATTTGATCCCTGGACATTCCCATTTAACACCCCTGTCTATCCTAATAAATTTAATTCTTATAAATATATATATTTAGTAATTAAATATAATGAGATTTTATAAAGGCAAATACAAATTAAAAAATAGTAATAAATATATAGGGAACAAAAACAATATTATATACAGGTCATCATGGGAGAAAAGATTCATGAAATATTGTGACTCTAATAATAATATAGTGTCTTGGTCTTCTGAAGAATTATATATTCCCTATGTATCACCAATAGATAACAAATATCATAAATATTACCCAGACTTTTTAATTAAAATTAAAGATAACGCCAACAAATTCAAAATAATTATGATAGAAATAAAACCACACAAAGAAACAATTAAACCTTTACTAGGAAAAAGGAAACGACGAACCACATTTTTAACAGAAATGAGTAAATGGGTAGTTAACTCTTCAAAGTGGCAATACGCACAAAAATATTGTCAAACAAGAAACTGGGAATTTAAAATACTAACAGAAGAACATATATTATGAGCAAAACCAATTTTAAACAATTATTGCAACGGCTGTCATCATCTGGAATAAAAGCAAACACACACAAAGCTAGGGAGTGGTTTAGATCAAAAGTAAGACAATCTGGTATAACTAGAACAACACTGATGTTAGACAAGGAGAGGTTTGCTTCAGCTATTACCGTTGGAAAAATGTATTGTTATTATTACAGTCCTAAACACGCAAAAATATTGCCGTACTACGATGAGTTCCCTTTAATATTTGTTGTAGACATTAACAGGGGGGGGTTCTTAGGGATTAACCTGCATTATGTTTCACCGCGGGATAGGCTGATAATTATGGAATCACTATCAACAATCACAAACAACAAACGTTACGACCGAAGCACAAAACTGGCTCTATCATACAATGTGTTAAAAAAAATATCTAAATATAATATGATAAAACCATGTGTCAAACAATATCTAATCTCACATGTAAGAAGTAATTTAATGAACATAGAAGCTAATGAGTGGGATATAGCGATATTCCTACCAGTGCAAAAATTTAAAAAATCATCTCCATCTAAAATCTGGAATAGACGTGGGTAAACAAACTATGATAAAAGATATAACAATTAATTTTTACAGAGGATAATAATGAATTTAGATACATTCGTACAACGCATAACAAACCCTGTGCAACATACTAAAGCAAACAGATATAAATTGACAATACATTCGATACACAATCCAATTAACCCAGATAGTGTCTCAGCTATGTATATAAAGTCATTTGACCTGCCAGGTGTTTCTATATCAACCACCGAACTAATAGACGGGACTGGACCTATCAGAAAAATACCATATACTACAACATATGAGGATATAACATTTACTGTGATACTTACAGACGTAATCAACCCCCTTACTCTGCGAGAAAGACTCTGGAATCAGATCGATCGCATTTCCCCAAACGACAATATTTTTGGAACGAGGGGTATTTTCAGACCTTTGCAGTATTATGAGGATGTAGCAACAGATACATTAACAATTGATACTTTATCAGAATTTGAAGACCGTCTTTTGAACCAGACGGTGTTTTATAAAGCATATCCTATTGCAGTAGGAGCAATATCATATGCATACTCAAATGATGAACCCGCCACCATGGATGTAACTTATGCGTATGAATACTGGAAACCTAAACATGTAGCATTGAATCAGCCATTCGCCAATATGTAACATCGACAAAAAATTAGTGAAACACATTATAAACAATGAAAGGAAAAAAAATTATGAATTTACCAAAAATAGAAACAGCAACATATGAATTGACAGTACCATCATCAAACGAAATTATAAAGTATAGACCCTTTTTAGTAAAAGAAGAAAAAATATTATTAATGACGAAAGAAAGTGAAAATCCAGACGCATTAGAAATTTCAGTTGTAATAAAACAAATTGTTAATAATTGTATACTATCTGATGTAAATATAAATGACCTTGCAACATTTGACTTGGAATATATATTTATAAATTTACGATCCAAATCAGTTGGGAATACCGTTGATTTAATATATGATCATGATTGTCCAAATGATGAAAAAACTAAAAATATACCATTTATCGTAAATTTAGATGATGTTGTCGTAGAAGATATCAAACCAGATAATAGTATTATACAAATAACAGATACAGTATCTATTATTATGAAATATCCAGATTATGATTTAATAAAAGACTTATATTCTAATAATGAAGATAATAACAAAAAAATAGAAGATATAGAAATAGTTATTCGTTCAATGAAATATATTATTGACAATGATACTAAACATCTTGTGACTAATTATTCAACTGAAGAAATCACAGAATTTTTAGAATCGCTCACTTCTAATCAATTTAAAAAAATCTTTTCTTTCTTCGGTACTATGCCGGCAACTTCATATAGAACAGAATTAACATGTGAACATTGTGACTTTACACATGACGCACACTTGACAGGAATAGTTGATTTTTTCGTATAAGTCTATATCATGATACATTATTTGAACATTATAAAACTAATTTCGCATTGATGCAACACCACAACTATTCGTTAACCGAATTGGATAACATGGTACCATTTGAACGAGATATATATATATCTTTATTGTCACAACATATTATAGAAATGGAAAACAAAAAATAATATGATAAATAAAATAATAAAATTGGCAGAAGCTATAGATTCATTAAGAATATTTCCAAGAATATTTATATCTATATATATGATTTTATTATATAAATCAATTATATGGTTTATGAATCTATCAGCACCAACATCAGAACAAGCAGCATTAATATCAGTCATTACTGGTGTTGGTGCTGCTTGGTTTGGTTTATATATTGGGTCAGGAAAAAAATAAAATAATAATAAAAGAGAACTAATATGCCTTCATTAAAATCAACGACTAGTAATATTAAATCATCAAATTTAAATGATGTTATAACTGAAAATACAAAAAATCTGTCATCAAAAGAATCTGAGAAATTATTAAATGAAATTAAACAATCTCTTGATAATACAAATATAAATGATAATAAATCATTAAATCAATTACATACGTCATTATCTGATATATCTAACTATATTAATTCTAATACAAAAATAACAGAAAACGAACATACAATATTAAAAAATATAGTACAACAACAATCTAATATAATAAAAAATGAAACTTCATTAACCACAAGAATATCAAAATCACTTTCAGATAAAACAAATGCCATAGCTGATAGAGGATTTGATTTTGACGCATCTACTATTGGAGTCATGATGCAATCTCCTATGATTGCATGGGTACTTGGAAAAATGCAAAAAGGCGTGGAATCTGGAATTAACAAAGTTAGAAACATAAAACAAGAAAAACAAAGACAAAAAGAAGAATTTGAATCTAGAAGAAATAGATTCAATAATAAACAGGAAACCGAACCAACAGTTGAAGTTGATGCAAACAAAAATAAAATAACTGATTTAGCAAAAACATATTATACATACAAAATGCATGGTATGGTGAAATCCATGACTAACACCAATACTCAAAGAAAACCAGTTAACCCAAACCCATTAGTGGGACCTACATACTCAGATAACAGTTCTCCTACATCTATAGAATCTATAATGGAGAATAAAAGAAGTGCAATTAGAATATATAAAGTATTAAAACATATAGATAAAGATTTACATAAAATATTAAAATGTGTATGTAAGAAATCTAAAAAGAAAAAAATCGTCAATCCAGATGGTGGTTGGGGTATAGACCCCTTTAAGTTATTTTGGGCATGGAAAACTTACAAATGGTTGAGAGACCTTTTTAAAAAACCAGCTGCGGAAAAAGTTAAGAAAAAACCAGACGCGGAAAAAGTTAAGAAAAAACCAGACGCGGAAAAAGTTAAGAAAAAACCAGACGCGGAAAAGACACCGAAAAAACCAGACGCGGAAAAGACACCGAAAAAAATCACGGCAGATAAAATACCATTATCAAAAGTTAAAAAAATACCTAATGTAAAGTTTAGTCCAAAATCTAAAAACTTGTTGGAAAGACTGATACTATCGTTAGAAAAACTATCCAAAGTATGGTTTAACCCACCTGCTAAAAACTTGTTGCCGCATATCAAGGTACAGCCTCCCAAGCTGTTAGAGAAACTGCCACTAAATAATTTTGATGGTCTTGCCACGAGGCTGTTTGGTAAAGACCTTAATGACCTACGTTTGAAAATTAATAACGCAGAAAAAGCAACCGCAGACAATACTAAAACAACCGCAGACAATACTAAAACAACCGCAGACAATACTAAAACAACCGCAGACAATACTAAAACAACCGCAGACAATACTAAAACATCTACAGAAAATACTCAGCAAAAAGGTACAACTACTGATGCAACCGGAAAACCCTCAGCTGTAAAAACACAACATATATCCGATATCCTTAAAATGCGAAACCAACCTAACCAGGGTAAAACTGGCGCCCAAGTAGCGGAGGATAATTGGGCCAAAACAAAAATGTCAGGTTCAGATATGTTTATTTCACGATTTTTACAATTTTTAAATTTACCGGTTGATTTACAACAGCTGTTAACAGATATAGAACGCAAACAGTGGATTGCGGCGGCAGCGGAAGCTACTGGGATCCAACTGGGTTTTTTTGGTAAAACTCCACTAAAACAAGGCACTGGAATTGCGACAGATCTAGCAGCGAGATATTTTCGAAACCCGGTGCCAGACGAAAGTGGTAAGTACTCGATGGGTCTAGATGATGATAAGCTAAAAAGAGAATTTAAAACTGCATTCTGGGCTTACGCTGATTGGTGGTGGGCAGATGTAGGCAAATTTGAACTCGGTGAATATGACAAGGAGGGCAATCGAATACTATTTTCAGGCAGAGGTGCATCAGACGTTTTTGATTGGATAAGGATGACAGTTACGGATCCAGTGTTTGATGCAATCGGTGGCCTCTTTGACTTCAGCTATTGGGATAGTTTGAAGAAGGCACTAACGGGTGAGTTGCATTTAGGCGACCCCGCAGCAAATACTAATTACAAATCAGTTGCAAAAACAACCGACGCTTATCTTGCCACATCGGATGTAGGTGGTTTATACAAAATGTTTCCGTCGTTGCAAATAGACCCCGATCAGTCACAATATAGTACACCCTTCGACAACACAGGGATAGAACGCGCTTGGAATGATAGGATCTCTAATAGAACCTACAATAGAGGTGATAATCCTCAGTGGCGAAGTGGAACTAAATATGAATGGAGCGACTTCAACCCTCTTGATTGGTTTATTTCCGATGCGGCTGCTGGATCAGATATACCAGGTTCTGCCCTCTTCCGACAATCAGAAACTGACCAGGTATCAATAGCATTAGCTGAAAATAAACATTTATATGAGACGATAAAGGATGACAGGGACATATTACGCCAATCAATCGATCAAGGTTCCACATCGCAGCTTAAGACATCGGATAAAATGGATCAACTACTGGCACTCTATGAAAAGAAGGAAACAGACGTAAATATTGAAGTAGAGGAACAGAATCGGATTACAGAGGCAGAAAACTTAAAAATCAACCAAGAGGGTCAATCAAACATACATGAACTATATAACAATTTATTAACAAATACCGAAACAACATTCGAAAATATAGGCGTTTCTTTAGAAGATACCGTAGAATATATAAGTAGTTCTTTAGAAAATACCT
>Ga0209775_1001012_pt1 | contig 13858 bp, 17 predicted proteins | sample SaaInlV_135m_DNA_FD_184661 | JGI IMG/M metagenome (GOLD analysis project Ga0209775, IMG submission 184661) | Marine microbial communities from expanding oxygen minimum zones in the Saanich Inlet - SI072_LV_135m_DNA (SPAdes) (version 2) | ecosystem: Environmental > Aquatic > Marine > Intertidal... | reverse complement strand
TGTACCTATAGAGAATTATAGTATTACTTTTCAGGGATAACACATCGATAAACTTTTAAAGAAAAATAGAGTCTTATAATCATGACAAAGCGAGTTAAATTCGAAGATAAGTTAGCAGTAATTCGTGTAAAAAAGACCTATGCTGCACCGTTTTTGAAGTATAAGTACGTTTATTTGAAGCGAAAGGACATTTCTACTAGGACTAAGTTCAAGAAGCTGATAGATAATGTTTGTGCAAGCTGGCCTTCCGATGTATATTTGCTTAAACACCCTACGGGAAAGGTTTTTGCAAGATTTAGAATTTCTGAAGGTAAAATGACTTTGTTATACAAAACTTCTCCTGCAACAGGTAATTTGTATCCTATTTGGGATTATTTTAGAGAGTAATAATGGTGTCTAGAAAATGGTTCATGAAGTTTAATTCGACTGAACCTGTAAAGCTTGTTCCCTATAATTCAAAAATTTTAGTTATTGTTAACGAATTTACAAAATTGTTGCGTAAAACTATTGGTAATAATGTTACGATTGAACATCGTGGTGCAACTGCGCTCGGCATATCAGGAGTTGGTGAAGTTGATCTATATATTATGGTTTCTCCAAAAAAATGGAAAAAGATTCTACCGAAACTTGAGAAAAAGTTTGGAAAGCCGGGAAGTTTGGATCATGAATGGGCAAGATTTAATCAAGTTTATAAGAATATTGAATTTGAAATAATGCTTGTACATGAAAATTGTAAAGATAATATTGAAAATCAAATATTCTTTAATCATTTGAAATCAAACAAAAAGGATCTTGAAAAGTATGAACAACTTAAAGTTAAATATTCTAAATTCTCGGAAAGAGAGTACTATATCCAAAAAGATAAATTCATAAAGAGAATTATGAAAATTTATGACACAAAGTAGTAATCCATTTAAATTCTCTTGGTGAATTGTTTTTATGGATTTGATCAAAGTTATTGAAGGTTCTACTAAATTATGGGTTCCGGATGCTAAGAAGTATAAGTTAGACTCCAAAATGCCGGTTTTCTTTAATCCAGTTATGCATCTTAATCGTGATATTACTGTTGATATTGTTAAAACTCTGGACAAACCAAAATCTTTAGATCTTCTAGCTGGAACGGGTGCAAAGGGAATTCGTCTGGCTGTTGAAGCCAATGCAAAGGTTGATTTGAATGATGCAAATCCTTCTGCAGTTAAATTAATTAAAAAAAATGCTAAATTGAATAAAGTTGAAGTCGAGGTGTTCAATGAGAGTGCAAATAAATTATTGAGGAACTCTCGCCGAACTTATGATTTTATTGATATTGATCCATTTGGAACTCCGGTGCCGTTCTTAGCTCAATCACTCAATCGTCTGAGAAAAAGTGGAATTGTTGCAGTTACAGCCACAGATACTTCTGCGCTTTGTGGGACTTATCCAAAGGCATGTATGAGAAAATATGACTCTCTGAATCAGAAAACACAAATGATGTTTGAAATTGGAACTCGGATTTTGATAAAGAAAGTTGTTGCTGATGGATTAAATATAGGTATCGCTCTTGAACCAGTGTTTGCACATAGTTCAAATCACTATATGCGAGTTTATTTGAGACGAGTTGAGAATTTGAGAAAAGTGAGACAGAACTTGAAGTTCTTATTCCTTTGCCCAAACTGCTTTACTTGGAAGTTTGAGAACAAGATGCCTGAAACAAAAGTCAGGTGCGGTTGCGGAAAATATAGTGAAATTCTCGGTCCGATGTGGACTGGAAGTTTGTATGACAAAAAATTGTTGAAACAAATACCTGACTCAAATAAAACTGTACAGAAAATTAAAGAAGAGGTTGATGTATTTGGATATTATAATTATCATATGATGTCAAAGAAACTTAAAGACGTTGGAGAACTGCCTAAAATGGATTTTATTATCGAAAAAATTCGAAAGAAAGGTTTCAAAGCCAGTAGAACTCATTTCTCTCCGACAGGAATTAAAACTAATTTACCTGCTAAGAGTTTCTTAAGATTGCTTTATTCTTGAATTCTTAATTCTTCTTCAGGTTCTTCAGTCTGACCCATCGCTATCCTCTCCTCTTCCCTTTTTTTTTTGGCTTCTTCGATTAGAGGGTCTAGGTTTAGCTTTTCAATCATTTCCTTGTACCTGTTTCGAATTGTAACTTCCGTTACTCCAACTACGTCTGCGATTTCTCGTTGAGTTCGCTTTTCTCCAGTAATTAGAGATGCTACGTAAAGTGCAGCTGCAGCAAGTCCTGTTGGACCTCTACCTGAAGTTAATTCAGATGTTTGTGCAATTTCTAAAATCTTTTGAGCTTGTGTTTGTGTTTCTGCTGAGAATCCAAGCTTGTTTGCAAACTTTGGAATGTAAGTTCCTGCTCCACTTGGTGCCATTCTAATTCCTAACTCTCGCGCAATAAATCTGTAAGTCTTACCAACATCTCTCTTGTTGTTATTTGTCAATTGACAAACTTCATTCAATGAACGTGGAAGATTGAATTGTCTTGAAGCGATGTAAATTGCTCCGACTACAACACATTCCATAGAACGTCCTCGAACTAATCCTTTTTCAACAGCCATTCTGTAAATTCTAGCTGCTTCTTCCTCAATTTTTGGAGGAATATTAAGTAAAGATGAAATTCTCTTCAAATCTGCTAAAGCGTACTTTAGATTTCTTTCAAGCGATGTTGAAGAACGGTTGTGCCATTTCCTAAGTCTTAAATATTTTCTTCGATCCTTTACAGATAGACCGTATACTTCTGAACTTGTACCAACCTCAGTACCTGTTCCCATATCGTGTTTAGCATAACTTGATGGTGCTCCTGATCGTCTTTCATCTTGGCCGTCAGAGAATTCTCTCCATTCTTGACCTTGATCTAACATGTTTTCATCCATTACGATTCCACAGCTGTTACATACTATTTCACCACGTTTGTGGTCTACAGAAAGTTTATCACTTTTACACTCAGGACATGATTTTTTAGTTACCATTTTAAATGTATTAACTCATCGAGGGTACGACAAGCTTTATAACTTTATGCTCAGCCGCGTTTATAAATGTTGTGAAATGTTGTGTTTAAAGAGAGTTGTTTTGCAGTGACTTGCTATTAACAACTTTTATAAAGTCACGCGAAAAGGAAAACTTAGATGGGAAATAAATCCAGAGGACTAAACGCAGGCAAGAAATTAGCCAAGCGCAGAAAGAAGTTTAGATGGGCAGATAAGTGGTATACACGAAGAGCTCTTGGACTAAAGGTTAAATCTGATCCTCTGAAAGGAAGTCCACAAGCGCGAGCAATCGTTCTTGAAAAAAGACAAGTAGAAGCTAAGCAACCTAATTCTGCTTTGCGAAAAGCTGCTCGAGTTCAATTAATTAAAAATGGAAGGCAAGTTACAGTTTTCCTTCCAGGAAATCTTGCAAGTAAATTTGTTGATGAACACGACGAAATTATGATTGAAGGAATGGGTGGTCACATGGGTAAATCCAAAGGCGATATCCCTAATATTCGATGGCAAGTATTCAAAGTTAATAGGCAATCTTTAGAACGACTTGTAAAAGGAAAAATCGAGAAAACAATAGGTAGAACATAATGGTAAAAAAAACAACTGATGCAAAAAAGGAAAAACCATCTAAAGAAGTTTCTAAAAAAGAAACTAAAGTTGAAAAAAGGGTTTCTCCTGCGAAGGTTGACAAGAAATCTCGTGTCAAAAAGGAAGCAAAGGCAGAAAAGAAAACTTCAGTTGAAAAACCAAAGGTAGAAAAGAAGGTTGTTAAACCTAAGAAAATTCTTCCGAAGCTTAATCCTTTTCAACAACAAATTAATGATATGAAGATGTTTGGAAGATGGAGCGTAAATGATGTTATTGTTTCAGATCCAGGTCTAAAGGCATATATGAATCTTGATCCTATTTTTGTTCCAACATCGCTTGGGCGATTCACAAGTAAACAATTTTGGAAATCAAAAAGACCTATCATTGAACGATTAATGATTAGAGTTCTTGTGTCTGGACACCGAGGTAAGAAACATGTCAGAAGTTCAGGTAGTTATACTAGTGCAAAAATTAATGCTTACAACACTTTGATTAAAGCTTTTGAAATTCTTGAAGATAAAACTAAGAAAAATCCTATTCAAGTTGTTGTTAATGCTATTGAAGCTGCAGCACCTCGTGAAGGAATTACAACTATTGAATATGGTGGAGTTAGATATCCTCGTGCTGTAGATCTTAGTCCTCAAAGACGAGTTGATTTGTCTTTAAGATGGCTAACTCAAGGAGCAAACGATAAAATGGTAAAGTCAAAAGGTAAGAAGAAAATTTATGAAACTTTGGCAGAACAAATCCTTGCAACAGTGGCTTATGATCAACAAAAATCTTTTGCGTATTCAAAGAAATATGATGTAGAGCGTCAAGCAAAGGCGGCAAGATAAAATGGCTAAAGAATATAAAATGGTTATGGCAGTTGGGAATCCTTCATCTAAAAAGACCTATAAGGTCGAGTTAGACTTGGATGGAGCTCAACCATTATTTGGTAAGAAAATCGGTCAAGAATTTAATGGTGAATTAATTGGACTTGATGGATATAAATTAAAAATTACTGGAGGTTCAGACTTATCTGGATTTCCAATGAAAAAGGGTATTGAAGGTAGTGGAAAGAAACAAGTTCTTTTGAGTGTAGGTTCATTAGGATTTAGATCTAGAAGATATCATAGTGTTCCTAAGGGTGAAGGTGCTAAAAAGAAACTTAAAGAAACTCGAAAAGGAGAACGGAAACGTAAATCAATTCGAGGTAATACTGTTTCTGATTCAATTAGACAGATTAATTGTATTGTAACAAAGGCTGGAAAAGCAACTCCTGAAAAATTGCTTGGTTTAGAAGCTAAACCTGCTGCAGAAAATAAGGAAGAAACTTCTGAGAAGAAAGAGTAAATTGAGCAGTTATTTACTTAGGCACTAATCTATTATAATAATTTTCGGTGTTAGGGTTGATAATTAATTTAAATAATTGAAATAAACTAATATTATGAAGACTGTTCGAATCAGAAAAGATTTGGTTGACTTTTTGGATGGAAATATAAAATATAATTGGCAGGATAAAGGTATCTTTGATCGTGAAGCAAGTCCTGCAACAACTACTGAGTTATTAGAATTCTATAATCTAGTGTCTAGACATGGTACGTCTTCTCATCAAATAGGGAATATCTTGTCTAAGGATAAAAATATAATTAAGGTTGGTCTTGTTAGAAAAGCAGGATTGACTTCGGGTGCTTATGAAATTTGTGAATGGGCTTCAGTTACTTGGGTTTTAGATAATTTACCTGATAGAGGTTCAAATGAGATTGTTTATGAGAGTACTATTGGAAAATTGCAAAGCTGTATTATTCCAGTTGAATCTCTTGAACGTGTTAGACGATTACAAGATGAGTCTTTGGATGAATTGCTTGTTTAAACCAATCTTTTTATCTTTTGAGTTCCATTGGGCTTTATGGATTATACTATTCCTCGAACTACTGACTTGGAAGGAACTCTTGCAGAATTTCACGAATTCTTTGAAAAGCGGAAATTATATTTAACATCAAAGGATAGTTATGGAACTCCGCTTTCTTCGTGTGATATTATTCAAGATGAACCTCGTTTATTTATTCGTCTTAGTCATGCTTCTGTTTCCGGAATTAGATATGTTGGAACGGTGTTACGTGAGAGTAGACAGGGTGGTCGAGTTGAAATATATCGAGTCAGAGATATAGAAGGTTATAAAATTGCATTAGTAAAACCCGGGCAAGTAATTGATGAAACTGGTGAAGTTATGTCTCTTATGGATCTGGCTCAAAGACCGGAATATCTCGTTAACAAACGTGACTAAATTCCCCAAAGATCGTTTTCTTTTCTTTTAATTTCTGCTAATTCCTTTAGAACTTCAACTTCACTCTTTGAAAGTAAATGTTTTTTGTTCTTTAGTTTTCTGAAAGCTGATTCTGACATGTTTGTTATTAAAAAATCTCCTCCATCTGCTCCACGACCGAGTGTTAATTTTTCAACAGATAATGCTGCTTCTTTTCCCTTAATTAATTCAGTAAGTTTCTTTCCTTTGTCTTCTATTGTTTTAACTCTTCCAACTACTTTTCCGTCTTTGTTTATTACTTCAACGTTAGGTGTTAGCTTTCCATCTAGAACTTCAGCTCCGAAAATTGCCGGACCTGATTGTCTAAAAATATATTGTGGCATAATTCTAATCTTTGCTGGCCATTGTAAATCTGAAATCTCTTCAAGTTCAAGTCTTTGTCGTCTTTCAGTATGTAACTTTTCGAAATCTTCTACAATCTTGTAAATAACTTGATTGATTATTATTGGGATCTTTTTCTTCTTAGCCCTTGTTTCTAACTCTTGTTCAATGGTTACATTAAACCCTAAAACAAATGGATATTCACTTCCGTTTTCGAGACTTCCTTCTGCTTCTACAATATCTCTCTTTGTAATATTCCCAATGTCTGCTCGCTTCATCGGAATTCCATGTTTCTGGAATAATTTTGAAGCTGCCTCTAAACTTCCCAATGTATCTGCTTTCAATACAACTCCTTCATCTCCCGTTTCAACAAGTACTTCTTCGATTTCTTCTTTAACTTTGTTTTGTGCTTCTTCTAATTTACTTTTGTCTTGAACTGAAATTAATGGTGCTCCTGCAATTGCTTGGTTTAAATCATTTGCAATGATTTTTACTCCGGATGCAGCAACAACTTCTTTGACTTTGTCAAATGAAGATTTCTTATCTCGTATTTCTGCAAGCGGCTTTGTTTTCAAAAGTGCCTTTACTTTTGTAGTAACTGCCGAATCTAAACCTCCGATAACAATTGTATCGTCTTGTTTTAGCGTTCCTTCATAAATAATTATATCTGCAGTTGTTCCCATTCCTTTTTCTTCTTTGATTTCTAGAATTGTTCCTTTTGCTGGAGCATCAGTTTCTATTTCTAATTTTCCAGTCAGAAATCTTTGAGACAATCCCGTTAGGACTGCAAGTAATTCGGGAATTCCTTCTCCGGTTTTTGCTGAGACTGGAACAATTGAAACTGTTTTTTGGTGATCCTCTACTTGGTGATATAGATTTGATTCGAATCCCATTTCTGAAAGATTTCCAAGAATTTTATAAAAATTATTGTTGAAATATTTTGTTACGTTTTCTGCTTGGTTCTTTAGGTTTTTGATGAATATTTTATCTTTTGAGTTCCAACCAGTTATTAAATCAACTTTATTTGCTGCAATTATAAATGGAACTTTGAATGATTTTAAAATTTCAATGGATTCTCTTGTTTGGGGTTGAATTCCTTGGTTAATATCAATTACAAGAACTGCAATATCTGCAATTGAACCACCTCGCTTTCTTAAATTACTGAAAGCTTCGTGACCAGGAGTATCGATAAACAATAATCCAGGTATGTTAAATTCAAGTTTGAATAAATCTAAAAGTTCACCGCAAGATTCCTTAATTTTGTCTAATGGAACTTCGGTTGCGCCGATGTGTTGAGTAATTTTTCCTGCTTCTCTGTCAGCAAGAGTCGTTCCTCTTAGGTAATCTAGTACTGAAGTCTTCCCGTGGTCGACATGACCAAGGACAGTTATTATCGGTTGTCGGATTGTCATTTTCCATCATTACCTCTATTGAAAAGCTTATTTTTTGGTTTAAAAGTGTATTGCTTTTTTACTATAACTTGGTTTTCTTGAATCCTTCTGATATTTCAGGGAATTGATCTACTAACTGATCTATTGGTGTATACAATCTCATTAAATGATGTCTCCTTAAGTAATTTCCATATCTCCATCTCAACTTTCTGTGGAATGCGATTAAAATAATTCCAACAACTATTGCAGAAGTAGATAAGAACATCATGACCTCATAAATTGAATATAGTTCTGCAAATTCTCCTGCGTAAAACAATGCTGCTGCTGCAAGTCCCCAAGTTAATGTATCAAAGATCCCAACCGCCTCACCGTGTTTTTCATCTGGAGTCATTTCCGCGAGACGTACATATATTGGACGATATATTAGTAGTGTTCCTAACTCAAATCCGGCATACATTAATACATAAGATAATGGATGATCGAACACAAAGAAGAATCTTATGAATGCACCAATTAGAAAGAATCCTGGAATAATGAGCCATTTAGAGTGTAATCTATCTGAAAGTCTTCCTACTGGAAGTTGTAGTGGAAGCATAACAAGTGAAGTTCCCATAATTATTAATCCGGCTTGCCAGAAATCATATCCCACTACTGTATTCAAATAAATTAATATGAACGTTCGCCAGATTAAGTAGAATGAACTCTGGATTAATTTAATTATACTCAGTAATCCAAAACCTCGAGTAATAACAATATCTCGATAGTTGTCAACAATTTCAGAAATGCTTGGAATCTTGTTTGCGTGCTTTCGTTCAGTTAGCAGTCCAATGATATACATGTAACTCAGTGCAATAAAGAATGAAGTGTAGAATAGCGCTTTGAATCCCAAGAAATATATTATTGCTCCACCCAGAATTGGTGCTGAAATTACTCCTAAATGTCTATATATTGAACGAACAGCTCCATAAGTTGCTAGTTGCGCTTTCTTTGATATCTCCCAAGCATAACTCAAATGTGCAGGATGATATATCGACCAGCCAATTCCTCCAATTGCTCCTCGAATCATGAAAAATAATTCGCTTGTGAAGAAAACCAAACTTAAATTAGCAAGAGCCATAATAATTCCTCCGACAAGCATGACTCTTTTTCGATTATAACTATCAACATAGGATCCAGCTATCATTTTTGTTATGCTTTGTGCTACAACCGTGACTGCAATAATAATACCAATGTTGATAAGATTAATTCCTAAATGATACAGATATAGCGGCAAGAAAATGTTGATTAATGCTCCAGATAGAGTTACTAATGAGATTATCTGATTGAGATGTTTATGATTGGATTTTGTCTTGAGGTTCATGACCTAAAATGTATTGCCAGATATTAAAACTTAACCAAATATTTTTTGTTTTAGTCTTTTCATATAAGTTGGACCGTTTATTATTGCGCTTTCAAGAGAAATTGATGCGTAAGCTTTCTTTTTCTTTGCTGCTAAACCCAATCTAACTAGATTTGCTGCGATAATGAATCCAGTTAATCCATATGCAACTTCATCTACTGCGTCAGGAAATTCTTCAGTTACAAAACGCCCCGCCCATCCTGTTCCTTGAACCATAGCATAATATTGTGGAGCGAATGTAATATCAATTAATGCATTTTGTTTTGTTAGAACATGTGCTTCTTTTTCAGCAATTAATGCAAAAGCTTCTTGATCTCCTCGAGTCATAGCTCCGCCAATATACGCCTTCAAAAATGATCCAACAGGTCCAAGCTTTGCTTTGCCCTTTAGTCTTTTTTTGTAAAGATTATTTATCCAACGGTTTACAAAACCAGTATCTTCAACATATTCAAAATAAGCATCTTCTGCTGCACATCTGTCTGAAATACACCGATTGCCTTTATCATCAATACCGAATAAGTCACGTTCCTCTAAGATTGATTCTAATGTTTTCATTTTTAATTAATTAAAAAACAATATGTTCGTCTGCTCGCTTGTAAGAATGTAATTCTTTCTTGTCAAACCAAAGTGATACTTCTTTCTTTGCATCTTTAGCATCTCCTGAAGCATGAATAATATTTGCAATAGATTTTCCTGCTCTGTCAGCATATGCGTAAGAGTGATGTGCGTAATCTCCCCTGATTGTGCCGGGGGTTGCTTCTGATGGTGCTGTTGATCCAACAATTCTTCTAACATTCTTTATTGCTTCAACGCCTTCAAGAACCATTGCTAAAACCGGTCCAGATCTAATAAATTCATCAAGTCCTGGGAAAAATGGTTTTCCGATGTGATCAGAATAATGTTTTTTTGATAAAGATTTATTAACCCAAACCATTCTCATTCCAACAATCTTTAATCCGGCATTTTCAAATTTTGAAATAACTGTACCTGTTAAAGATCTTTTTATACCGTCTGGTTTGACTAATACTAATGTGCGCTCTATCATGTTTTTTTGTGCCGAGTAAATTTAAAACCTTAACGCTTTTTCTTTGATTGTCGTAGTAATTTACTGAATAACTCTTTTAGTGCCATCCCAAATCTCCAATCAACGCCTTCTGCTCGAATAACTTTTCCTTCTTGAGTTTCTGCTTCACCAGTTATTGCATATTTGGTTCGTCTTCCTTGTTTTCCATATCTTTTCAATCTTAATCTCATACTTTTGAACTGACGAGTTAATGGTGATTTTTCAATAAGTTCTTGAAATCTTCTTCTTTCTTTAAGATCTAATTTCTTTTCGGAAAACTCTACATCCATTTTAATTTATAGTTAGATTTCTATTTAACAGTTACGCTCTTTGCTAAATTTCTTGGCTTGTCTGGATCTAAACCTTTCATTATTGCTAGATAATATGATAATGCTTGTATTGGAATTATTCTTAATATTGGTGAGAACTTATCTGGGCCTAGTACTTTTATCCAATAATCAAAAGTTTCGTCTTTCTTTTCTGAAATTCCAATTATAAATGCTCCTCGACTTTTGAGTTCTTGTGCATTTGATAAAATATCTTGATTGTTTTTATTTGGAACAAAAACTATGCAAGGAGTTCCGTGTTCAATCATTGCAATTGGTCCGTGTTTAATTTCTCCTCCGGCAAAACCTTCTGCATGAATATATGAAACTTCTTTGATTTTTAGTGCTGCTTCCATTGCAGTTGCATAATCTCTCCCTCTACCAATAGTAAAAATATGATTTGAATACCTGAGAATTTGTGATAATTCTTTTGTGTGTTTTCTTGCAGACTCACTAGTTAAATAATAAATGTGTCTAACTATTTCTTCAATCTCTTGCTTTGATTCGTTTGGTTTATTTATTAATGAAGAAGCAAGTAACATTAGAATTGCAACTTGTGCGGTATATGATTTAGTTGAAAGAACACAAATTTCTGGACCGACATTCATGAATATATTATTGTCTGAAAGTCTTGTAAGTGATGATCCCTGAACATTTACAATTGCGTTTATTTTTGCTTCGCGAGTTTTTGCAATTTTTACCGCGTTTATTAGATCCAATGTTTCTCCTGATTGTGATATTGCAATTATTGTTGACTTTTCACTTAGAAATTTTTCATATTGTTCAAACTCATGTGCATGAATTATTCTTGGAATTAATCCGTTTTTTAGAAATTCTCCTTCTGCGGCTTTTGCTGCATTGTAAGATGAACCACATGCAACAATGTAGACTTCTGATGATTTTAATTCGTTAGTGATTTTTTCTATTAATTTTGAATCCTGAATTAATGCTTGTTTTACTGTATCAACTTGTTCTGAAATCTCTTTAAGCATGAAGTGTTTGAAATCTCCTTTCTTTGCTTTGCTTACATCCCAATCTATTTCTGAAATTTCTCTATGTACTTCTTTTTCCTTGTTGAATATTTTGATTTCTGAATTAATGTATCCGTAATCTCCGTCTTCTAAGTAAATTACTTTCTTAGTTCTATCAATAAATGAAGTAACATCTGATGAAACTATTAGTGAATCTTTGTCTACTCCAATTGTTAATGGTGAATCTCTTCTTGCGAAGAAGATTTTTTTGGATTTATCGTGTAGGAATGTTATTGCAAAGGTTCCTTTAAGTTCATCAAGTGTTTTTTTGAATGCTTCAAGTACACTTTCTGAAGTTCTGAGATGAAACTCAATTAGATTTGGTATTACTTCAGTATCTGTTTCGCCATAGAAATTAAAACCATTATCTTTTAGTTTATTTCTCAATTCTTGATGATTTTCTATTATCCCGTTATGTACTAGTGAGATCTTATTTGAGTTTGATGTGTGTGGGTGTGTGTTGTCTTTTGTTACTTTTCCGTGAGTTGCCCATCTTGTGTGTCCAATTACAAAAGTTGCACTTCCTTGTTGATTTGGGGTTTCAATCTTTCCTAATTGTTTTTCTGTTTTTAATTGATCTGCATCTTTGAAAGTAAATCCCCAGGAATCATAACCACGATAGTCAAGACTTTTAATCATCGATACAAATTCAGATAATTCTATAGAATTTGAAGTACTAGAATAGCCTACAATGCCGCACATATAGATAAAAGTGAAAATTTGTATTAAAAGATTGTGAAACTTAGAGTTTGATTATTCTGAGGTTTCAGGAGTTAGATTTGTTTGCTCTGTTTCTGTTGACGCTTCTGGTTCAGCAACTGGTTCTTCAGATTGAGTTTCCTCTGCCGGCGTTTCTTCAACTTTTGGTTCTTCTTTAACTTCGGGTTCAGCAACTTCTACTGGATTCTCTTCAAGAGTTTCAGTTGGAGTTTCTTCAGTAACTGGTTCTTCTTTAACTTCGGGTTCAGCAACTTCTGCTGGTGTTTCTTCAGCAACTGGTGTTTCGGTTGGAGTTTCTTCAGTAACTGGTTCTTCTTTAACTTCTTCTTTGACCTCTGTCTTTTTTGGTCTTAACTCAAAATTTGTTGGAGTTGCCTTTACTCCGTTTAATCGATTTAAATGAATATCAATTGTTGATACTCGAATTGGTCTTCCTTCTCGATTCTTGAAATCTTCTGCTGCAATTACTACTTCACCAATTTTAATGCTGTCTGTTAAAAATTTACTTCTAACCATTTCTGCAACGTCAACTGCACGATTAATGAATTTTCCTCTAGATCTAATAATAACATTATTTGCTCCGCTTGTTGTAAATTGCATTACTACTGCGGTAACATAATTCATAAATGGCTTTCCGCCAACAAATACTATTTTTTCGTCTTTCATTTAATCTGCGTAATTACTCGTCCATCGATAGCTTGACTTTCTTTGTTGCATATCCTGCAAGCTGATTTCTAATCTTCTTCGTTCTAACGTCGGATAGTTCTTGTACTACTGCTTTGTTTTTATTAAAATTGTCTGTAAATTTAGCTCCATGTTTAGCTAAAAGCTGATCTACAATTCTTTTTGTAAATTTAGTTCTGATTCTACCCATACTATTTCCGTCATATGTTGATTTAAAAAGCTTATTGTTGACGAGTTTTATTATTACTTATCTGCAACAATTTCTAAAATATCTAAATGTTTAAGCTTGTGTTCTTTTCCAACTGTCTTTTTTGTTCTTACATCTATTGCTCTTATGAATTTTTCTCCAAAATCTGTGTGTAATCTATACGCAAAATCAAGCGCAGTACTATCTTTTGGCATTAAGAAACAATCCGGTAATACATTTCCTTTTGAGTCTTCTAATTTGCTAACTCCTCCTGGATGAATTGCAATGTATTCAAGAATATCAAATACAATTTTGTTTAAAATATCTTGAACTCCGGTTGATTCGTTAGTTTCTAAGAATTTCTTAACTTTTGCAAGAGCTTCCTTTTGTTTATCATTTAACGTTCCTTTAATTTTAAATTTGTTTTCTCCAGGAATATAATCTATTAATTTTGCTTTATTTGCTTCTCTTAGTGCTAACTCAAACTCTGCTGAACTCGGAATTATAATACTATCTGTTTGAGTTTTTATTCTTTCAAGATTTGCTTTTGAAGTTGAAACATCCATTTTATTTGCTGCGATTATTATTGGTTTGGCTTGCTTTCTTAGTTCTGTTGAGAACTTTTTCATATCTTCTTTAGACCAATCAGTTAACTTGTTTGAAAGTCCTGAACTTGAGAATGCTTTTTTTACCATTCCCAGATTTATTTTTATTCCTGAAAAGTGTTCTGCGATTGCTCGATCGGAGGGAGTTCCAGATAATTGTGCCTGTCTTGCAAACTTTGCCCAGCCTCGATCCATCAATTGAAATATCCAAGTATTTAATTCGTCTTCAAGAAATTTAATAT
>Ga0209775_1000987_pt1 | contig 14055 bp, 8 predicted proteins | sample SaaInlV_135m_DNA_FD_184661 | JGI IMG/M metagenome (GOLD analysis project Ga0209775, IMG submission 184661) | Marine microbial communities from expanding oxygen minimum zones in the Saanich Inlet - SI072_LV_135m_DNA (SPAdes) (version 2) | ecosystem: Environmental > Aquatic > Marine > Intertidal... | reverse complement strand
CATTCAATGTGGTTCACAGGATCTCCAGTACCTGTTCTGGCGGCCGTCCGATCGCTGCCCGGCCGTTGTTGACGACAATGGGGCGCTGCAGCAGGATCGGATGATCAACCATCGCCTGTAACAGTTGCGCATCATCGGCCTGTGCCAGATTCATTTCCCGGTACGGCGCTTCACCGGGACGTATCATGTCCATAACCGAGCATCCGAGCAAAGTCTGCAGTTCTTTGAGCGTCTCCTGGCTGGGTGGGTTTTCCAGATAGTCAATAATCTGGGGCTCAAGGCCGCGTTCGCGCACCAGAGCCAGGGTTGCTCGAGATTTGGAGCAGCGGGGGTTGTGGTACAGCACCACTGGCATGATCTTCTCCATGATTTTCTTGACAAAATGAGGGGTACGAAGGTACATTGCCCCAGATAAACTGGCCCGTAAACATAGGGGCTAAGTTACCTGATTTTATACGCAAACCTCCCACAGAGAGCGACCCGATGACAATAAATACAACACCAATCCGTACCCTGCTGGCACTGTTGGCGGTGGCTGTTGTTGCCACGGGCTGTGTGACAGCAAAACCGACTGAAACCGAGGCCGGCACAGCTACTGTTGCAACCCCGGCACCAGCGACGTCGACCGCCACAGCAATCCTGTCAGCCCCGGCCAAGCCTGATGATTGGTGCGACCGCTACCCTGATTCCTTCGTCTGCCAGGAAGACAAAGCCGACTCCGGCGATTGGTGCACCCGACATCCTGATTCCTTCGTTTGCCAGCCATCGGCGGCTAATGCAAGCGACTCCGGCGATTGGTGTACGCGACATCCTGATTCGTTTGTTTGCCAGCCATCGGCCCCCGTGCCGTCAATATCGGCTTATGTTGTGCAGGGCGGTGATCACCTGTGGGGGATTTCCTCGCAGCCTAAAGTGTACGGCGATCCCTACCAGTGGCCGTTGCTTTTTAAGCGCAACCGCGCTGACATTGGCGATGCTGATCTGATCTACCCGGGCCAGTTAATTCAGATTGAAAGGGATCTGACAGATTTTCAGATTCAAGAGGCCATCGATCATGCTCGGACACGTGGCGCCTGGTCGCTGGGTGTTACCGAGGCTACTGATCTTAAGTACCTGGAGGCAACTCAGGCCAGCGAGGCCAGTACAGCAACAGCCGATGACGCAGCGCAGATGATTGCGCAGGCGAGCTCCGATCTGGACGCCGCTAAGGGGGTTGGAGGCATCTGGCGCCTGGTTGATTCAGCAACGGGTGGCAAAGCTGTGAGTATCAGCAAATTACTCAAGGCGGCAAAGGCAAAACTCGAAGCGGGTGACGCCAGCGAGGCCTACCGTATGGCCAAGCGGGTATCGGAAGCCGCGCAGATGGGCGTCGCTCAAGCGGCCGAACAGGCAGATGCGGGACCGGCCTATAACTGAGCCGCCCGCGGGCTATATCGAAAAGGCCTCGGTATACCGAGGCCTTTTTTTTCACAATTGGTTAACGATGTGACGTCGAAACGGCTATGAGCGGGCACTTTGGCCGCTGATCATTGCCGATGATCTTGTGAAACAGTCCAGCTCCTATTCAATAGGCCTTATTGCCCGGGTGTTCAGCCGGGTTCGCCAGGGCCGCTTGCACCGTGTTGCCTCGGCGTTGGCGTTCACTACCTTGTTGGCGCTGGTACCGCTGATCACGGTGAGTTTTTCGATTCTGTCGTTATTTCCTTTTGTTTCCAGTTGGCGTGGCAGCGTCGAAGATTTTCTTTACAGTAATCTGGTGCCGGCGACGGGCGAGGTAGTGAGCGGCTATCTGCGCGAATTTTCCACTCAGGCCGGAACGCTGACTGGCCTGGGCTTGGTTGCACTCATGGCAACCGCCTTGCTTTTGTTGTCAACCATCGAGGATGCGCTTAATGGTATCTGGGGGGTGCGCAAAGGTCGTACACCCATGCAACGTCTGCTGCTTTACTGGGCGATGCTGACCTTAGGTCCGATATTGGTGGCTGCAAGCTTGTCTTTGAGCTCCTATCTGGGCTCATTGGTCTTTTTGGATTTGATACCGGGCAAGCAACTGGTCAGCGCCACGGCTTTGCTGGGATTGCCGGCCCTGGTGGAGGGCCTGGGCTTTCTCTTGATGTACCTGGTGATTCCAAATTGCCCGGTGCGATTCCGTTATGCCCTGGCCGGGGCGATAACCGCTATGGTCTTGTTCGAAATGGCAAAGTATGTATTTATATTGTTCATTGCCAATTTCAACACCTATCAGATTATCTATGGCGTGCTTTGGACGATACCGGTGTTTTTGGTCTGGATTTTTGTGTCCTGGCTGGTCACGTTACTGGGGGCATGTGTGGCTGCAGAGATGGCGGTGTTGGCGTCGGCAGTCGTTCCCGCGCCGCGGATGCGTCCAGTGATGGGATCAAACACTGATGCAGCTCAGAACCGCTCGCGCAAGAATCAATAAGGCTTGTGGCCAAAGGAGGGATCCAGTCGCATTTCTTGACTACTCGCCGATGGCTCAACGACAAGTGCTGCCGCGCAGTGCGCGCCAAGGGGCTATGCCCGTGCAGATCTTAGAATAACTTGCCTAAATTTTAATATATTATTATATTGTAACAATATTCGTATTATTCTTAAGCCTCCCTGGAGGTCTTTTCGTATGACACTATTTGCTGCACTCCGAGCAGTTCTCATGTTCGGTCTGGTTCTTGTAGCTTGGCCGGCAATGGCCGGCGAAGTCCGTGATCCGGCCGTGCATTTTTTCCAGGACAGTTTCAATGATCTGTCTGAGGAAGCCGAAATCGCCCAAGAGGAGGGTAAGGCCGGCGTTTTGGTGATGTTTGAAACGGACGATTGCCCCTGGTGCACGAGAATGAAGGACACCGTGCTTAATCAGCCCCAGGTGCAGGATTATTTTCGAGCTCATTTCCGGGTGATTGCACTCAACACGGACGGAGACGCTCTGGTGACAGGATTCGATGGAGTCGAAGTGTCAGAAACTGAGTTTGCACTTCGGCATAACCGAGTCCGCGCCACTCCAACATTCTTGTTTTTCGATCCTCAAGGGAAATTGCTGACCCGCTATACCGGTACAACCCGTGATCCACAGGAATTCCTCTGGTTGGGCGAGTATGTCGTTGGCGCCCATTTTAAGACCGAGCGTTTTTCCCGGTACAAGCGCAAGCGCCGGGAGGAATCCTCCTGAGTCAATGCGCGAAGGCGGTCTTTGGCTCGGCAGTAGATTTTCGATGATACGCCGTACTGCGCAGCTGGCCCTACTGGTGTTTGGTGCCGGATTGGCACAGTTGCCAGCGCTGGCGGACAGCGCTATTGCACCATTTGAGCCCCTGCCTCAACCGCTGACACTCCAGGACGCTCTGCGGCTGTCTGGCGAAAACCATCCGAACCTTCGCCTTGCGCGAGCCGGGGTATTGGCTGCCCAGATTCGCTTGCAGAAAGTGGAATCAAGTTTTGGGGCAAGCGTATTACTTGAACTACAGCCGCGTGCGGCAAGCAAGGCTTCTGTGTCTGGCGTCGATTTTCAGAACGACAGCCGTTATGGGCTAGTGTGGCGCAAACGTTTAACCGACTTTGGTCGCAGCGCCAGCCGTCGTGAAGTGGCAGGAGCAACCCTACAGGCCAAGCAGGCGATCTACGAGGCGAGGCATGGCCGTCACACCCTTGAGATCATGGAGCGTTTTTTTGCAGTCACCCTGGCCGATTACGCTTACCAGATGCACGATGAGCGTATGGCGATCAGTTATTTTCGCTACACGCGTATGCTTGAGCGCCAGACCCGGTTTGAGCAGTATTCTGATCTGGAGGTGGCTGAGCGCGAGGTCACGTATCGCCAGCAGTATGTTGCACGCCTACAAGCCGATTTACAGCGTCGCCAGACCCGGCACCAGCTCGCCCTCGCACTGGGTAGGCCAGGTGAATTATCCAGCGAACTGGTGATGCCTGATCTTGCGGTCTACCGCAAGCGCGAGGTTCCTAAATATGCAGACTTGGTGGATCGGGTTATTCTGTCATCTCCTGCGCTACAGTTCCTGCGCCACGATGTGGCCGCGGCAAAAGCCGCCATTGATGTTGCCCGGAAGCTTAATTCACCGGTGTTAAGTGCCGAACTTGAGGCCCGTGAATACGTCAACAGCACGAGTTCCAGCCGCGATCGGTACCGGGCCAACCTCAAGTTCAGTATGCCTTTATTTGATGGAACAGGTGGCCGTAATATTGAGGTCGCGCTGGCGCAAAATACACTTTTGCATAAACAGGCTGCACTCGCGTCATCAGAGTATGTGGTACGCGAGGAGGTGCTGATGCTGCTGCACGAGCTTGAGGTCAACCGCGCAGAGGAGGCAGCGGCGCAGGCGCAGGAAACTTATCGCGGCTATTACCAGGATCGCAGCCGCGCCATGTACGAACTGGAGCTGCGCTCGGACTTAGGTGATGCTCAGGCCGCAGCGGCTGAAGCCATGCTGGAGTCAATCCGGGTTGATTTCGAGCGAGCGCTGTTGTGGACGCAGCTTGATAGTCTGCTTGGGTTGCCATCAGCCCTGATTCAGGAGAATTAAACACTATGAAAGCCCTCATCCGTCCGCTTATTGGAGCACTGCTACTGATTGTTACCCTGGAAGCATTTGCACAAACCTTGCAAGGGTCTATTGGCTGGAATCGTCGAGTGGCTTTGGGTTTTGGAATGTCAGGGCAAGTGGAAGCTGTACTGGTTCAGCCGGGCGCCGCAGTGAATAGCGGCGAGATTTTGGTGAGGCTTGACGCAACAGTTTACGAGATCGCATTGCGCAAAGTGGGTAACGCCGAGGAACTGTATCGTGTGGAACGAGACCAACAGCGCGCCGATTTTGATCGCGAACAGACGCTATTTGACGAAGGTTCTTTGCCTGCAGTGCAGTTGGATCTGGAAAAACTTGAACTGGTGCGTGTCGAGTCCGCCTACGCTGGCGCTTTACTCGAACGTCAACACGCCGAGTTTCAGCTCGAACTTGCACGCCTGAAAGCTCCTTTTTCAGCGTGGGTTATCGATTCGGCGTTTGCACCTGGTCAATATGTGAACCATGATTTGGGCAATCCTCCGGTGATCACGCTGGCTGAGCGAGGGTTCTATCTTGCCCGGGTATTGGTCAATGCCCAAACCGCTGCCGTGTTCAAAGTGGAAAGCGACGTTCGGGTTCAGGTAGACGGACGAGAGTTTGAGGCAATCGCCAGCGCGATCGGCCTTGAGCCAGTGCCTGGGTCTGAACAGAATGCGCAGTATCTGCTCGCGGTTCGTTTTGCCAGTGACCAGTTGATTCGCCCTGGCACTGCATGCACGGTTACTCTGCCTTGAGCAAGAGTCCCTGTGAGCAACCCTTATAGTGATGCAATAGTTTGCAAGGTAGTGACCAACTCGCCTAGGGGATAATCTGCAGATTCACCGCTGGCCCGGTTGCGGTATTCCACCGACCCATTGGTCAGGCCACGTTCCCCCACAACGATGCGGTGTGGAATGCCAATCAAGTCCATTTCTGAGAACATAACTCCCGGGCGTTCTTCGCGATCGTCCAGTAGCACTTCGAAACCGGCGTCGACAAGTTCTTTATAAAGCTCCTCTACGACCTGCGCGACCTTTGGCGATTTTTTGAGTCCGATCGGCACAATGCATACATCAAAAGGTGCCAGGGGTGGCGGCCAGACAATGCCGTTGTCGTCGTGATTCTGTTCAATAGCGGCAGCAACGATCCGGGTAATGCCAATTCCGTAACAGCCCATATACAGCGGTTGATTGCGGCCGTTGGCATCAAGGTAGGTCGCATCCAGCGCCTCGCTGTACTTGGTGCCCAATTGAAACACGTGGCCTACCTCGATTCCCCGGCGTACCTGGATTTCTTTTTTGGAATCGGTTGGGCACGGATCGCCATTGACGGCTTGGCGAATATCCTGGGTTGTAGGCTCAGGCAGGTCGCGCCCCCAGTTGACGCCGGTGAGGTGAACATCGTCGCGATTGGCGCCGCAGACAAAATCTGCGAGTACGCCCGCACTGTGATCAACAATCATAGGTATTTTCAGGCCCACAGGCCCAATTGAACCCGGGGATGCACCGATGGCGTTATGGATAGCCTCTGCACTTGCCATCCGTAACGGCTTGGCGACCTCGTCCAGTGATTCGGCTTTGACGCTGTTCAGTTCGTGATCGCCACGCAGGATGAGGGCAATCGGCGTTCCGAAAGCGCCTTGCACTACCAGGGTTTTCACGGTTTTCTCGGCATTCACTGCTAGAAAATCACAAAGATCAGCAATGGTGTGTTGGTTTGGGGTGTCGACTTCACTCATTTTTTCGCCGGGCGCTGCACGCGAGCTAACCGGCCGCGCGAGATCAACTTTCTCGACGTTAGCGGCGTAGTCACATGGTGAGCAAAGCGCGATCGCATCCTCGCCTGAGTCGGCCATGACATGGAATTCGTGTGAAAAGTTTCCACCGATGGTTCCGCTGTCCGCTTCGACGGCCTGAGTTTCGAGGCCGAGGCGTTTAAAGATTCGTGTATAGGCGTCGTACATCGTTTGGTAACTTTCGCCCATGCCTTGGGTGTCGCGATCGAAGGAGTAAGCATCTTTCATGATGAATTCACGAGACCGCATCACCCCAAAGCGCGGCCGAATCTCATCGCGGAACTTGGTTTGCACCTGGTATAGATTGATCGGCAGTTGACGGTAACTACGGATCGTTGAGCGCGCGAGTGTCGTAATAACCTCTTCATGGGTCGGGCCAAAGCAGAAGTCACGCTGGTGGCGATCGGTAAACCGCAGCAACTCCGGGCCGTAGTCGTCCCAGCGGCCGGATTCACGCCACAGTTCGGCGGGCTGCACAGCGGGCAGTAAGACTTCCTGGGCGCCGGCCCGATTCATCTCTTCACGCACTACAGATTCAACTTTACCTAGTACGCGCAGCCCCAGCGGCAACCAGTTGTAAATCCCAGAAGCCACCTGACGGATCAGGCCAGCCCGGAGCATCAGTTGGTGACTGATAATCTCGGCGTCAGCAGGAATTTCCTTAAGTGTGGCAAGAAAAAAACGGGAGGTGCGCATAAATCGTTGGCTGGATTAGCGGTAATTAAGATGGAGTGTATGCGTTTTGCCGTGCTGATGGGCTTTCATCTTTGACATGGCCAGTCCAGGCCCGGCTCTTGGTTTCGTGTTGCTCAATGTTTAATTCCCGGTTTGGGTTTTCTGAGCTGAACCCGCACAGAATCAGTTTTCTCACCGCCTAATTTGGGCCGAGACGTCATTTTAATCCCGCGGGCTGTATTCAATTCCCTTTCCCGGGCGCTAATCAAAGAGAGACAATCTCGCATCCTAACGATGGTCTCGCTCGACAGGACATGGCGAGCGTCTTTATGTACTGCCGTCTCGCGAGCAATCTCAGTCAATATCAAACGCATCTCACGCAATACGCGAGCCTCTATGGTTTCTGTCGTCACCTTATGTAATTGCCCTTAACTCATCCAATGTTTAAGCCCACCAGGGAATCCAGTAAACATAAAGAGTAATGCAGTTTGGTTCATGGAGTTAGTTCAAGCCTGGATTGCTTGGTAAGTCCCAGCAACATCTTAGTGCCAAAATCCCATTTGATTTTGCGCTCGCAGAGCAGGCGATCAACCCCATGAGCAGTTTCAACCCGTGCGGGGCTTAGTGAGAAGGCGCTGAGCAGATCTGACCCGCTTCACTGACCGCCACTGATAACATGGCAAAGTCCAGATTACTGGATTTTTGCAGGTCGTTGATCATCTGGGCCAGCCGCTCAGTGTCAGTGCGGTGAGTAGCAACCCACTGGCGAACCCCGGCCTTGCCGCGGCCACCTTCGGTATCAAGAATAGCGGCAGTGATCGTACGTTGACTGAGATGCAGATCAGAACGCAGGGTTGAGCGGGCAAGGGCGTGCCAGTGATTAGTGATCGGCAGGTCACGAATGTGATCGGAAAGCCAGTGCAAGCCGAGACGATCACCGGTATCGAAATAGACCGTCGCGACCTGGGCGATATCATGCTCACGACTGTTGGCCACATCGGCGATGTCCAGGGCGCTGGTGAGAGCAGCCAGAGCTGCGACGTGGTTGGCCAGTGTCGCCGGCACGTCTGCGTTCAAATAGCGGCGTACCCGACGTTTTTGTGTCAGGCGGTTTGAAGCGGCCAGCGCCCGGGGGAAACTCAGGCGAAGTTTATCTACCCCACCGCGAAATTCGGCCACCGTTGCAGCAATATCAATTGGCCGCTGCCGATGGCGTAACATCCAGGCGGTGGCGCGCTCAAGCAGTTGGCGAGTCTCGTGCATAAGTTCTTTTTGTGTTTTCGAGGCGACCTGATGATCCAGCGCCTCAATTTCGCGCCATAACTCACGTAGCCGGAAGATTTCGCGTACTGCCGCGTATGCCCGGGCCGTGTCCGCTGGAAGACCGCCTGTCAGCTCGTTCATTCTCAACGTGAAGCCCGATCCGACACGATTGATCATGCTGTTCGTGACGTGGGTTGCAATGATTTCCCGGCGCAGGCGGTGGGGCGCCATGAAGCGGTCAAAGCGAGGGCTCAAGGCCTGGGGAAAATAGCGTTGCAGGTCTTCACCGAGGAAGGGATCTTCAGGCACGTCCGACTCAAGCAGGATCTGGTAGGTCGAGATCTTGCTGTGGGCTAAAAGTACTGCCAGTTCAGGCCGCGTAAGGCCTTGGCCTCGGGAAATACGTTCGGCAATCTCTTCATCCCCGGGCAGGTGTTCCAGTTCCCGGTCGAGTCCGTAACTGCGCTCGAGTTGGCGCATGGCGCGGCTGTGGTGGTGAATCAGGCTCGGTGCCCGGTCTACTGCCAATGCCAGTGCCTGGGTTTGTGCATAGTTGTTGCGTAACACCAGGAGCGCAACCTCTTCGGTCATTGCCTCCAGCAGGGTATTGCGCTCATCCATATCAATCTCATGCGCTTCGAGGGCCGCGCTAAGAAGAATCTTAATGTTCACTTCGTGGTCGGAGGTATCGACCCCGGCGGAGTTATCAATAGCATCGGTGTGACATAGACCTCCGCGATGACTGAATTCAATTCGGCCCAGTTGAGTGAGTCCGAGATTCCCCCCCTCGCCAATGACGCGGCAGCGCAACTGTGAGGCATCAACCCGCAATGCGTCATTGACCCGATCGCCGACCGATTCATGACTTTCGGTTGACGCTTTGATATAGGTTCCGATGCCGCCGTTAAACAGCAGGTCAGCCGGGCTTTTTATCATCTCGTGTATCAATTCGGTTGGACTGAGTTGCTGCGCACCAATGCCTAACGCCTTACGGGCAGACTCAGTTAACTCTATCGACTTGGCGGTACGCGGCCATATGCCGCCTCCGGCTGAGAGTGTCCTTAGGTCGTAATCAGCCCACGTGGAGCGGGGCATTCGAAACAGTCGTTCGCGCTCTTTGAACGAGGTTTTGGGATCCGGGTGCGGATCAATGAAAATATGCTCGTGGTTGAAAGCGCCGATCAGGCGGATATGAGGGGAAAGCAACATGCCGTTACCGAATACATCCCCGGACATGTCGCCAATACCCAGAACGGTAAAAGGTTGCGCCTGGGTATCAACATCCAGATCGCGGAACAAGCGCTTGACTGACTCCCACGCACCACGGGCAGTGATGCCCATGGACTTGTGGTCGTAGCCAGTCTTGCCTCCCGAAGCAAAGGCGTCGTCCAGCCAGTAATCGTATTCAGCTGCCACGTCGTTGGCAAGATCCGAGAACGTTGCTGTTCCCTTATCGGCGGCAACGACCAAGTAGGGATCATCTTCGTCGTAGCGCACAACGCGGGGCGGTGGAATGACGGAATCGCCACGGCGATTATCTGTCAGATCGAGCAGGCCGCGAATGAAAGTCTGGTAGCAAGAGCGTACTTCATCGCCGCGCTCATCGGGTTCGAGTTCGGACAGGCGCCGCGCAATAAACCCGCCTTTGGAGCCGACCGGGATAATGACAGCGTTCTTGGCGATCTGTGCTTTGACAAGCCCCAGGACTTCAGTGCGAAAATCTTCCGGGCGATCGGACCAGCGCAGGCCACCCCGGGCCACTTTACCGCCACGCAGGTGGATCGCCTCGACCCGGGATGAGTAGACGAAGATCTCTGCCATCGGCCGTGGTCGGGGCATGCGGGTAATTGCGCTACAGTCGATCTTGAACGAGAGTCGCGCCGGTTGCTCGTGGTGATGGCCTTGAAAATAGCTGGTTCGAAGCATCGACTCAATAAGATTAACGAAAGCGAAGAGAATACGGTCTTCGTCTAGATTGGTAACCCGTTCAAGCCCAGTCGCGATTTCATCTCTTATGTTCTGTACTGTTTCGGTGCGATCACCGGCCAGATCTGGATCAAAGCGGGCATGAAACAGTCGGATGACCCGGATGGCCATATGCGGGTTGCCTGCTAGGGTCTCAATCACGTAATCCTGGCTGTACCGAAAACGCAGTTGCCTCAGGTAGCGATAGGCTGCGCGTAATAACGTGGTCTCTTGCCAGTCGAGACCCGCACGCAGCACCAGCCGGTTGAAGCCGTCGTTGTCTGCCTGACGAGACCAGACCCGCTGGAACACGGTTTCAAAATGATGTTTGCCGTTATCGACATCAATGTCGCTGCGGTCACGGTCTTCCAGATCAAACACATGCAGGAAAACCAGCGCACCTTCCTGGCTTGTTATCCGGTAGGGGCGTTCAGATAAAACACGAAGACCCATATTCTCGATGACCGGCAGAACATCCGAGAGGACAGCCGCGGCGCCTGGAGAATAAAGCTTAAGCTGTGCGCGATTGGCCTGACTGTCGCGCTCGCGATACAGTTCAATACCCAACTGCGAGCTTTGCTCGGCAGCGACAATCTGTTCCAGATCACAGGCCCCGTGCTGGGGAGTGAACTCTTCCTGATAAGCGGTTGGAAAGCCATCGCCCCAGGTTTCGAAGCGAGCCAGGGCAGCCTCCCCTCCATATTCGGTTTCGAGCGATGAGTGCAAGTCTTCTCGCCATGATCGTGCGGCTTGCGCTATGCGTTGCTCGAGCGCCACAGTGTCGGGCGAGAGCGCACCCTCGGGATCAACGCTAATCAGGTAATGTATTCGTGCCAGCACTGAGTCGGAAAAATGCACATCGAACTGAAGTGTGTGGCCGGCATAGGCTTGCAGAAGAATGTTTCCTATTTTCTGCCGCAGATCGCTGTTGAACCGGTCACGCGGAACAAAAACCAGACAGGAATAAAAGCGTCCGAAACGGTCACGGCGTTGAAACAGGCGGGTACGTTGACGCTCCTGTAGCTCGAGCATTCCGATAGTGATCGAGTACAGTTCTTGATCACCGATCTGGAACAGGTCATCTCGCGGGTAACTTTCAACGAGATTCTGCAATACCTTAATGCCATGTCCGTTTGCGGGAAGCCCGCTGCGCTGTAGCACGTGCTTAAGTTTGAGCCGCAGAACAGGCACATCAGCTACGCTGTGAGTGTAGGCAGCTGCAGAAAAAAGGCCCAGCAGGCAGGTCTCACCGGTTAACTGGCCCTTTGCATCAAAATGCCGTACCGCGATCAAGTCCATGTAAGCAGGACGGTGTACGAGCGAGCGGTTGCTGGATTTAGCAAGTAGTAACGGGTCGGATTCTTCAAGATATCCCGGCAGTTCTGAAGGCAGTGCCAGAAGGCGTTGGCTTAAGTCTGAGTCGGGTTGTGGGCGCAAGATGCCCAGTGCCGAGTCCGCCCGCGCGACCAATGACGGCTCTTTGCCTGCCAGGGCGTCAAATTCAACGGCCCCAAGGAAAGTAAAGTGATCATCTGCAATCCAGTGGCAAAGGGCAGCCACTTCGCCAGCGGATTCCGGATCCAGCGGGGTGTGATCGGGATGGATACCCTTAGCGGTCGCCAAAGCCAGATCACGCATGGCTTCCCAGTCTGTATCAGCGGCTCGGACCTCGGCGAGGACGCGGTTAATTTCCTGCGTGATTGCCGCAAGGCGCTCCGGGGTAGTCTGGTGGCTGAGCTGAAAAGACAAAAACGATTCTTTACAGGCTTCTTCGTCCTGATTATTCAGACCGACCATGGTGCCATCGGGATCACGCTCGACACTGATTACGGGATGAATTGTCAGATGAATGGTATGACCCAGTCGGTTGAGAGCCATGCGGATGGAATCGACCAAAAAGGCCATGTCATCAACGACAATCTCGACCACACTGTGCCGCGTCTGCCAGCCGTGAACTTCGGTAGTGGGGTTGTAGATACGCAGACAGGCGTTCCCAGCGACTCGGCGCTGTGCAAACTTAAGGTGAGCCAGGGCTGCCCCGTAAAGGTCGTCCAAGGGAGCCTGTTCCAGATCCTCGGTGGGTACTCGGTGGTAATAGGCTTTGAAAAAGGACCTTGCGCGCTCGACCTGTGCCGCTGGAAGTCTTTCCCGCGCAAGATCGGATAGCTGTTGGATCAGCTTATCGAGTGTGAAATGCGGTGTGACTGACATCTGGTGAGGCCTCCACGGCCCTTTGTTGCAAGGGGGGCAAGCAGGTCGGAATATACGTGAATTCCAAGAAGGGTTAAATTGTTTTGACGAGATTGATGTGAACGGATACGGTTGCATGCAAAGGCCATAGCCGCGCTAAGGCACAGATAATATCTGCTGGCCTTTCAGGCACCACATTTAATGGGAGTAAATTATGATCGACCAGCCGCTATGGCGGCCTACCTCCGAGCAGATTGCCGACAGCAACATGACAGCTTTTGCCCGCGATGCGGCATTACGCTGGGGCCGGGTATTCGATGACTACCCAGCGCTGCATCAGTGGTCGGTCAGCGAGCCCGGCGAGTTCTGGGCCAGCGTCTGGGAGATGGCTGGTGTGATTGCCTCTGGCAAGATTGATCCAGTAGTCGAAAATCCCAAGCGGTTGCCCGGGGCACGCTGGTTTCCCAATGTTCGTCTGAATTTCGCCCGCAACCTGCTGCGTCGTCGCGATGACGCGCCGGCCCTGATTTTTCGTTCAGAAGACAAAATAAAACGTTCTCTGAGTTATGCCGAGTTGTATCGGCAGGTGGCAGGGCTTGCTGGCGCACTCCGCCAGGCCGGCATCGGGCCAGGAGACCGGGTCTGTGGTTTTATGCCCAATATGCCCGAAACGGTCAGTGCCATGCTGGCGACGGCGTCCGTGGGCGCGACATGGTCATCTTGTTCACCGGATTTCGGCGTGCAGGGTGTACTGGACCGATTTGGCCAGATCACGCCCCGAGTACTGTTCAGCACGGATGGTTACTTCTATAACGGCAAGGCGCATGACTCTTTGGAGAAGTTGCGTAAGATTCAACAAGGCCTGCCGTCACTGGAGCACACCGTGGTCGTGCCTTTTTTCTCGAACGATCCTGATCTGTCACAGATAACCGGGGCGGTGTCAGTCGATGAGTTCAGCTCTTCCGAGGAGGAGATCGATTTTGTCGATCTGCCCTTTGATCACCCGCTTTACATCATGTATTCGTCAGGAACCACCGGCGTGCCCAAGTGTATTGTCCACGGTGCTGGCGGGTCTTTGTTGCAGCACCTCAAGGAGCAGCAGTTGCACGTAGGATTGCGCCCCGATGATCGGCTTTTTTATTTCACGACCTGCGGCTGGATGATGTGGAACTGGCTGGTATCCGGGCTGGCCAGCGGGGCTACGCTGGCGTTGTATGACGGCTCTCCTTTTTACCCGGACACAAACGTCATTTTCGATTTTGTTGAGCAGGAGGAAATCAACATCGTGGGAACCTCGGCCAAGTTCATTGATGCCATTGCCAAGGCGGGCCTGTGTCCGCGCGAAACTCATGATCTGTCTAGTGTCCGCACTCTGCTTTCCACCGGATCACCACTGATGGCCGAGGGCTTTGACTATGTTTACGCATCAGTCAGTGATAGCGTCTGTTTGTCTTCTATTTCTGGCGGCACCGATATCTTGGGTTGTTTTGTCGGCGGAAATCCCAACCTCCCGGTGTGGCGTGGTGAAATTCAATGTCCATTACTGGGAATGCAAATCGAAGTGCGTGGCGATGATGGCTCGCTTCTGGGGTCAGG
>Ga0209775_1000969_pt1 | contig 14259 bp, 10 predicted proteins | sample SaaInlV_135m_DNA_FD_184661 | JGI IMG/M metagenome (GOLD analysis project Ga0209775, IMG submission 184661) | Marine microbial communities from expanding oxygen minimum zones in the Saanich Inlet - SI072_LV_135m_DNA (SPAdes) (version 2) | ecosystem: Environmental > Aquatic > Marine > Intertidal... | reverse complement strand
TGCCGTCAAGCTTGGTCTTGTCTGCACCAGTCTGCAACCCCGCAAGAGAGGTGGTCGCTGCTGGAAGCGTGGCGTTTGTGCCGTCACTTGAGGTAACTGTTCCAGTTGTTGCTGCGGCGTTGTATGATAGGTCAGTGCTTACGTTTGTTGATTTTGCCGTGTTGGCATCAACGTCAGTTTGAATAGTGCCTAGCCCTGCTGGGGTTACCGCCCTTACAGTGTCTGTTCCGGTGTCAACCTCTGCCAATGTGGCTAGTTCGACAATCCCCTTTACTGTGTCCGAGGCATCAGGCTCACCTCCACCTCCACCTCCTGCTCCAGAGCAGGCAACCCACTCTACTCCAGTGTAAAAGATTAGACCTGATGTGGTATGGTAAATGGTTGCACCCTCAGATGCATCAGAGGGGGCGCTCCCAACTGGGGTAAAATCTATGTTATCTCTATTGGGCTGATCTCCTGCGAATCCCATTTTATTCTTCTTTCATCTTGCTTCTTAGTCGGTAGATTTCTCTACAGTATTATCCATTCGGAACTGTCCCATACCAATGTTATTGATGCATAGTTGCTTGCTATCAGGTGTGACAGCTTTCCATCTATGTTGTTTCCGTTTCCGCTTACGAGGAGGGAGTTCGTCTGACTAGTCCCTCTGTCTTTTATGTGTATGTAGTCATTTAGAGATGGAGACGCTGGCATGTTTACTGTAAGATCTCCACCTGATAAGTCAACAGAGTATGTTTTCCCTGTGGCACCAAGTATTGTCTGTCCAGACGCTGCGACTGGTGACACATCGTATGGATTAGAGTCTCCTGCGGCACCTGCTGGCTCGTTTACCCAGTTTGTGCCATCGTATACTAGTGTCTCACCTGAAGCTGGTGCTGTCAATATAACGTCTGATATTTCACCAAGGTCCAGTGTAAGATCTGCTGGAACCCATTTCCCTGTTCCTCCATTATACATTAGGAACTGTCCAGATACAACTCCTGCTACGTTAGTGTCTGACAGTGCTGCTAGTGATGAGGTGGGGCTGTCGTTCTGTATTAGCAGTCTTCCACTGGCATCAACCAATAGAGGGTGGCCTTCGTCTCCGTACTCGAAGATGAAGCCTGAGGCTAGAGGATCATTATTTACGACTAGGTTTCCATTATCGTCTACGTAAATAGACCTTCCGGTTGAGCCGTATTGAAATAGCCTGTAGGACATACCGACTCCTTACTCTGTGCCGCCAACTTTTAGCTTGAACTTTGAGAAGGACTCGCTTATTATGCTTCTTATCTTTGCTTTGCCTGGTCTCTTTCCTCCGCTTGCTGCGAGGGTATATAGGCTTCTATTTATATCGTTTATAACATTGTCCTCGAAGACTTGTGCGCTTTCAGTTCCAACGGCGCTAAGTGACCTGTCGTCTGAGGATATTACTACATGTACCATGGCTGATATTACTTCTGATACAATCTTCTCCTTGTCTGACTCTCTTAATGACCTATGGCTGCTATAGCCTTTTTCACTGCACATTGACTTCTGTAGAGCCATGTGTAGTGCATCATATGTCTTTGAGACCTGATCGCTAGAGAAGGACACAGGTGAAGAGGTGCTCTGGCCGACTGGGGCCTTTGGCGTTTCGTCATTCTTCCTTGTTTGTGGCTCGCCTTTTTTTCTACCGCCATCTTTTCCACTGTCTTCTTGTGTCGACGGAAGGTTTGTGACGTTCTTATCCGTAGGCTGTTCACCTTCTGATAGTTCAACTAGTTCTGGTGGACCAGCCGGGTACTGTGGTCCGAATTTTCCAACCCTTAGCAGTCCGAATGGAGAGTTGTCTTTAATCTTCTCTCTCTTCTTGTCCTCATTCTTTACCCTGTCAAGCTCGATGTCGAAGTTCTCTCCGAATCGCTCTGTGAGGGTCTCGAATGAGACTGCGTTTCTATCAAATAACTCCAATAGGAATTGCTTCTCACTCTCTTGGTCGTTTAGTGACATGTGACTCATTCTTATAACTGGGGCGGTCCTGAATCCCATGTTCTTGGAGACTATCTTAACTTGGTGCTCAAGGAAGGATAGTAGTATCTGCCTGCCCATCTCTAGTCTTTCGAGCAGGGTCTTAACAGAGAGGAATGAGGATGAGTAGTTTCCACCGCCTCCGTTTATTAGGATTTCTGCTATTCCGAGTCCTGACCTGATGTCATTGTCGACTTGCTGATACTTGTCAGCTGAGAAGAATTTCTCTACCGGGGGGAATACCGTTTGTATATCGATAAGGTCGTCCCATACAATTGTCTTTGCTTTACTTGGGTTCTTCAGCATTGATACAATCTTCTGGTACTTCTTCTTGGATGGCGGGAGACCCTCTTTTGTCGCACCAAGTTTTACAACTGTTAATGCGTTTGTTACACCCTCTGCTACTGAGATGTCCATGTCTCTTATTAGCTTCTTGAACTTAACATCGTCCATTACTCTCCATAGCATGGGGTTGGCCCATGCCTTGTATCCATCTTTCTTGTAGTAAAGCATGTCGAATCTGTCTTGGTCTAGTACCATTTTTCCACTGCTTTTGAGCTTGTCAAAGGCCTTGTCTCCTAGGGATTGCCTTAGTTGGTTTACAATATCTCTAGTTTTGGCATCCATCTTTGCAGACAGGGTTTCGTAGTCTGATGAATCGAACTGAAACTCCCATCCTGCTGTCCCCAGCATTTCGCTTCCGTTTCTTGATACGTTTAGAACGTCAAGGACTTGATACCTGTATGGAATAATCTTTGACTCATCTTCTCTGTTGTCAACGAATAGGTTTGATGTTGTTTTACCTACGGACCTCTTGAATGATTTGATTTCCTTTTCGGATATCTCTCCCCAGTAAGATAGTATGGGGACGTTTCCGTCTCTATAGATTGACTTTAGGATCTGCTCTGATAGCTGTGTTAGGTTAACCTTGTTGGACCACTGTCTGAAGAACTTCTGGACAGCCCCTGATTTGTGGTAGATGTCTATGCCCTCTATGGCGAAATCAACCATTAGGTCTACGATATTGCCAATTATGCCAACGTTCTCGTAGGCTTCTCGGCATGCTGCGATTCTGTCCTTGGTCTGGCTGTCTCCTGGACCACTAGATCTTTCTGAGGCCCCATCAAACCTTACATTTGATGACCCGGCCACTGAAGGTGATCCATTGCCAGAGACGAACTCGGCTTCGCTGCCCAAGAATCCATCCCAAGCTTTAGCCCTCTTGTGGACCTTATCTTGTCTAGTGCTATCGTTTTTATCCTCAATGCCCATTGTATTTCCTTACATGCCTTATATGTCAGATTATATTATACGTACCAGACTGCACTCTAGTTTCCGAATTCCTCGGTCCATCCTCCCAGGGTGTCGTCATCGTTATATGCCTTTGCTGCCCTGGCTGGGCCATACAGCAGCATATCCTCTAGGTTGCTGGCCATGTGATTTGACAGAAGTAGGGACGAGTACCTGTCCTTGTGCTTAACATTGTCGTCTTTTCTGGAGTCTCCTGGCTTTAGGTCGAAACTCTTCTTTCCCGACTTAGTATATGTTATACCAATAGATAGCAGTTCTTTCTTCATTTCTGACACTTCAAATACAACATCTTCTAGGCTTGCTGCTCCGGAGTCTACGTAGGTCTTTGGAAACATGAGACTTCTGTCTTCTATGTTCTTCTGCAGAGAGGTGTTGGCCTCCTCTATCCAATTGCTTGTAAAGTTTTGTAGATTCAGTATTCTGATGCACTGGTCTTCGTCTAGACCATGAACCCTGTCTTGATCGATCCTTAGTATAATTTTCTCGTCTTCTTTCCTTATCTCGCTACCTTCGGGCGTCTTTGTAACATTTAGCAGCTCTTCCACGGCATAGCCGCCTCCGCCTGCATCCATGTTTATTCCTACAATGTTAAAGTCTCTCATCAGCTGTCTTATTTTTGCTGCTGAATGTGAGAACTTTTCTCCCTGACATGTCCAATGGTAAACTATCTTTGAGGGATTTCCGCTCTCCACTATGCTTATTGAGAACCTATCTGTAGTTCTGGCTGGGTCAACGCCCATCACATATCTTCTGCCTATTACTCCTTGTGACCTCACCTCGAAGCCGCCGTCTCCTGATGACGTTGCCTCTCTTATATCTTTCGCCTTGAAGAAGCCGAGAGAGTCGTCTCCGAACTCTGCATTGTATTCCATATCAAAGATCTGCCTTGGCATGGTAGCCATTGCGCCCTGGATTAATTTTTCATCCATCATTCCTCTTGGGAGATCAGTCCACTTGTACCTAATGATGCAATAGTCCCTGAAGTCTAGGTCGTACTTTTTAACGTCTTGGCCCAGTATGTCTTGAAAGCTGTCTGCGCTTCCTATCAGTTTGTTGGCTATGATTGCCTTGTAGTGCTTGTAGTGTCGGTAGAATGTTCCGTTAGTGTAGCCAGCTGTTCCTGCTAGGATTATCTTGTTTCCCTCACTTACTGGGCTACCTGACTTCACCCCCTCGTCTTTGTTTACAAATGTGTCCTTGCTCTTCTGCCAAGGGTCAGACTGTGTGGCCCCGAAGCCCCTGATTACCGTGTCAAAGATCTCTGGGTCTATGCTGTCGAACTCGTCAGCAAGAATTACGTGTCCACGTTCTCCTCGAATCTTGTCACCTTTTCCCAATGGTAGGGCGGTTATAGTGGAGTTGCATACTTGGTATTTGCAGCTATCGTTTCCTATTCTTGGCTCATGATTTGATAACTGTCTAAGTATGGGGGCATTGTCGTATATGGTTTTAATCTCATTGAAGATCAGCTTTGCCTGTCGAAAAGATGCCGACACAAGAATGATCCTAGTCCCTGGGAACATCACTGCGTGATAAACTGCATATATTGCAAGCATCATTGTCTTACCCGCTCCACGTGACAGTAGCAGCATGGGGAACTTGAACTTTAGCATTGCAAGCATCATTGACAGCTGATGATCTAGGAGGTTTACATTCATGATGTACTTTATGCCGAATGCTGGGGAGTACCCAGGTGACGACAGCTTGAAGAACTCCGTTAGCTCGTTGTCCTCCTTCAAGTGCTCTGGAATCCCTACGATTGGATTCTTAAGCATGGCGTCTTCTGGAAGATTGGGCATCCATCGATAGTCTGGGTTAAAGACCTTATTGCTATTATTAATCATACCAGTCCATCCATTCTGTCACGGTAAGCCCTTATCAGTAGGCTTCTTGTTATGGTCTGCGCCTGCTTCTTATTTCCTGCGAAAATGAAACCCACGCCGTATCTTATTCCTAGTGCAATTATAGACTCGAATATGGCCTTTGGCCTCATCTTGCTATGTCGTATCGTCTTGTTGTTTAGTAGTGTCCCCCAGTGGTCCTCTACTACCACGTATTTTAGTGATACTGACTGCATTCTCTCAAGCTCTCTCTCGAATCTTGCCCTGTGTTTTCCGAGGTTTCCTGCAAGCTCTGTTACGGACTGTTTTCTCTCAATGCAGATAAGGTCCTCGAAGCCTTTGATTGCGTAATCTCCTGCGTCAAGCTTGGCGACTTCTGTTCCCTCAAGGCTGGCGCTAGCTCTAAACTTGAATGGCTCCTTCTCCCTACTGTCTATTATGAAGGTAGGCTTAGGATGCTTAAGTGGTCTTGCTGTTCCAGTTTTTTTTACGATCTTATTTTTTTGCTTCATCGGTCTTTTCCCCTAGGAAGTCATCGCTGAACTTTTTAGCATCATCGCTATTTAGGAAGTTCTTTCCCAGGTCAAATGTGTCGTCGTTTCCAGCGTCAATCTTATTTCCAAGTGACTCGTTGTAGGAGACCTCTTGCATCCATTTTAGCATTGCTGCTTCATAGCCAAGCTTCTGCCTCAGGATTGGGTTGTTTAGTTCCTTTATTATATTGGTAAAAGTTATGGACTGGTCTTGTCCATCCTTCAGTCTCTGCTCTCTTGTTACATTTAGCGACTTTTCACACTTCCAAATTGCATCCTGGCACTCTGCGATCTCTCTTGACCTATTGTTTGGCTGACCCGTGTCTCGGAACGTCTTCTCGTCCTCTATGAATCTGTGCATTCTGATTTCTGCCAGTGTCTTTCTGTGGAGAGCATCCTTCTCTGTCGCAGTCATCGTCTCGATGGTTGGGTCTAGCATGAACTCTAGGTATCTATCCTCGTAGAACTGGACTTCCTCTTTCGAGAGGCTGGACTTTACATTCTGCAGCGCAGACGTTGCCCTTATACCAGCCAGCAGTTCTATCTTCTTGCTCTCTTCAGGTAGAGCTTGGATGAACTCCTCCCTCATCTGCCCCGAATCTAGGTTCTCTGCTACTGTTGCCCTGCCCTGCTTCTCTAGAGAGTTTCTCCTTCTGAAGTTTACTATTGCAGACCTATCCCTATCTAGGATTTCCGCCATCTGCTTATCGCTCATGAGGAGGTAGTTCTGCTTTACGAACGTTTTCTCGTCCTCTGAGAATCTTCCCTTTTTCATTTTGTACCACCTTTTCCATACAGTCTCTCCATAGCGGACTTTAAGGTCCTTAGCTCTGACTGTGTTATTTTCTTTACATTGAAGTTATTTCTAGCTAATTTCTCATATATTGAGAAAACTTTGCCACCAACGGACTCTCTTATTGAGTCGTCCAGGTCTAGCTGCTTTATTTCTTGGGATGTGTAACAGGGCTCGTCTTTTGTTCTTGTCTCGCCCATGTCTTCAGTCTTGTCGGAGGATCCGCCCACTGTTCCCATTAGGGTTCCAAGTGCGAATTTTGACTGGTTTAGTTTTTCGTACTTTCTCCACATGCTGCAGTCATTCTTGTTTGTGTACTTCTTGCAGTCGTGGCAGCCACGCCTCTTCTCCAGCTTGTCGAACTCTGGACATTTCTTGCATGGAACTTTGTGATAACACACGTATCTTCGTTTTAGGTCTATTACAACATTGTCTGCACACCTATAGAAGAATAGCTTATACCTGTCTCCGAATGACTTTGATGCGTCAAAGCTTGGGAGTGCTGCGATGCATTTTATTGCTATCTCCTGCTCAAGGTCTTCTCTTGATAGAAAGAGGGCCTTGTTTTGCCTTGAGTGCTGTTTGGCCTTAACCCTAGCTATCTCAAGAATCGCCTCAAGCATCTCCTCCTTGGACATGTCATTTGGCAGTCTTGTATTTTCCCAGTCTATCATCAGCAAACTCCTTTTGGCAGGTATATACGAAACGCCATAAGGTATGATAGCTTTAAACTAATGTTTAATTAAGATATATTTATTTTAACCTAACGTCCAGAGCTTCCGAATCCCTTTTCTCCCCTGGAGGAGTCTAGGTCGTCTTCTGTCTCTCTGAAGTCAAAGTCAATAATTGGCTGAGGTATAAGCTGGACTAGTCGACATGGAAGCTCTATGTCTGGGGCACTTTCGTCAACCTTAACAAGTGGAACGAGGATCTCTCCTGTGTAAGACCTGTCAATAATCCCGCAGTTGTTAGCCAGCATGTATCCGCTTTTAATGATTGAAGACCTTGGCACTAGCATGAAGTACCATCCGTAAGCTGGGTAAGCCTTGATACCCGTTGAGTAAAGGTCAACGTCTCCGAATGACTTTGTTTTCTCCAGCAGGGTAAGGTCGAATCCGGAGTCTGAAACCCTTGCCTTGAATGGTTCTACTGCGTCTGGCCTTGTCCTTGAGAAGAAGAACTTTGGCTTATTATTGTTTGTTATTCCGTCGATCTGGGTTTTCCATCTGTCTAGTGCGGAGATTGACTTTTCGTATGCGTGGTCGCAGTCATTGGTGTATATGAAGCCCATTAGGTCTAGGGCGTCAACTCCAAAGTATTCACCGTCCAAGCCCACTGCTCCAAGGTCTTCCTTTATAAAGTCCGCAATTAGGGTTTTGAAATGATACGTGGTCTCAAGTTGGACATGTGGCCTCTCTGATGAGTAACATCCTGACAGGATGAATCCTGCGTCAATGCACCCCATTGAGAAATGGGCGTAGTTCCACTGGTCTAGCTCTACTGAACCAAGGTATTCGTCTAGCTCGTCATAGTCCCACTCCATGCATGAATACTGAGATGATCTGCTGATGGAGCTGATTAGGTCTTCTGCGATCCCAAAACCTGAAAGAGATTCTAATGCAAACCTGAGGACGGCATAGGCTGATCTCCTTACTTCAATTCTATCTATTTCATCATTGGCCGAATTGCTAAATCCGCTAAGCAGTCCGAGTGAGTAAAGCTCTTCTTGATTCATATGCATTATGAGCATGCTCCATATCCGCAGTCGCTGCACTTGTTGCAGCCTTCAACAAAGAAATATTTATCTGATCCACAGCTTGGGCACTTCTCTTTGGAGCCCTCTTCTGAAACTTTTACATATTTGGAAAGAACTCTTGCAATCGCCTTACTATAGGCTACAACGGTTCCTCCTGACTTTCTCATCTGTGAAACAAGATAGGTCAGGGGTGTTCCGTGTCTTAATGATGTTGACAATAGTCTAGTTATTGATTCTTGTTCATCTGTCTTGAAGAACTTCTGAAGGTCTCTAACTATCTCACCATCTAGCTCAAGGTTGTACTTCTTCTTTGAGGTCTTCCAAAGCACTCCGCTTGATATGTCTTTGTCTAGCCCGAGTTCTTTTGACTCAAGGGCGAAAATCTCGTAAGGCTGTCCATTTAATAGCCCCACTATGATTGTCCATTTCTTGTTGTTTGAAGCGATGCTGAAGATGTCACACGGAAGCTTCTTTGGTCTCTTTGGAGCCTTTGTCACAACGATATGATCTTCTGTGGAGTCGTCCTGTGAGTTCTCTCCAACTGCTGCTAGAACAGATGTTCTCGTTCCGGCCCTGTATGTTGTGAAACCTTTAACAAACCCAGTATCGAACGCCTTCATGTAGATTTCTTTGAAGTCTTCATATGTGGTATCGTTTGAGACGTTGATTGTTTTACTGATGGCTGCATCACAATATTTTGCAAAGATCGCCATGGTGGAAACATGGTCGTCAACCGATAGCTGAGTTGTTGTCTGTGCCCAGTCTGCCTCTGGGTTCCAAGAATCCTCTTCCTTTAGTATTCTGACTGCGTAATCGCAAACTAACTGCTCTTTTGTCAGACCTCTATTTCTGTCAATCTTGTACACAACCCCTCTCATCTCTCTTCTAAGCAGACTCTCGTCACCCTCTTTTGTCCAATTCCACTCTCCGAGACTATCTATATTGTTAGACCAGTCTATTGAAGATGGAACCTTCAGTCCTCTAGGGGGAGAATTTACGATCACCGTCCTTATGTACTCGGGGAGAAACAGTGGCTCAAGACCTCCAGAAACATTATTTGCAACGATGGCTGTGTTCCCTGTTGGCTGAACTGACAGCAAGTGACTGTTTCTAGTTCCGTACTTTTTAATCATGGATAGGGTCTCTGGGCTTAGGCCTTTTAGAAACTCGCTTTTTAGATATCGTCTTAGGTCTTGCATAGGGAAGGGGCCCTTTTCTCTCGCTAACTTGGCCGACGACTGGTATGCTAGGTTCGCAACATGACTGCATAGCTTAGCCGTGATCTCAAGGGCTCTCTCGCTGCCGTACTTGACTCCTAAGAGCATTAGGGCACTCCCATACCCCATGTACCCCAATCCAACTCTTCTCTTGCCAGCGAGGCTCTCACGCTGCTCTGGGAGTGGTACGTATGCGATGTCATTAACGTTGTCCATTAGTCGGATGATGGTGGGCACGGCTTCAGTGATTGCGTCGTAGTCGAAGTCTGTCCTATCATTATTGATAAACTGCGTTAGGTTTAGTGATCCCAGTAGACAGATGCTGTGGGGGGACATGGGTTGCTCTCCGCATCCCTGCTGCACGTATCCATCTGTGATCCATGTGTCAGACTCTTCACAGAATAGATCGTACACCTTTGCCTTACCTGCTGGCTCAATGCTGAGGATCTCTGCTTTTCTGGTTCCGCCTGAAATATTGAATCTTGTCACTGCGTACATGAGCTTTTCGCTCTTCTGTGGGTGCAGTCCGCTAATAGCCCTTGAGAGGGCCAAGAGGTCCATACCAGAGACGTTTACTGTATACTTGGTATGATTACCCTTAATTTCTCGTCCTTCGATCTGGGAGCATGCAGGGGCTTGTGAGGTTATTCTGCCATGAATACCCAACATACCTAACATTGACCTAACCTGAGAGGCTAATTCTTTGCTTGTTGTCATCCATCTTACCTGTGGGTGGTTTGATGTAAGATTTACGTTTCCATCGGATGCCAGGAGTCCAGATAGGAATCCTGCAATGGAGGTCTTTGACTGGAATACCTCAGATGGTGCTGATTTGTTCTCTGAGGTGGCTGGGGCTAGATCTAGAGACTGTACGAGATCTCTTCCTCCCTTGATTCTCATTCTGGTCGCATTGTCGCCCTTTGTCTTATCTTCTTTATTTAGGGAGTAGCCTAGTTCTTCGACCAGTGACCCAACGTTGGCAAAGTACTCATCTTCTCTTGAGTCGAATGAGACAGCTACGTTTGAGTGACGGGCCATGGTTTTTTCGCTGTAGCAGCCGTCTCCGACTAGAACTCCAGCAAGCTCAGCTCTCCTGTATTCTGGAGAATCTACGCAGATGCTCCCTGTAAGCTCAGCTGGGCTAACCTGTACGTAGTCACCGATCTGAACCTGATCTAGTCTGATTCTTTCAGCTAGTTTAGACTGTGAACCCTTGCGGAATACATGGTAAATGTGGGCTGCTGTTACAGTTTGCTCTCCTCCGTCTGAGAATGTGACCTTGAATACATCACAATCCTCGTGCTTCTCGATCTCCTTGACTGGCTCAGAGCCATTGGGGTGCAAGGTGGAGATCATTTGGCCCAAAGAGACCTGTTCTACTGGAATCATGCCTGTTGGGGTGTTTACAAGTGTTCCCTCAACTACACATGGATTAGTTGTTGAGATGTATTCGTCAAGATTGTCCATCTTGTTGATGGTATCTACGAACAGGACGCCTGGGTCGTTAAACTTATATGTGGAGTCCATAATGAGATCCCACAGCTCGTTTGCGTTGGAGTAGGACTTGTATACTTTTACACTGCCGCCTTCGGCGATCCACCTGTTTATATTTCCATCCCAGTCTGCGTCATATGTTACCTTGTCCTCGTCGAGATCTGGGAATACAAGATCCCATGGCAGGTTGTTCTTTACGGCATTCATGAAGTCGTCCGTGATCAATACACTCATATTGAACTTGGTAAGCTTGCCAGGAGTTCTCTTTGCAGTAACGAACTCTTCCATAGCTGGGTGCCAGCATGACATTGTGACCATCTGTGCGCCCTTGCGGATCTTCCCTTTTGCCTTCTTGTTAGTTGACTTCTGTCCGGAGCCTTTTGTTATGACTGCGGACTGTGTATCCCACATGTCAAGCATGCTGACTGTTCCTGGGGACTCTGCCGCAATTCCTTCAACGAATGCACCCCTCGGCCTCATGAAGTCACAGCAAAATCCGTAGCCACCTTCTGACTTTAGAGTTAGCGCCTGTCTTCTCAATTCGGAAAGGATGCCTTCCATGCTGTCCACTGGACCATCCTCTGGTGATGGGCCTGATGTAAAGCAGTTGATTAGGCTCGTTCCTCCGATTCCTGTTCCGGCGTTTGATATTACTCTACCTCCTGGAACAAATTTGAATCCGTGGAGGACACTTCTGAACTTGTCGAACCATAGATCTCTGTCTGACTCTAGGTCTGCCAATGCCCCAGCCACCCTGTCAAGAGTGTCACCTATGCATGTGTCTGGATTGATCTTGTAGGTTTGTTCGTAAATCTCTTTTGAGAATTCGTCTGAGAAGTTGGTTTCCATTATGCTCCACCGATTGTTTATTTCATAAAAAGACTACGATACCGAATAGTGGCATCGCAGTCCAACGTGATCCATGATATTATAGCACATTAAGACAGGACTTAACAAATCATTTCTTATGTTTGTATCCTGCTATGTTGTGTTCGGCTCTTCCACGTGTATAGTACTTACCGCCAACGCAGCAGAAGTCCTTGATATCGACATATTCAAACACTGTTTTCTTTGTCTGAGTGTCAACGTGGGCTATCATGAAGCCATTTGACCAGATTTCTCCGTCTGCATAGGATGCATCACGATAATGGAACCCTCCGAGTTGGTGCCACTCGTAGCTTCCAAATGTCTGATTATAATGGCTCCAGGTTGTATGCTTGTGGTGATGACCATGCATTCCGGGCATTCCTGATTTCATACGTTGCTCGGGGAAGTGACAGAACATGAAGGAGTCGTAGTATGTCTCGAAGTTCTTTGAGACTTCTTTTCTCTCATCGGCTTTTGTCCAGCCGTGTAGGTCGCTTTTTGCTATGTAGTTTATCTGATATTTGTCTAGGCCGAAGATATCCCTCATGCCCATTCCGTGAATCCTTGAGAGGACGTCCATTAGGGCTGGTGCATTGTCGCACATGTTGGTTAGGAGTCTAGCCTCGTGGTTGCCCTCTATTAAGTCTATCTGTACATCGTCGCCAGCAGCTTCCCTGATTGGCTTTACGATATGATCAAGTGCAAATTTAATTCTACCAGATGCATCCCAGTCTCTTGGGTCACAGAAGTATTTGCCGAATTCAGGAATGTCGAATAGGTCTCCGCCTAGAACAATCTTGTCCGGTGATAGCCTACTGATAGTGTCGATGAATACACGTAGTACGAACGGATCGCACTCCACGTCATGCATGTCCGAACCTATTAGCACGGTCTTCCATCGTGACTTGCTTCCAGGTTTTGTGTAGTCTTGACCCCAGTTTAGGCGATCTTCTCCAAGTTGTTTTAGCTTGTCGCTGACAACATGCTTTGCTAGACTGTTATTCCTTTTTCTCTGCCCACTGGTCACCCCTATTCCGGCTAACTCTTTTAGGGCAGTAAACGTTCCGCACAGTCTGTCTACTGCGGACCTGGGGATGCCAGTTTGGTTCTCCCAGACGTTTCTGCTTACAACTCCATCGTTTGACAATGCCAAGAGTGACATTATTAAAACTAAGTCTTCTTTTGTTAAAGATTTGACATCAGACTCTAGTATTGAACCTGATTCTAGGGCTTTAGACCAATGGGCCTTGCTTTTCGATTTCTTCGACATGATTACTCCTGTATTCTTCTGAGCATGTGGGCGCCATTCTCGCTTAGGCCTGCCTGAGTGTGCTTAACAAACACTGCATTGAATTGCAGCTCAAGTATACTCGTGGCGTCGCAATATGTCATTCCAGATCTTAAGCCTGAGCACAAGTTTTCGATTACATTTAAAACTGGGCCTTGTGCCGGTACTAGAGCTGATTCTCCCTCGGCGGCCACATTATTATACGAATCACCACGCCAGTTCAACATTGCATCCTTCGATGCCATGCCTCTATATGGCTTCCATCTAGATCCGTCTGCTTTTGTTATTGTGTCAAAAGGCGTCTCATCGCATCCACTGATCATACTACCTGTTATTACTGACTCTGCTCCAGCGGCCAAAGCTTTTGTTAGATCGTTTGATCCTCTTATCCCGCCGTCACAAATTATTGGACAATCATAGCTTTTGGTTATCTTGAACGAGTCCATGATTGATGTAAGTAGTGGCACTCCGCAACCGGCGACCATTCTTGTGATGCACATAGAGCCATTGCCGATTCCAACCTTTATGGCGTCCGCTCCGGCCTCACATAATGGCTGTGCTTGCTTTCCTGTTGCGATGTTTCCTGCGATTACATCCAAGTGAGGATAGTTGAATTTGATCCACTTGATGGCGTTGACCATCCTGTCACAGGCTCCGTGTGCTACATCAATACATACCCCCTGGATTAGGTTTGAGGATATCATTGATATCCTGTCCAGTAGCTGCATGTAGTCCTCTTGGACGCCAACTGATACGATTCGTGGATATGCCTCAGCTTCCTTAGCAGCCTCAAGCTCTTCAATGATCCTGTCATCAGACATAAACCTATGAAGAAGAGATGCTCCACCTGCCTCAGACATTGCAACCATCATGGCACTCTCTGTAATGGTGTCCATGTTTGATGCAATAATTGGAGCATCAATATGAAGGTTGCGAGTTAGTCTAGTTTTGGTACTTACATCCTTGCGTGACTTGATCTCAGTATACTGAGGAACAAGTAAGACGTCATCAAATGTTAAGCCATCATTTTCCCAAAAACTAGCCATTTGACTGGATCCCTTTCATTTCGACCTCTACTCGCTGTAGGTCGGCACGGACCATTTCTTCAACCATAGTGTCAAAGTCGGTCTCAGGCTTCCACCCAAGTTCACGCTCGGCCTTAGAGGCGTC
>Ga0209775_1000939_pt1 | contig 14520 bp, 2 predicted proteins | sample SaaInlV_135m_DNA_FD_184661 | JGI IMG/M metagenome (GOLD analysis project Ga0209775, IMG submission 184661) | Marine microbial communities from expanding oxygen minimum zones in the Saanich Inlet - SI072_LV_135m_DNA (SPAdes) (version 2) | ecosystem: Environmental > Aquatic > Marine > Intertidal... | reverse complement strand
ACAAACTTTGAAGATTATTTGTTGGTGTCAGTTTCATTTGATGAAGCAACAGATATAGATACTTTTGATATTAGAATTAATCAATTTACGTTTAATTCAGTAGTCGATACTGTTGGTATTAATGTACATCTAGAGTTTAATGATAACGATCAATTAACAGCAAATTCAACCGGACTAGATGCAAGTAATTTGATAGCTATAGGTATTAATGCTGCAGGTATTGAGCAGTGGTATCAGTATGCTGATCCAGATAATTTTGAAGTTTATGAAATAGAGGCGGTTGAAAAATTATTCGAATTTGTAAAAGTTGAAAGTTATACAAACCTTAAAGTTGATGCTCAAGATATTGTCAATGGAGAAGAGTTTACAATTAGTGTTGGCAGGTTTGATTATGATGGCAATACTATTTATGCCCCAAATGATCTAATATTAACTTTTGTTAATGGTACTTTTGAAATTTCTCAATCAAGTATTCCAGCTGAATATTCTGGCGCTATTAATGCAACAGTTTTAAACCTTTGGTATGAAAAATCAAATCCTGATAGACAGCAAGAGCAAGATCAACGTGATGATGGGTATTTGGACAATGATAAGTCTGGTGGAGATGCTGGCAAAACTTATGATGTGGGTAGTTATAGTTATGAGGAGTATCTTCCTGACGGTAACGCCATAACTTGGTATGTTACCGAGCAGGAGATTGATGGTGCATGGAGTAGAAATGAAACATCAACACAAGGTGACACTCGAGTTTTTTCAAATTCTTGGAATCATAGCACACAAGAAAATACCTCTATAGAAGTATTTAAAAATTCAGATAGCACTATTGACTATACACGAACTGAGGTTTCTGGCCAGCAAGGCACGACCATTACTCATACGGGTACTACAGACCATCTTGGCTGGAATCCGCTAGATGGTATTTATACAATTACAACAGACGTTGTTGAGATAGTGGATATTAACTGGAATACGCTAAGCATTACCGGGCAGGCAACTAACACTGATGGTGATAGTGTGGCACTAGGTTGGGATGCGAATAGCTGGCAATTAACTGTTGATGGTGAGTCTGTATTTAACAATATGGACAATTTTGACGACTTCTTTAAACAAGGGGAGACAAGCGCTTATGAATGGGCTGATTGGGATGGCTCTATTTGGAAGGTTGTAGAAGAGGATGTATCAGGCGTATGGACAACCACTGAAACAAAATACGATTCAACTGGAGTAACTGCCACAGGTGAAGTGCGCAAATTTAGCTCTTCGTGGGATGAGAATACGAATACTAATACTTGGACGGAAGAGAATACTCATGCCGATGGCAGCACTTTAACAAGGGTCGAAATACAAACAACAACCGGAACAACTGTTCAAACAACGGGAGCAGCTGATCATGTAGGCTGGATGCATTTAGGGGGGGTGTATACTAATTTAGATGTAGTTGAAACCATGGATAGTGATTGGAATACTATTGATATTTCAGGAACAGGTACAAATGCAAGTAATGTTGATGTTAGCTTCGGATGGGATGCAACTAGCTGGCAACTAACCGTTGATGATGGTACTGGTGCAAAAGCAGCTGATATGTATGATAATGGTACGGATCAGAGTTATGATCAGCCACAAGATTGGGCCTCAGAAGCCTGGACTTGGCAAGATGGAGAGGGAACTACCTGGACTGTGACTGACAAACAAGAGGGTGATGTTTGGACGTCAACCGAAATAGCTGATAATGGCGATAGTCGTATTAGCTCTTCTACTTGGGATAATGCAAATCAAACCAATACTTGGTCTGAAACAATTATTAAGGCCACTCAAAATTTAAATTTTACAGTTAGTGAAATTTATAATGAAAGTGACAATACATCACAAACTATAACAAGTACAAACTCTAATATTGATGGCACACAAGGTGGTGCTGATCGAATTGGCTGGATGCCATTAGACGGTATTTATACCCAGCTCAGTGTAACTGAAACAAGAAATTCCAACTGGGAAACAACAGGTATTACAGGTAGTGGTATAAAGGATAATGGAGATGGTACATCTACAACTATTACTTTTGGTATGCAGACTACCGATTGGGGTTTTCAGATTACCCTGGATAATGGTGATGGCAATGGCCCTCAGGCTTACGACCCATGGGCGCAAGGCGACACCACAGGGCAGACGGGTAATGCCACAGACGGCAATAACGACCATAGCTATAGTAATACCTGGTCTTGGCAAGATGATTATATGCAGATTGTATGGGTTGTTGATGAACAAGATGATAATGGTACTTGGACTTCAACTGAAACAGGTTATACGCTAGACAGTTTTGCAGATATTGATCATCCGGGTACTGCAACTGGAGATGTGCGTAAATTTACCAATTCGTGGGATGATGCTAATAGCACCTCAAGTTTTATTGAAGAGTTTAAAACAGCTGATGGAAAGCTTGATTTTGTACATACAGAAACATTTAATGCTGATGGAACAACAACAGTAGTAATAACAGGTAAGGATGATCATATTGGCTGGGATTATCTAGGTGAGTCATACACTGACATGAGTGTAACTTTAGTTCGTGATGTAAATTGGAATACAAGTAGTGTTATTGGTAACGGTAAAAATGCTGATGGCGATACTGTGAAATTTGGTTATGACGACGGTCAGATTACTGTTGATGGTGACAGTATTAATAGTAACCAAGATTATGGTGACAAGACTACATCAGGGGATAACTTTGAGTTTACCTGGGATTATTATGACGACATGGGCATTAAGTGGACGGTAACCGACTCACAAGATGGAGAGTGGTGGAAGTCTGTAGAAACGAGCGACAATGGCGATGTACGTGTTAACAAATCTATGTGGAATGATGGGGATGATGACAACAGTGGTGCTATTGATGGAGATGAAAAAGGCCCTTACTCTAAATTTGTATCTAAATTCAAATCAGGCGAAGTTGATATTAATGGTAACAGCGATCCACTTATTAAATATAAGATGGTTGAAAAATACTATGAAAACTATGAAGGATCGGGTGATCAGCGTACAGTTATTCAGGTTAAGGGTGATACTGACATGCTTGGTTGGGATTATTTGGGGGAAGTTTATACTGACATAGATTTTGAAATAGTTCGTGATGGTAATGGCATTATTAAGCATATTTCCACTTCAGATGATAATGCAATAGATGCCTCAGCCACAAATGCAGATGGTGTGAAAGTGTATTTCTACAAGTCAGATACAAATAAACATGATATCTTTATTTCAGAAAATGCCGATTTGTCTAATGGTAGAAGTATTTATGAAATGAATGACGACTTTTTTGATTTTGGTGATGGTAACTCTGACAAGTTTAAAATGGATAATGATCAGTGGAACTATGATTTTACCGACCATCAAGGGAATAACGTCTCTGTTGTGGATAAAAAAACAGAAACCGATATTATTACCATTACAGCAGATAGTTATAACGGCGGATCTGATGCGCTAAAAATTGCCATTGTTTATGATTTAGATAGTGATAGTGTAGCTTCAGTTGTTGGTGTGCCAGATAATGTAACTGGCCTTGATAAGGCTAGTATAGAGGCTTGGTATAAGGCAAATATTTTAAACTTTACGCCGAATGGTGGTTGGGATGCTGCTGATGCAGATGCTCAAGAACAGCAGTTTATTAATACAAAGGTAAGTGACTATTTTACAAGTATTTTATTAACAACAACAAGTCTGGATACTGTATTTGATATTAATGATCAGTGGGTCACCACGGAAACTACTAAAGATGATAACGATGTTGTTACCAATATTTTGGTTCGAACTCGTTCAGAGAGTATTGGTACAGAAACGGAAAAAGAAGAGCGTTACGAAACGGATGGTGCTAGTACGGCGCAAGCTAAATTTGACGCTGGAACACCGTCAAGCTGGGTTGAAAGATCAAATAACTTCTTAGATGATGCAGATGGTGGCTACTCAATGGTTCAGGCGGTTACCTCATCAGAAGGTGAAGATTTAACCCGCATTGAAACCTACAATGAAGATGGGACTATTACTATTATTACCAAGGGTGATGTTTGGTTTGAGGGTATGTTGGTTAAAAATGCTGAGATTACTGAGCAATTAGATCAGTATTGGAATGTTATAGATTTTTCAGGTAGGTCTGATATGCCTGATGAGAAATTAAACGAAATAAATGCAGAGGCTAATGCGGCTATTGAAAATGCGGGCGGCAGTGCTGATGCTAATATTATTACTGTAGATAATACCGGTGTAATGATTAGTTTTGATGGGCTTGGTAATTATGGGCAGCCTAAATTAACTTTTAGTATATTTGCCACTAAAGATATTGTATTAACGTCTGGTAATGGTGATGTCATAACTCTATATAGTAAAGATCAGCTATTTGCAAAAGAGAATAACTACACAGAACAAAGTTATTCGATGCTAAATGAATATGCATTGGTTGATGGTGATAGCTATTCAACTTCTCGTGAAGATTGGGTGTGGAATCAAGACAGTTTTACTGCAGGCGATAACACATTGGTTGATGCTGATATTGTAAGTACGTTTACAGGTGTGCAATCAGATAAACCTAGTAAAACAATAACCATTACAGAAACAAAACAGGTCAATTCTGAAGGAAATATTACCTCTTTAGAGCATCATATTGTTACTTCGAAAGATGAAGATCACACTATTGTTTTCAACGAGATTGACAGAGCTGATGCCAAATACAATTATCGTGAAGGTGTTGAACTATTGTTTGACGGTAGTAAGAAGTATTTAGATGAGTTATATAAAAATGTCGATGTCGATAAATTTATTGATATGCATTCTGGAGATGTACTAATTAATGGTACTGCTGATTCATTAGATGGATCTTCTGTAGAAATCTTTAAGCCAGAGGGGCAAAGAAAACTAGAAATTATTAAGACAGGTCGTGATGGAAAGCAACAAAAATTATCTGAAGATGATAGTGCAGCTGATAAGGCTGAACATTATGAAGTAGTAGTTGAGCGTAGTAATGAGGTGTATCAATGGAACTATACTGACCATAACAATATCAAGTGGACAGTGGTTGATAAGTATGATGGTGAAACTTGGTCAAGTACTGAAACCGGTGTACACAATAATGGTAGTGGTGGTAGTGCAGGTGAGAAGTCTATTGTTGATACTTGGGCTGAATCGGGAGGCTTGTCTGTCTTTACAGAAAGTCTGATTGATAGCTCTGGAGTCGCTCAGGATGTTATCGTTGAAACGAGAACCTTTACATCTAATTATACTTCTGGTGTATTTGAGGATATTCAAACCGTTGTTATTACTAAAGACGCAGCAGAGGTTGGAAATTACACTGAAACCATGACCTTTAAAGTTGATGGCACATCATTAAGAGTAATTGCTGGTGATAAGTATCACTTTAACGGTCAAAACTATACAGAGGTAAATATTACAGAAACCAGAGATGATTCGTGGAATATTGTGTCACTATCTGGCACGGTTAAACTAAATGGTGATACGGTTACTGTTGGATATAGTGGCACTAACTCATGGGGTGATCCAATCCTAACTTTTGGTGGTGCTGTAGATGCTAGTGAAATTGTCAATGATAATCCGGTTGCTATAGTTGATACGCTTACACTAGATGAGAATGAAAGTAAAACAATTGATGTAACTTCTAATGATACAGATGTTAATAGCGATATATTATCAGTTAAATCTATTGGTGAAGCTGCTAATGGTTCAGTGTTCTTGTTAAATGGTGATATTGCTTATACGCCAAATTATAATTACTCAGGATTAGATAGTTTTACTTATGTGGTAACTGATGGTAAGGGTGGTAATGCTACTGGTACGGTTAACATTATAGTTAATACAGTAAACGAAGATGTTACGGCAGTTGCTGATAGCTTTACTGTGGAAGCGGGCACTTTGGCAACTGTACTTGATTTAACTGCGAATGATACCGATGCGGATGGTGATACAATTACCGTAGAGTCTGTTGGTAGTGCAACCCGTGGAATAGTATCTTTAGATCTTGGTGTGGTCAGTTATAAGCCGGATGAAGGTTTTAGTGGTACCGATAGTTTTACTTATACGATTAATGATGGTGATAGCGCTACAAGCACTACAAGCACGGCTACTGCAACTGTAATAGTTGAAGCGCTTAATTCTGCGCCAGTAGCTGCAGTAGATGCAACTTTGGTCGATGCTAATGCTATGACTGAAGATACAACTATTCAGATTGATGTGCTTGCTAATGATACTGATGATTCTGATACTGGAAGTTTGACTATCCATTCAGTGAGTGAAGCAGCGCACGGTAGTGTTAAGCTAATGATGGGTTATATTTTCTACACGCCAGATGCAAACTATACGGGTGATGATTCTTATACTGCTGGCGATGCTAGCACTTATGATGATACCTTTACTTATGTCGTCATGGATAGTGAGGGTGCCAAGACAACAGGTGTTGTGTCATTAATGATTGATCCTGCAAATGATGCGCCAGTTACAGTAACTGATATAGTAACGCTTGAAGAAAACTCAGCGGCATTGACTATTGATGTACTAGGCAATGATTCAGATGTTGAGAGTGATACAATGACGATCATCTCTGTAGGAGATGCAGAGCATGGTACAGTTGCTGTTGTTAGTAACAAGGTTACCTATACGCCAACAGCAGACTATACAGGAGCGGATAGCTTTACTTATGTTGTGAGTGATGGCCTGGCCAAAACTACTGGTACAGTTGCTATAACGGTAAGTGAAACAAATGCTGATCCAATTACTATTGATGATGTTGAAACTGTAACTGAGGATTCTAGTAATAATAAGTTTAGTGTATTAACAAACGATACAGATCCTAATGGAAACACATTGACACTTGACTCTATTAGTAGTGCATTGCATGGTACGGCTACTTTGGCTGGTAACAATATTTTGTACGATCCAGATGCGGATTATGAAGGTAGCGATACAATTGTTTATACAGTGACTGATGGCAATGGTGGCAGTACAAAAGGTACAGTTACAGTTACTGTTAGAGGGTCAAATGATGCGCCAGAGGCAGTTGGTGATATTTTGGGTAGTGTTTCAACTGACAAGGGTCCTGCCAAGTTAGATGTTCTTGCAAATGATTATGATATCGACTTAGGTGATAGCCTCTCTATTAAGTCTGTTGCTACTTCGGCAACTTCAGTTGATGACACCGAGTTTGGTGCAACAGCTCTAACCGCATTGGGCAATAGAGTTAGTATTGCAAATGGCAAGGTTACCTATACTGCTAGTAGTGTTAGCAATGGCTCAGATAGTTTTGATTATTTGGTGACTGATGAGAGTGGCCAATTAGATTATGCTACAGCAACATTGACCTTGTCAAGTAATACGAATCCAGATGCAGTTAACGATACCCAAACAATTTCAGAAGATGCTAGTGCAACTGAAATTACTGTATTAAGCAATGATACGGATATTGATTCAGATAGGGTTCAAATTCATAAGATTGGCACCGATCCATCTTATGGTACTGCGACCGTCACTAATGGTAAGTTGTTCTATACGCCAAATTCTAATTACACAGGTACAGATACCTTTACTTATATTGTTAAAGATGGCAAAAGTGGCTTTGATGAAGCGACAGCTACTATTACTATAACTGCAGTTAATGATGATCCAAGTGCCAGAAATGACAATGCAACGGTTGAAGTTAATACAAGCGATAGTATTGTTGATGTATTGGGTAATGATTCGGATGTTGATGGTGATACGTTGACAGTAACAGCTATTGGAAATAGTGGAGTATCAACCAAAGATGGTGTAGTGACATTAACTGACGGTGTGGTTACTTATACGCCTAAGGCAGGCTTTACCGGATCTGATAGCTTTACCTACACAGTATCAGATGATGCTACAACACCAGCCACAGCAACGGCTACAGTAAATATTACAGTAGCTGCAGCGAATACTGCACCAGTGGCTAATAACGTAGATTATGCAACAGCGATAACAGAGGATGCTAAGGATGTAAGTATCGATCTAAGTGGTGAATATGCTGACAATGTTGATACTTCAGATGTAGTAAGCATTGTGTCAATTACCCAGGCAGATCATGGTACGGTTAAATTTACCAATGGCAAAATTCTTTATACGCCAGATGCAGATTATGCAGGTAGTGATAAATTTACCTATACAGTTGATGATGCCAATGACGGGCAAGATTCTGGCATTGTGACATTAAATGTTACTAATGTAGCAGATGATGCAGTTGCTGTTAACGATGATTTAGGTGATATTCTATCAAGTGCACGTCGTGTTAAAGTTGATTTGTTATCCAATGATACTGATGCAGATGGTGATGAAATTGGTATTGTTGATGATGGTGCAGATGTTGGCATCACTTCAGTAGGTAACGCTAAGTACGGCTCTGTTAGTCTTGTTAATGGTGAGGTGTACTATACACCAGGAGATACAGTAGGTACCGATGTATTTACTTATACTTTAACAGGTGGCGACGAAGGCACTGCCAAAGTAAATGTGGTTGCTGCTAATAATGAGGCGACAGGCGGTGTAAGTATTAGCGGTTCGGCACAAACAGGGCAGACTCTTACTGCTAGCAATACACTAGCTGATAACGATGGAATGACTAACTCTACTGTTGTGTACCAATGGTATAAAGATGGTGTAGAGGTAGCTGGAGAAATATTAGATACTTACAAAATCTCTCTTGAAGATGCTGGATCTACCTTCTTTGTTAAGGCTGTTTATACAGATGATCTTGGCACTATAGAGACTGTTTTAAGTGATACAACTAGTGCTGTAGTTCGATTGGATACACCATTTACCTTTGTACCTGATTTGGTAAGTGATTCGTCAACTGTTACGTCGTTAGATGCTTATATAATTGATGCTGCTGATACTGGTAAATTTATTAAATTGACGCTTCATCTTGATATGGGTGAAATTAATAGTAGAACTGATATTACTTCAATTACAGGTGCAGATTTGAGTTTAAGTCTTGATTGGAGTCAGTTTGAGGCTTTAGGAACTAATTCAGATGATAAGTTTGTTATTGATGATGGAATTGGTAGTAATTTGATTGCACTAAGCTCATCATCTGATGATGTTACTAATGCAACATTTGATACATTAGCGTTAGCCTCTACACGTACAACAGAGCCTTTACTGTCTATCGTTGATTCTGATGCGAGTAATGATGGTACGAGTTCTATTACAACAACTGCAAACTTGATTGAGGTTTATGTAAGACCAAGCTCTACTGATAAACTTTCAGCAGAACTTAGCGGTACGATTTCAGCCAATCAAGGGCAGGTTACTTTTGTCCAATATGGCTCAACGTTAAGTAATATTAACGCTGTATCGGGTAATTCTGATGCGACGGGTAGTGTGACAATTTCTGGCACAATGGCTGTGGGAGAAGTACTCACAGTATCACATGTGCTAAAAGATAAAGATGGTATGGGTGTGGTGAGTTATGAGTGGTTAAGGGATGGAATAGAGATCACAAATGCAACGAGCGATACCTATACGCTATCAACGGCTGATATTAATAAAGAAATATCAGTTAATGCAAGCTTTACTGATGTTGCAAATAACTCCGAAAGTGTTGTTAGCTCTTCTACTAAATTAACACAATCTACAGATAATAAACCTTTAATGTTTGAATCAACATTGGTGACAGCATCAGAGGCTTCTATAGACGTTTATGGTGCAGATTATTCGCTTAATCCAGATGAAACATTGATTAAACTGACATTGAATGCAGATATGACTAGGTTTACTGACAGCAATATTGATTCGATTGCAGGTCTAGAGCTTGACTTTAGTCTTGACTGGAGTCAGTTTGACAACATACAGTTTGCTGGTGGATATGAGTTTTTATTCAGTGAAAAAGTGAATTATGAAGGCTCAATGTTTAAAGGTATTGTGACGGATGATACGACTGGCCAAATTGAAAAAATTGTGCTATCTTCTTTAAATACTGCAACCAAACCATTGTTAACTTTAGTTGATACAGCAGTGGCAGCAAGTGGAGAGGCGGATGTTAAATCAACTGAAGATTTAATTACACTTTATTTAAATCCTAAAGATACAGTTAAGGATTTTGAGGTGGTTTATAGTGCTGATGTATCTACCGATCAGGGTAGTGGTTCATTTACTCAATTAAGTCATTCTTTAGAGGTGAAGGCAAAGAGTTATGATGCAATTATTTCAACTGATGTAACTAACGGTTTGACTGATGCAACTATCAACCTGTGGGAAGGTGGTAATGATACAACTAAGTCAGTTGCTGTTGATGCAGGTGAAATTTCAATTGTAGAAACAGTTACCTTTGATACAGTGAAGTTAACCACTACAGCCGAAGCCTATGACTTTGATATAACCATTTCAGATGCTATTGCAGTGTTAAGAGATATTGTTGATCTAGATATATTAACAGGCAATGCGTTCCATGCGGCTGATGTTGACAATAGCGACACGATTACCATTTCAGATGCTATTGCAGTGTTAAGAGATATTGTTAATCTAGACACTATTGATACTTTTGATCTTATTGACAGTAGTGGTAATAGAGTCTCTGAGCTTGATGCTAACGCATCAGGTGATGCACCAACCTGGACGTTAGTTGCCAATGGTGATGTGAATATGAGCGGTAGTTTTGATAGTGCTTATGTAACTACGTTAGATATAGCCTAGCAATGTAGTTAGCTTTAAAAAAAACCAAGATTTTAATCCTGGTTTTTTTTTGCATAAAAAGGTGTAGATCAGTATGTCAATTGTTGTTTCAACGCCAATAACCATAAATATCACTTCTGCATTGTCACAAGTTGATATTTCCGATTATCTGACACGATATGTGATTGTTGGATTTGGTGCTAAAATTGAAGAAGATAGTGGGTTGTTAGAAACCTGGGATACTACTTCACATACATTGAGCGCTATTATTGATAGCGGCTCATATAAAGATAAAAACGCAAAAAATATTGAAATGTTTTTTAATATGGATGCTGATGGAGATGTCTTGGGCTTGTCTCTTAAGGCTGTATTTGATGGCGGTGTTAATGTTTCTGGAAATTTTGTACCGGCAGATATTAATAGCACAAGGCAGCAAATCCTTAAGCAGGCTTACCATGCGTTTGATGCATTAAAGAATGTTTCCATTATTAACACAAATAATGAGGTGTCTCTAGTTGTATTGCAATTGCTAGGTTATACAGAAATTGTTGGCCTGATAAGTCGTTGGGATAATGAAAATCTAACCACAACCATCGAGTTTGATAATGCTAAGTTTAATGATGTTAGTATCAATAATGCACAACAAATTATTATCTCCACTGATTTAAACGGCAACATTGATTCGTATAGCAATACTTATAGCTCAAATAGTCTTAATGAAATTCAAGAGTTTGCATATAAGGTTGGTAATTTTGCTATAGCAGATATTTACAACGCGGAACTAGTAGTTAATGCCGCCAACCACACCTCAAAACTCACCAACAACATCAACTTTGATCTATATAAAGAAGGCTCTGATACCAATCAAAATTTAACCATTGATAATGGCGAACTAAGCATTAACGAAAGTTATGATTTTGATGCAATTAAGTTAACCGATGCTAGTAACTATACACAAAGTATCAACATCTCTGATGCTATTGACGTCTTACGTCATATTGTTGACTTGGAATCGTTTACACTAGGATCAGCGGGTTATCATGCAGCTGATGTAAATAATGACGACAGCGTTAACATCTCTGATGCAATTGCAATTCTAAGGCATATTGTTGATTTAGAAGTTATTGATACTTTTGATCTTATTGACAGTAGCGGCAATAGAATCTCTGAGCTTGATGCTAACGCATCAGGTGATGCGCCAACTTGGACGCTTGTTGCCAATGGTAATGTGGATATGAGTGGTAGCGGGTTTACCGATGCTTATGTTGTGACTAGTGACCTTGTATAGTGCTGTAAATCTATAGCCTTTAGAAAAGAAAGGCTGCTTACCAACAAAACAAAAACCCGGGCTTGTCCCGGGTTTTTTATTGGAAAACATAACGCCTAAAAGTTTAATTTGATTGACTTATATTTGATAAAACTTACGGTATTATTAAGGGTACAATTGAACCATGTTTATGTTAAATTTTTATATATAAATTACATGCTAACAAAACGAACTAAGGATAGCAAATGACCAAAAATATTAAAGAAGAAAAAACACCAAAAGTAAATATCGATGGTACTGAATACGATTTAGATCAGCTATCTGTCAAAGCTAAAAATATGATTGGTTTTGTACAATGACTATTACAGGTGTAAATGATCCTCCTATTATTAAAATATCAACACCTCAAGCAATTGATACAACCAATCCAAATATTGACTTAACCCTTAAGAGTGGTCAAATTGTCGAGAATATGTTGGGTGATTTTGGTTTTTCTTCTAGTTCAAATTTGGAAAGCTCATGGAATACAGTAACTAACACACTTAACCTGTCTTTTGACAGCTCCACCAACAATTCATTCTCCTTAATTGAGCACATGCCAACAATCTCATTAGATGATATTGGCGATATATTTAAAACTTCAATGCTGGAAGATGGCTTTAGCAATATTAACGGCTATTCATTTAGTTATGATGTAGATAATAACCAGATGGATCTTAGCTTTGATAGCGCATATCTGAGCGGCATTTATTTAACCAATTACATTCTTCATGTTAGTTTTAATGCAAATACCAAAACGCTAGAAGTTAGTGGATCTTTATTTAATAGCGATGCTGGCAGTATAAATATCTCAAATGCAGATCTAAGTGCTACTGAAGTGGGAGCATTTACCGTCTTAATGCTTTTATTAGACACTATTGCCACTGTCGACTTAACAGACATTGATTTTGCCCAATTCAGCCTAGAGTTACTAGGTTATAGTGATATTGTTGGACTTTCAAGTAATTGGGATGGCCTTAATAAGACATACGCTATTGAAGTTGATAGCGCTAAATACGAAGACCGTATTATTAATGATGCCAAGATAGTATCTGCGAGTAATTCAAATGGTGACATCACCGCTTATAGCTCTCAGGCTATTGTATATGGCGCTGATCCTACCTTATCTCAGGCGGAGATATCAGAAGTGGTGATGTTTGCATTAGGCGAACTTGGGTATTCGTCTATCAGTGGATTCACCTCTAATTGGACAACATCTAACGATGTACTAACCGTGAGCATGGATAGCGCTTATTTATCAAGTTTGCGTATTACCAATATTTCAATGAATTTGGGTCTTGATACTAATGGCAATGTAAGTAGTTACAGTGGTTCTACATATATCCCATCTTATGGTCAGTGGGTTTCTTTAACGAAGTCCGACTTAACAACTACAGAACTTGCAATTATTAAGCAAACTTATTTAGCTATTGACGCATTAGAAACCATCAGCGATCAAAGCACCAGCTCTGATGTTGCAATGATCGCCCTTAAGGTATTGGGCTATGAGCAAATTAGCGGCTTAACAAGTAGCTGGAATAGGGAGCTCTTAACCTCGACTATTGAGGTAAATAGTGCGAGATTAGATGGTAATTTAATTACTAATGCTACGATTGTCGCATCGACAAATTCTAGTGGCAATATTAATGACTATAGCAGCACAGGCTCTATCACTAATCAATATGGCTATACATATGATGTTTCATACAATCAATACAATCTTAATGATGCTGAAAAATTTGTCATTCAAGCGGGTAATTACGCCATGGCTGAGATTAATGGAGCCTTGCAAACATTTAATAAATACGATTTAAGTGACACAGAGTTATTCTTAGTAGAGCTAAGTCATGAAGTGTTGGTGGAAATTGACAGAGTAACCGCTAATCATAACTTTACTAACGGAGATATAGCCATTGTTTTTGATGATGCAGGTAATATTATTAGTTATGATTCTTCAATAGAACATTCTGATGTAGGCACTATTGTTGGTACTGCTGCTAATCTTGATGTAAGTGAAGTTGGTATTGTTAAAGATACTTATACTGAGATTAATACACTTGAGGGTATGGTTAAAAACATTCAAAGTGCAGCTAATATGAATGATGTTGTCAAACTAACGCTTGAGTATTCAGGCTGGAGTGACTTAAGTAATATTGTAGTTACCTGGGATGACAACACTACCACGGCAAACATAACCTTTGATGGGCTATATAACGGCGAGACAAGAACTGACCCTAGATTTACAATGACAGCTGGGGCAGATGGAGAGTTAACTGCATTTAGTTATACCGCAAATAGCCCAAGTGGCAGTAAGCAGATGGATCTGATTCAACTTAACGACATCCAGTTGTATAGTAATAAAGTAGCCCTGAAGGTCATGTCAGATTTGTACGCTCTTGAGCAAGCTGCTAACCACACCTCAAAATTAACTAACAATATTAGTTTTGATTTGTATAAAGACAATATAGACACAGATCAAAATTTAATTATTGATAATGGCGAATTGCGCATTAATGAAAACTATGACTTTGATGTTA
>Ga0209775_1000924_pt1 | contig 14719 bp, 10 predicted proteins | sample SaaInlV_135m_DNA_FD_184661 | JGI IMG/M metagenome (GOLD analysis project Ga0209775, IMG submission 184661) | Marine microbial communities from expanding oxygen minimum zones in the Saanich Inlet - SI072_LV_135m_DNA (SPAdes) (version 2) | ecosystem: Environmental > Aquatic > Marine > Intertidal... | reverse complement strand
TTTTTCCGACCCATCATCGCCGCAGACCATTGCCTCAAAATATATACACGATGGTGGGTTTGGTGGGTTTAGTGTGGGATTAAACACGATGAGCGTTGGAGCAGATTACGCTGTCATTCACGGAGCCTTCTATGAAGTATATGAACTTGGTGAAGGTCTTTTTAGGTCATCCATTACAGATTGGGGAATAAAATGTATTGACCTCACTGAAAATTCTGATCCAGTACTTCATGTGGCACAGAGAGGACCTGCCCATCAGATGGAGCATTCCAGTCATGGATTATGGATACTAGGGTTTCCCTGGAATTTACTCGATATTGATGACCCCACCACCCCTACATCTCAGGGCCATATTGGTCAAGCCGTTACACCACAGTGGAATTATTGGAGTACGATTGAGAATAATCTATTGATTAACTTGACCTATGATGAGTCTGTCATGGAAGATACATCGTTAACAATAGATGCCTACGACCTAACAAATCCACTAAACCCAGAGTTAATTGGATCGATAAATCTTGAGTTATCAGAATATGGGACTCAAGCTATTGTGGTGAAAAATTCGACGGTTTATTTAGCTTGGGCAGATTCCTTGTATACAATTGACCTCAGCAATCCTGTTCAACCAGAATTGACGTCAAGTTTATATACTGGAAGATTTAGACATCTCGAAGTAAGTAAATCAGGTGACTTGATTTATGGAATTGTAGATGATCAATATGTCCTGGCAATTATTGATGTGAGTACCCCGCTGGAGCCTGAAATAACTGGTACGTACGATAGCGAAGCCCATGAATATGCTGTAGATGGAGATATTGGCTTCAGTTTGAGATGGAGTGGCATACACGATGGAAGTTTTTTAATACAAAGGCTAGATATTTCTGATCCACAGAATGTGATTGAATTGGACAGTTTTCTTTCAGGTCAGGAGATATGGGGTGATGGCAGACTTTGGCTATCTGGATCATTTCTCTATCTTTATAGTTTGGGAGTACTTGAGGTCTTTGATATTTCCGTGGCCGGTCAAGAAATTAAAATTGGTCGATACGAGACTGTTACAGCTGAACCGTTCTGGTTTTTCAGGGGATATGGTATTCGAGACATAATTGCAGAGAATGGAACTGTCTATCTACTGAATGATTTGGATGGTTTGCACATTATAACGCACAGTACAGCAACGGTAGCGATTGCAGAAAATTCTAACCTACCTAGAACAATTCAGCTAAGTCAAAATCACCCCAATCCCTTTAACCCCACCACGACAATAAACTACTCTTTACCCGAATTATCAATTGTCAGGCTAACTGTATTCGATATGCTGGGTCGAGAGGTCACAAAACTCTATAATGCTGAGAAACCTCCTGGCAATTATGAAGTGCAATGGAATGGTCTGGATCAAGAAGGTAATCAGTTAAGTACGGGTGTTTATTTCTGTCGATTAGACGCTGGATCAGTTAGCCAGACTATTAAAATGGTCTACCTACGCTAAAGCTTCGGAAGACGCGTGTATTTGGAATAGATATATCTTGCACTTATCTAAATAATGGAAAAGCCCTGCTGATATGGAGTTCAGCAGGGCTTTTTGATAAATCAAATAGCTTGGGGAGACAGCTTAATCCTCATCCTCCTCAGGTGGGTTGATATCTGAATCCGGGCTAGCGCCGCCATGTTCGTGTTCGAACATCTGCTTGGGCATTTTTCCAGTTAGCCAACTGGTATTCATGGGACCCACGCTGGGTCTAAATATGGTGTTATATAAGTGCCAGATGAGTATTGCTAGCGTGGCTAACCAGGCTTCCCAGTAGTGAATTACCAATGAGATATCGATAAAGGCACTGGAAAATTTCTGGATGAAGAAGTTATCAAACCAGAGCACCAGACCTGTGGCGATCATCACAATGTTACCCCAGACTCCCGCCCAGTATTCCAGCTTTTCTGCATAGGCAAATCGACCAAATCGAGGCTCGTGATTTTTGAAGTCAAAGAAGTATAGGATCATTTCCCAGAACTCACGGATATCCCTGATACCGGGGATCATGTCCTTGACAAACTGCTTCCCGCGTTTTGTGAACAGGAAGAAGAAGTGCCAGACCGAGGCTATGATCATGAAAACAGCAGCATAGCGATGAAGGACTCCTCTAAATTCAAATCCACCTTCCCAGCCAAAGAAGAACTCAGCTATCCAGGATTCATTGAAGCGTAATGAAAAACCAGAGATCACCAGTATGAAAAAGGATACCAATAATGCGGTATGCTGAGCAACTTCTAATCCGCGCATACGTCGGATCGAAGGTTCTTTCATCTGCATTCTGACCTGTTTCAAATAGTCCAGGACAGTGTGTAGAAACATACCGCCAATAACAACAGCTATGAGCAGAATGTATATTTTCTCAATGAGAACTGCCACCCAATGACGTGGATCTTCATCTCCAAGACCATGGATAGTGACCGCAGCAAGTTCATCACTCATGCCAGGATGACATTCGCCACACGTAGCGGCTAGATTTAAGGGATGTATTGATGAAGTCGTATCAGTACTGGGCAGGATCCGGTGTGCACCATGACAGGATTCACAGTTGGCTACGTGGAGGTCACCAGCCTGACTTTTCAAGCCATGATAACTATCAACATAGCTACTCACTTCTCCTCGATTTCCGAGACGTTCGTTGAGTGCTGTGGATTCATGACAAGGCTCACAAGTCGCAGCTGCCACACGATGCGATGATACCGGTGAAATGGGGTCATCTGGAGAGATAATTCCATGTTCCCCGTGACAATCGGTACAAACCGGGGCATTGGCCATGCCTCGTGCCGCTAGTTTTCCATGGATGCCTTCCATGTAATCTTTCTCGGCTTCTGGATGGCATTTACCACAAGTTTTTGGAATGTTGAGGTGATATATGGCGGACTCAGGATTAGTAGGAGGGTAAATCTCATGAGACGTACCTGCTGTTGAGTGGCAATCATCGCAAGAAGCAGCTTTGGCATTACCACCTCCGGTGGCTTTACCGTGTACCGAATTATTGTATACTTCTACAGGGTGATCTACGAGAATGTCATAGCGTTTCACTAGATCGATGTTTTCATGACAGTTGCCGCAAGTATTGGCCAGATTGGTAGGGTTAACTGTTGAGTTTAACATCGTACTGGGCAATACATTATGATCACCGTGGCAGTCAGCACAGGTAGGCATATCAGCACATTCACCCTTCACCGAACGACCATGGGCTTGATATTGATCCGATGCATCTTCATGACAATCACGACAACCTTCACAACCCGCTACAAAGTTTTCGGCTTCTTCGGTGTGTGGCTCAGTATCATGGTAAATGTGACAATCAAGACATTCTATTCCCTCGTGAATGGAATTATCCAGATCATCTTGAATGATGGTCTCCATTTCACTGGTGTCATGACAATCAATACACTGGTCACTATCGATAGATTCAAATTCATCATCCTGCCCAAGGGCGGGAATCACCAGTAGTAATGCAAGGAGAATGAGGATGGAAGGATAGCTTTTAGTAAGTCGCATAAGGTTTATAACCCTCTCAAGGTAGGTCATTAGGAATTATTTCAGTTGGATTCTTTCACCGGGAAGATCCGTTGGAAAGCTCACATCATCGTCATGACATTCAACACATGATGGTGGAATATCGTAACGATCATCTGTATGGCATTCATAACAATCAAATTCTATATGCTCGTCATTCAGTTGTAAGCCAGTGATTTCATGATCAAATTCGTCCACTTCAAAATTAGTATGACAATTTGTGCATGTAGGATCAAGCGCAGCTATAGGCTCAGTACCCTCGTGGCAGGTATTACAACTTAAGGGTTGGTGAAAACGGTTTAGTTCCCATCCTGTCCGGGAATGCGTAAATCCATCGGATGGAGTCGAGCTATGACAGCTTTCACAACTATTCTCCATAACTGTATCATGACAATTGCTACATGGATCATGATGTATAGCCAGGGATTTTACTGTCTCAACAGAAGAGGGTGTATAGTTGTGACAGGTAGAGCAATCGGTTTGCCGGTGGCAAGTCTCACATTTGAATCTATATAAATCCACATGTTCTTTATGTTGGAATGACACAGGTTTTTGATCACTCTCTGGTGAGACAAAATGGAAAATATCTGACACAACTATTTCTTCATGATGATGAGCCAGAATATCGGTCGCATCCAGACTTTTTCGAAGGTTGAAACGAAATTTCTTCTGGACATGGCAGGTTTCACAGACTTTTTCCCCAGTCCAACTCTGGTGACAATTCAGGCAATTACGATGATAGGCGCCATTGATTGTCGGCATGGACAGGGATGCATTTTCTGCTTCACTTACATGACAATCGGCACAGGGTTCATAAACGCCTTCGGAACCGTGGTGATGGCAGGTGTTGCAACCCCCACCCATGGTTGTCATCTCAGCATGGAGCTTGTGATCAAAAAGGACTGGTTCGAAAATATTTTCCAACAATCCAATCTTAATTGTATCAGGGATGTTGTCTGTCTTCATCTCAGTTTGGCCACACACGAATCCAGCCATTACAAGGAGAAGAAGCGAAGCCATTCTGACTCTCATGTTGGATGTCCTTTTATTTTTCAGGTGCTGGATGAGCAACTTCCTTGATACGGACAGCATAATCAAAAGGCTTATATGTAGGTGAGTCAGAGTTGTGACATACAGTACAAGTTTTTTCAGTGATGGTTATCAGGCCAACAGATTCACCGGTGATGGTCCCAGCAGCAATAGCAGCTTTGGTTTTTTTGGATTTATACAGACTACCAGCACCGTGGCAAGATTCACAACCTACGCGGCTGAGATCACTATTTTTCTTAACTGCTTTTTTATTAAGCGGATCTACTTCAAGCTGATAACCAGATTCAGTTCCCCAGCCAGTCACGTGACATGAAAGACATTTTGGTGCCTGGTCAGGAGAAACCTTTAAGCCCATTTTTTTTGCGATGGCTTTGGCAGCATCAGTTTTCAGTGTTTCGAACGAACCGGAATGAGGTCCCTTTTCCCAGATGGAATATTGTGATCCAACTTCGGCTTTGCTGTGACACATTTTACACTTTTTTGAGCCGATATGTTCCCCTGTTGCTGTCTGTGCGTACGCCATCCCCACAGCTAAGATTAATAAAACGATAAGCATTCTTTTCATGACAATGTCCTTTCAGAAAATCGAAATTATTGATTTTAGCGTTTTTTTAGTATGTGATTGAGCGATTAAAATATTTCTCCCCACAACAAATACATGATTAAACGCACACTTAATTATAACAAATAATGTGCCAATCAGCATATGTAAATATGTCGAACAGCCGGTCGAATATCAAAATCTAAAGAAATATACAGTGAATAATAATAAATACTTATGCGAGATGAATATATGTACCTAACAAAATATGCATAAGGGGATAATAGTTAATATTAAAGGTGACTAATAGCAAATTTTAGTAAAAAATTTGCATTGTTTCAAACATTAAGTTTAATACATGCTAAATGGCAGTTATATTTGCTTAGGTATCAAATACTGAAGAAATTTATCGAAAGAGAGGATATATGAAGATTGGGATTGCTTCAAATGACAGAGAATCAATTGCTCAGCATTTTGGGAGAACCAGGGGTTTCGTTATTGCAGACGTAGTTGATGGAAAAGTGAAATCAAAGGAATATAGAGAAAATAACTTTACCAGTCACAATCAACCCGGGGGAAGCGAACAACACGGTGAACACGGGCACTCACATTCGAGCATATTGTCAGCTCTCAAAGATTGTGATGTAGTACTCGCACGTGGTATGGGTAGACGCATATACGATGACCTGCGAGGAGCCAAGATTGAATCTGTAATCACCACACTTCGCGGAGTTGATGAAGCATTATCTGCCTATGTGGATGGTACCTTGGTTGACAATCCTGAAAAGGGATGTGTGCACTAGCCGATATCACCAACGGGAGTAAATATATGTCAAATCTGGATCATTTATCTCGTGAACAGTTAATTGGGATGTTGGATGATTTTGCAAAGAATTGGTTGGCCCATGATGGTCTCTGGTTTCAGGCAGTCGAAAAGCAATATGATATGGAAACTGCGATCAATTGTGACCGGGAAGCCTGGAGAAAATTCACGGTTATTGAAGCCAGGCGTATAATGAAACGACATGACATCCCGGAAAATTCTGGATTGGAAGGTTTGAAACTTGCGCTGGGTTATCGCTTGTATGCCCGTTTGAACAAACAGGTGATAAGCGAAGAGACTCAAAATAGTTTCTTGTTTCAGATGCAGGAGTGTCGCGTCCAGGTCGCCCGGGCCAGACACGGCCTCCCAGATTTTCCCTGTAAGTCAGTGGGAATTGTTGAGTACACAGAATTTGCCAAAACTATAGACCCACGGATTGAGACGTCCTGTGTAAGCTGCCCTCCAGATCCTCATCCGGATACCTATTATTGTGTCTGGAGATTTACTTTGAATAAATAATTCATTAACTCCACCCAAAATGAGAATTGTCTTGCAATAGGGGACAATAATAATCATCTTTAATCAACACAATAAACTTGACTCAAATGGGATAACATATAATGATCCAAATTACAGAAAATGCAGCCGAACAAATTAAAGTTCTCATAAGTCAGCAGGATCTATCTACCGAAGGTGGTCTGCGAATTTATGCTAACTCAGGCTGTTGTTCAAATAATTCATATGGAATGGCTCTGGAGACAAAGCAACATCCCGAAGATAATGTCTTCGATTCTCAGGGCGTCCGTGTACTGGTTGATCCAGCTAGCTTTGCTCAGTTGGAAGGTGCCAGTGTTGAATACTACAAAGACGATAATGCCGAAGGTTTTACCATTTCAAAACCCAAGGCACAGTCAAATTGTGGATGCGGTGGCAATTGCAACTGCGGTGGTAGCTGCAACTGTTAAGACCGTAACTCTCCTCGAACAAGACCCTGGCTCATCACCAGGGTTTTTTTTTATCCCAAAACCGTAGGTTTTGGGATAATCCCGGCGTAGCTCGAAGAGCGAAGACGGATAAAATTTATCCCCCAGCATCAACTCTTTGGTTCATAATCCTGTGGACCAGCCAAATATCTCTGTAAGTTTTGGGATAATCCCGGCGACTCGTGAGGGTGAATATCCAAGCTCAAGCAGCGAAGACGGATAAACACACTAGTATAATAAAGTACAGGGTAGCATAAGTTTTGGGGTATTTTCCAGCAATCAATAGCCAACAAACAGCCCCAGATGTCTAGTATACTCATTCAGCAGTTAGAAATATTGCCTCAGCCTAATCGATATTCGTATTAACTCATAAGAAACCTTAATTAGCCCCTATTGTTTGGCTTGTTAGAGTGTGATTTGCTCTTAGCTTATCCATATGTTGTATGACGATCAAAATATTGAGCAATATCCCTGGATGATCAATTTCAAGAAGGACCCCATCCCTGTTTTACTTAAAGCAGCACCTCTGCCCATTCGATATCGGCTGGTAACAGATATTCTGGAAGATTCATCCTCAGAAGAGTATCTGGCATTACAGAAAAATTTGAGAAAGCATAAACCCAGACGGAAACTCCTGGGGGAGCAGAACGCTGATGGACTATGGCCAATAGATGGGAAGATCACTGGATTGGGTGCAGCCCAGATTCAAACGCTGCAGCTTCTGAAACAACAAGAGGTACTGCATGAGCTACTTGACTTCTCTGTAACCCATAAGCAAGAAAAAGTGATGCTGGGGATGCGGGAAGTTCTACGGAGTCTGGCAGAACAAGATCTGCCCCTGCGGCTTCATCATCAAGCTCAAGCTATTTATCTGGCCATTACCTACCGTATTGAAGGCAGTCCAATTATCAAACAGTTAATACGGGATTTAATTGCCCGCCAAAATTCAGATGGTGGCTGGTCAAGTTTAGAGAATGAAAAATCCTCATGCTATTGGAGTAGCTTGTTTTTCCTGTGGACACTGGGTCAATCAGAGAACTTCCGTGACAATCGGGCTATTAAAAAAGGGTTGAAATATATCCAGGCCAAAGTTCTTCTCGATGGTGAGAGCCAACTCCTGCCAGGTATGCTAGTCTGGGATACTCTAATATCTGGTACCAGCGGCTTAAGTATCATCTCAGGGGGTACACTCAGATATTTGGAAACAATCAAACTAATTGATGGACAAAACAAAGAACGCAAGACTCATAAGCTGCTCGATTGGCTTATCGATGCCCAGTTAAAGACCGGATTGTGGCCCAGTATTGTTAGTCGTGATAGACAGGGTGACTTTGGCGTCACTTTACGAGTTCTAAATGTGTTGAAACATTTCCAGACACAACGGGTTAAGGAAACCCTTAAGTACGATTCAGATTTCTAATTATTTAAACAAATATTTTCGGAGCAAACGATGACAGATATAATCCCTTCAACCGCCTTTCCAGTGATGCCTCTGCGCAACACCGTGCTTTTCCCTCAGCAGGTTATCCCGCTGTATATCGGGAGAGAACGTTCATTGAAACTTCTGCGTGAACTACCATCAGGGAAAAAGACTATTGTCGTAGTTGCTCAACGAGAGGGTTCAGTTGAAAATCCAGAGGTCGGGGATCTCTTTGATGTGGGAACGACAGCCTCTGTCATGAAGATATTGGATATGCCTGATGGAAGCCAGAGCGCCATTGTTCAGGGTGGGGAGCGTGTCCGAATAAAAGGTTACTCCCAGACAGATCCGTATTTTAAGGCCAGTATTGAGAACATCGAAGAAATCTATGATGCAGATCTGGAAACCGATGCTATGTCCGCCAATATTCGGACCCTTTTCCGTGAACTTTCAAAAGTTGCTGACTATATCACCCAGGAACACATTTCCCTGCTTTCCAATATCCAGCATCCTGCGCGTCTAGTTGATCGGGCTGTTTCCATGATGCAACTCTCCAATAGTGAGAAGCAGGACATCCTGGAAGAAACAGATGTCACTGAACGCTTAAAAAAAGCGACTGTTCTCATCAATCGGGAAATACAACGTCAGGAAATTGGCGAAAAAATTCAGACTGAGGTCCAGGAAGAAATCTCAAAAAGTCAACGTGAATACTTTTTAAGAGAGCAGATGAAGGCCATCAAGAAAGAATTAGGCGAAGATGATCAAACCCTGGAAATCAAGGAACTGGAAGAGAAAATCCTTGAAGCCGGTATGCCAGAAGAGGCTCTCAAAGTGGCCAATAAAGAAATTGATCGCCTCCAACGAATTCCCCCCTCATCTCCTGAATACACCGTCTCTCGTACCTATCTCGATTGGTTGGTAGAATTACCCTGGAGTAAGGAAACTGAGGATCGAGTAGATATTCAAGAAGCTTTGAATATTCTGGATAGGGACCATTACGGTTTGAAACGAGTCAAGAATAGAGTGCTCGAATTCCTGGCAGTTAGGAAGCTCAAAATGGAGCAGAGTCCTGATGCACCCATCAAGGGACCCATCCTCTGTTTCCAGGGTCCTCCAGGAACAGGTAAAACTTCACTAGGTAAATCAATCGCCGATGCACTGGGTCGAGAATTTATTCGCATCTCCCTCGGTGGCGTTCGTGATGAAGCCGAAATTCGTGGTCATCGTAGAACCTATATCGGTGCGCTACCAGGTCGTATCATTCAGGGACTCAAAAAGGCCAAAACCCGTAATCCGGTATTTATGCTGGATGAAGTTGATAAGCTGGGGACTGACTTCCGCGGAGATCCCAGTTCAGCACTCCTGGAAGTACTTGATCCCGAGCAGAACCATTCCTTTAGCGATCATTATCTCGAAGTAACTTTTGATCTGTCCAAGGTCATGTTTATTGCCACAGCGAACTGGCTGGATCCAATTCCTGGACCCCTCCGCGATCGCATGGAAATGATTGATTTCCCCGGCTATATTGAGGAAGAAAAAATCCATATCGCCAAATCCTATTTGATTCCCAAGCAGGTTACTGAGCATGCTCTGGAAGAAGAGCAAATAACCTTTATGGATACTGCTATTGCTGAAATAATCAGTCGTTATACCTATGAGGCTGGTGTCAGAAATCTTGAACGTCAAATTGCCAATGTCTGTCGCAAGGTCGCTCGGGAAAGAGCTGAGGGGAATGAAAAACCCCGACGAATTACCAAGAGCAGTATCACCAAGTTGCTGGGACCTCCCAGGCGCCATAGTGAAATTGCTGAACGTATGTCTAACTATGGAATTGTAATTGGACTGGCCTACACAGCTGTTGGTGGAGATATTCTGTTTATAGAAGCCATGAAAATGGAGGGCAAAGGCGGCTTGAAGCTCACTGGTAAACTGGGTGATGTGATGAAAGAATCGGCCCAGGCGGTGTATTCATATATTCGCTCAAATGCCGAAAGTTTTAACATTGATCCAGAGTTTTATAAAAAATGGGATATCCATGTACATATCCCGGCTGGCGCTGTTCCCAAGGACGGTCCTTCCGCAGGTATTACACTTTTTACTGCCATGATTTCTCTCCTGACAGAGCGTCTGGTAAAAAGTAATCTTGGTATGACTGGTGAGATCACGCTCAGGGGTGCTGTATTACCCATTGGTGGTATTCGGGAGAAAGTTATGGCTGCCAACAGAGCAGGTTTAACGACAGTAATTCTTCCTAAAAAGAATGAAGCCGATCTTGTTGACCTGCCAGATCGAGTGAAGAAAGAAATGGAATTCAAGTTTGTAGAGCAAATTTCTGATGTCATTGAGCTCGCTCTGGAACCAATCGATGAAAAATCCACCAAAAAAGGTAAAGTTAAAAAAGCTAGCTAAAGCGAGGAAATATGTACTGTCCCAAGTGTAAGGGTTACATGAAAAGCATCGAGTTCGAACATGTTCAGATCGAACGATGTACCAAATGCTATGGAATCTGGTTTGACAGATTTGAGCTCCAAGATCTGAAGGTCCTCTCTGGGTCTGAGGCTATTGATATGGGCGATCCAGAAGTTGGAAGAGCACAAAATAGCAATTTTGATGCGATTTGTCCAAGGTGTGAGGTTCCTATGATGCCTGAGTCGGATAAGAAGCAAGCACACATTCACTACGAACAATGTCCTGATTGCAAGGGTGTCTATTTTGATGCTGGAGAATTCAGAGACTACAAAGAGTTAACCATAGGTGAATTTTTTAAGTCGATGTTTAATCGAAACGGTTAAAAATATCACCTCCCCCAGGCTGGGATTTGGATCTTCTAGGCTGGGATTCGAATCCCAGCCTGGATAGCCCCATCGCCAATAAAAAATGCACGGAGACCGTTTTGGACCAGATCATATCATTTATCAAGGTGCAATTCAAACGTCCATTCACCCCAATGCTTTTTGGTTTAGGTACAATTCTTATCATCTTGGCTCTCTTCATTGGAATCAGCGACAACCTACCGGGCATTACCCTGGTTTTTCTGGGCGTGACCTTTTCAAGCTTCAGTATGATCCATCATTGGCGCGAAGCCAGACTCTATGGGACGCTCCTGGCGGTCTCAGCCATCAGTTTCCCTGTCCTTGTATTGTTGCACAATATTTTTGACGGGATTAACCAGCAGATCGGTGAGATTATCGTACTCAATCAATTGTTAGAGGGTCTTGCTGTGATCAGCTTTCTAGCCGCAATATTTCTAGCACCTACTGGAATAGTGATTGGGATATTTGCTGGACTCTTTTATCTGCTGAAGAAACACCTGACTTAAGTCGGGTGGTATGGTGAATCCGCCCTATAAGGAAACCCTGAACCCCCCACCAAGCCCAGTAAGGGCGTAATGCATTACGCCCCAACAACAAACCGAAAAATATCCAGCTAAAAAATACCAAAAAAAAGGTCCCGGATTTCCGGGACCTTTTTTTGATCAAACTGAATTCAAATTAGAAATTAAATTTAACTCCAGCATTAAAAAAGCGAGGTGAACCTAAGAACACTTCGGCTCTTTGAACAGAGTGATTGTTAATGGTGTTACCATCAGCATCTTTGATCTTGAAACCGTTGTACTGACTGTGATCAACAGCATCCTGAACATAAACATCATCCAGGGCATTGAAAACGTGAGCAAACAGTTGAGCTCTCATACCAGCGATCTTTGGCAGATCATAAGCTAAATGGACATCCATTTTCCCATAACCAGGAGCCATCCAAACCTGTTCTCTATCAGCATTGGCATCATCACCGTCGTATTCACGACTGTCAGGATCCCAATCCGAATAGTTATTGTCATAGATGCTGTAGAGTGCCTGTAATCTTAAACCCTTAATAGGAGTAATGGTTGCTCCAACAACATAGGCTGTCTGGGGCATATCACCGATTTTCAGATCCTTAAGGGCATAGTCATAGTCCAGTGATCCCTGACCAGAAACAACGCCAGTGGAGTCGTACATATCATATACATAACGACCAGAGGCATCATCAGTAAATTGCCAGTCGCCAAAGCTTAGAGATGCATCAAGACGTAGCATTTTCATTGGTTGCACAGATGCTTCAATTTCCAGACCTTTATGTGTCTGATTAACACCCGTCAGGAAAATTACATCAGTATCACCACTGGAACCTTGTCCTGTAGTCACTGACTTAGTCAAGTTGCGATCGTTCCAAGCCGTATTGTATACGTTGGCCGTGACAGCAAACATCTTGGCTTTAAAATTCACACCAACTTCAGAACTTACGAAAGTCTCATTTGTTGGATCGGAAGCAACAGTACCATCAATATAGATCACATTATCCATGATCGGTGGCTTCTCCACGAAACCAAAGTTTCCGAAAATGTTTAAGTTATCAGAAAGATGGAACATTCCACCACCCTTGACCTGCATTGCGCCAATAGCTTCTGATTCAATTACTTCATCAGCGACCGTAAAGTGATCCTGGTATGAATACTTGATGGATGAAAAACCACCCATACCGTAACCACTTAATGCACCAGCAGAATAGTTACCCTGGACAAATCCACCAATCCAATCAACCGTAGTTTCATTGTGATAAGCGATGATGTCACCTAGAGTAACTCTTTTACCGTTTGGTGCATTGTCATCAGCGAAATCCAGATAGTAGTCACCACCCATGAGGTCACGGACTTCACGAGCATGTTCGATACCAGCAGTACGCCAGTCGATACCAACTTGCAATTTGAGCATATCGCTCATATCAAAGTTCAGTTTGGAAATCAATCCAATCGTGCTCTGACGGTTGATACTGTTACGCAGGATACCTACGGACTGGTTGTTGTCAGCACCATGAGTACGTACGAGAGCAGATTGATCAACATATACTGTATCATCACTACCTGAGTTGTAGTCGAGAAGTGTGTTCCAGTCGCGTGTCCAAGGACCACTACCAAAGTAGAATCTATAGTCTTCTCCACCAAGGGTACCATCAGCATCTAATGTAGGAATCTTACCATAGGTACCGGTACCACCACCTGAACCACCTGACCAATACAGAACAGAGGATAATCTCATCTTTTCTGTCAAGTTCATGTAATGGTTCAAGTTAATCAGAGGTTTATGAAAGAAGTTTTCACGTTCATTAAGAAAATCAGGTGAATATCTCTCTACGTTACGCTCACCGTACATATACCAGTATTGTTCACCTTCATAATCAGAAGAAATAGGAGCCCAATTCTGGCTGAAATAACGACCGGCATCTTCGCCTGCATCATTGGTGAACTGAGAATTCCATTCCTCCCAGTCACTTTTGCCATCCTCATCAGAATCGGCAGCCTCAAGGGCCGCTTTATCGCCAACCTCGCCAGCGAATTCCTGGTCATAGGACATGATGTTCTGTTTATAAAGATTCTGACCATGACGCTGAGGAGCACCAATTGCATAGAGTTCAAAACGATTGTCTGCACTCACTGAATAGGCAGCACCGAAATAGTACGCCCATGCATCGGTCCAGTTCTTATCGATGAGACCATCACCAGTCTTACGTACGATAGTTGAACTAAAGGCAAACTTGTCAGCAATCAAACCAGTATTATAGTTTACGGTAGCTTTCATAAAATTACCGGCACCATATTCTGCTTTAACACTACCACCTGCATCAAGTTTGGTGGGATCAGTAATGATGTTCATGGTTCCACCAATTGAAGGTGTTGCCAGGTTAACAGCACTGAGGCCACGTTGCATCTGGATTGAAGATGTGGCATCGCCAACACCATCCCAGTTTGACCAATAGACCCAACCGTTTTCCATATCATTCTGAGGAACACCGTTAATCATAACGGCAACGTTGTTTTGGTTAAAACCACGGACATTAATACGGGCATCTCCAGCACCACCACCTTGATTGGTAGCATATACTGAAGGGGATGTGTTTAGAACAAGTGGAATATCTTGTGAACCAAGACGTACTTCCATCTCTTCTTTAGAAATATTTGTGTAAGCAACAGGAGTGTTGGCATCTGCACGAGAGGCTAACACTTCAATGTCACTCATTTCCAGGGCTTGGCTTGAGAGAGCATAATTCAAGGTTGTGGTAACTCCATTTGCAACCTGTACACTCAATGTCACTGATTCATAACCAATGACTGAAGCCGTGACGGTATAATTACCGGCGGGAACACCTTCAATAGCAAAGGCACCCGAAAGATCAGATGCACCACCATAAGGCTGGCCATCAACAATCACATTTGCACCTGGTAGGGCGTCATCTGTATTTCCGTCTGTAACTGAACCTGAAATCGTACCCTGTGCTAGGGCGAGTGCGGGAACCATTACCAGAACGAGCAATA
>Ga0209775_1000904_pt1 | contig 14931 bp, 19 predicted proteins | sample SaaInlV_135m_DNA_FD_184661 | JGI IMG/M metagenome (GOLD analysis project Ga0209775, IMG submission 184661) | Marine microbial communities from expanding oxygen minimum zones in the Saanich Inlet - SI072_LV_135m_DNA (SPAdes) (version 2) | ecosystem: Environmental > Aquatic > Marine > Intertidal... | reverse complement strand
AAGATTAATGAAACCGAGTATATAATTTTAGGTTCCAGAATTATTGATAAAAACAGAATCGCTCCAGAAAAATCAATGAATCAGTTTAGATCTTTTGAATATGAATATGTTTTGAATTTAGATATATGTTCAGATGCAAATTTCAATTCACTATTAGAATCACTTTCTTCGACGGAACCAAATCCTCAATTTTTGGAAGGAATCCTCCAGAAAAGAGATCGATTCAGTAAAGATTTCATTTCTGAAAATGAAATTTCTGTTGTTGATGTAACGAACAAATATTGGAATTCAACAAACAACAAATATTCTTGGTTTGAAATTTTTTATATGATTCCAACGGAGTCTGAAAATAGAGAAACTGATTTGAAAAAAATACTTGAAGAAAATTTTGATGGTAATACTCATAAACGTTATAGAAAATATCAAGAAGAACGTGCAATTGAAATGGTATTAGAATATGAAGCAGAACAAGCTAGATCTTAAGTTCCATAAAATCTTTTGCCATTGTGAGTTTCCCTTTGAAAACCGATCTTGCTTCTTGTTCTAATTCTTTTGTTGAACGATATCTTTGTGAGAAATGAGTCAGAACTAGGTGTTTTACTTTTGCTTGTTTTCCAAGTCTTGCAGCTTCTTTAGTAGTCATGTGTCCGCCTTTTTCTGCTGAACTTTTTACTTTATTTGAAAATGTTGCTTCACAAACAAACAAATCAGCATCCTTTGCGAGTTCAGCAATTGGAGCATAATATGCTGTATCGATAGTTATAGCAAATTTCTTTCCGTGTCGAGCATAAGTTGCTCTTTTTGCACTTATTTTTTTACCTTCAATTGTAACATCTTTACCTCGTTGTAATCTTTTCAATCCTATATGTTGAGTTGGAATTTCTCTGGACTTAAGATAAGCAGTATCAATTCTAAGTCGAGTTTTTTCTTCGAATGAAAATCCAAAACAAGGAATTGGATGCTTAAGTTTCAAAGCATTAATTCGATATTTATCAGTTTCACATATTGTTTTTAATTTTATATTTGAAAGTTCATGGACAATTAATTTGTAATTAGTTGTTTCATGTTCATATGCTTTCATGATTACTGCGATTTTTTTACCTGTTCCTTTTGGGCCATAAATTTCAAGCGGATTCTTTCGTTGATTCATTGCCATGCTCATTAATAATCCTGGAAGTCCGAGAACATGATCTCCATGCCAATGAGAAATGAAAATCTTTGTAATTTTTTGTGGATTTTCTCTTGCAATCCTAATTTGTCTTTGTGTTCCTTCACCACAATCAAACAAAAAAGATTCTCCTGAGTAGGTAAAAAGTGCAGCAGTTTGATTTCGGTTCTTAGTTGGGAAAGCTGAAGACGTTCCTAATATTTTTAGCTTCATGTTGATACATAATCCTTTTAATGTATAAAAGAATAACTTTTTTACACGAAGACTCTAACTTCTTGAGCATTAGTTCGGAAGGGGTACTTCTAGAAAAACAATGGAAAAAGGAACCCTGATTGGAAATAAAGTGGTGCTTAGCTCGAGTGCTTTATTTAATCGTAGTGCTTTTGGCGTTTTGAATAAGCAAGGTGGAGTTGAATTAAGTTCAGAAGAAGCATTATATCTTTTAGAAAATAAAAAAATCGATGTTGGAATTAATTTTGATAATCTGCGTCGAAGATTTAATAGAAGCAATAAGAATTTTGATGAAAGATATTTAGTATTTCGAGATCTGAGAATGAGAGGATATGTTATCAAAAGTGGTTTGAAATTTGGTTGTGATTTTAGAGTTTATGACAAAGGTTCAAAACCAGGAAAGACCCATGCAAAATGGTTAGTATTTTCAACTAAGGAGAATGCTAAATCGTCTTGGAAAGAAATGTCTGGAATGGCGCGAGTTGCAAATTCAACTAAGAAGAATGTTTTAGTTGGAATTGTTGATTCAGAAAATGGAGTTAGTTATTTTGAGGTTTCTTGGAGACGGCTATGAGCTATTATTTAGGATGGGTTTGTAGAACTTGTAAACGTGCAATAAATTCTGAGCGACGTTCACTCAAAGTTAAATCAAGATTGAAATGTAAGATTTGTGGAAAAACACAAGCTTTTGATGAAAGTATTCATTCAGGAGTTTCTGACAATCCTTTGATAATTACTGACTGGGTTAAGCAATGGAACTCCCGAAAATTACATTAATGCTCGAACTTCTTTGACCAATTTTTCAATTTGTTCAAGTTTATCTTTTATTTCTCGTTTCTTTCCAAAATTGAATAAATCTACAAGAATATTTTTGAATAATTTATTATCTTTTTCTTTTTTTGCAACTTCATATTCTTCAGGATTTTCGTGACGCATGAATTCTTCAGCAAGTTTTTGAGCTATAGCCATTTCATCATCAGAAAAATTAACTTCTGCTAGGATTTTTTTTGCTTCAGCTTTATCTTGTTGTTCTTTTTTAGAACGCTTAACCATAATTGGAAATGTTTTGCTCGTTTTTATTAATTTGTTTTATTAATTAGATATTTAGTCTGAATTGATTTCTTTTGAGCCAGGCTTTATGTCTTCTGAATTCTGGGCATTTTTCTTGAACAAGTCTCCAAAATTCCTTCGAATGATTCATTTCAATTCGATGACATAATTCATGAATTATTATGTATTCAATTACTTCAGTTGGTGCCATTGCAAGACGCCAGTTGAAGTTTAGATTTCCGGCTGAAGAACAAGATCCCCAGCGTGTTTTTTGACCTTTAATGAATACTTTGTTTATGTCGTATTTATCATCTTCATTATGTATTTCTAATAGACCTTTAACTATTCTTCCAGTCTCTGCTCTGTAGAATTTTTCTAGATCTTTGTCTTGAAAGAATTCTAAGTCTTTTAACTCGCCTAAATATAAGTAACCCTTCTCATTAAGTGCAAGTTCGTATTTTTGCCACTGTTTGTCTATCCACGCGGACTTTTTTTGTACAAAAGTTTCAATTTCAGGGTCAGGTATGTGTTCTCCTGCGTTAATTCTTAGACCATTTTCATTAACTCTTAAAGAAATTCTATTGGAACGAGCACGTCTTTTTAGAACTGTAGGCATACTCATTTGGTCAAGAAATTCCATTTTACTAAAACGGCAAATATCCTTCAATAAATGGCCAAATTAATGGCGAAGCAGCAACTATAACACCCACAATAATACTATGTATCCATGTTTCGTGCGTTCCCGGACCTCTGGATTTTGCAAATACTGCGGATTTTCCATGAACTATTGCTGCTGCAATAAGTGCTAAGATTATAAGAACTGCAATCTGATTTTGAAAGAATGAAGGCAAATATCCTGAATTTGTTGCGATTTCTATGTTAAATGCAATAAAAGATAAACCAATTAGTGGAATCATTGCTCCAACTCCGTGTGCTATTGTAGTTTTTGCATCTCCGGATAAATCTTTAATCATAAAACCTAAATCTACACCTCCAGCTATAACACCCATAATGATCGGAGGGATGATTTCTACCATGTATACGTATTATAATTCTCATATTTAAGTCTTACCAAAATTTGGAAATGTTTTAATAGATTCTCCTTTAATTAGGATTATGCCAAGAGACGTATCTTCTTTTGCCAAGAAGAATGGTTTCATATGGGGACCTGAGCCTGAAATCTATAACGGTTTAGCTGGTTTTTACACATATGGGCCAATGGGAAAAGCTCTTAAGACAAATGTCGAAGATTTGCTTAGATCGGTTTTTGATATTAATGAATTTTGGGAAGTTGAGACTCCAATAATTGCTCCAGCGCAAGTTTGGAAAGCTTCAGGACATCTTACGGGATTCACCGATCCTTTGATTCGAGATGTAGCAAATAATATTTTTAGGGCTGATAAATTAATTGAAGAATACATGCTTAATAATGGAATGAATCCTGATGAAGAAAATGTTGGTTCTTTGAATGCTGAAGCTTTACTTAAACTAATTAAGAAATATGAAATTAAATCTCCAAATGGAAAACTTTTGAAGATGAATATTGAAAATCATAATTTGATGATGAAGACAACAATTGGAACTGATATTGAAGCCTATTCTCGTCCTGAAACTGCAACTACAACTTATCTTCCGTTTAGAAATTATCATGAATATTTTAGAAAGAAAATGCCTATGAAAGTTTATCAAGTTGGTAAATCGTTTAGAAATGAAATTTCTCCACGTCAAAGTGTTGTCCGAGGAAGAGAATTTACTCAATTTGAAGCTCAATTATTTTTATTTGAAAATCATAAATATGAATTTGAAGAGTATGATAAAGTTAAGGATGTCAAGATTCAATTATGGTCAAGCAAAGACCAATTGGAGAAAAAAGGTTGGAATTCAGTTACACTTCAAAGTGCTTTGAAGAAAGGAATTATTAAGAATAAAGCATATGCTTGGTCTCTTTCTTTAGCTCAAGCTTTTGTTAATAGTTTGGGAATTCCTGAAGATAGAGTTAGATATAGACAACATCATCTTGATGAGAAGGCATTTTATTCAAATGATACTTGGGATTTGGAATTCAGAACAGATAGTTTCGGATGGATTGAAATTGCAGGGATCTCAGATAGGAATGATTATGATTTAAAACAACATGCTAAGGCCTCAGGACAGAAGTTAAATATTGGAGGTGAAACTCCACACATAATTGAATTAGCATTTGGTTCTGATCGAATTGTTTATACTTTGTTAGATGTATTTTTGGAAGACGAAAAAGTCGGAGATGATACTCGCGTTGTTTGGAGAATTCCTCGAAAGTTGGCACCAGTAAGATTTGCAATATTTCCTTTACAGAAAAAAGACGGTCTTTCTGAAAAAGCACAAGAAGTTTATGAATCTTTATCACGAACTCATCGTTGTGTTTTGGATGAGAGTGGTTCAATCGGGAAAAGATATAGACGGCAAGATGAAAGAGGAACACCACAATGCATTACTATTGATTATGATACGCTTAAAGACGATACGGTAACTTTGAGAGATAGAGATACGATGGAACAGAAAAGAATAAAAATTAGCGACCTTAATTGAGTGGATGTTAGTTAAGCTATTTGGTCTTGCAGATCTTCTTGCAGCAATGTTTCTTTTAATGGTTAATTTTGATATTTTTATTGTAGATGCTTTGGTGAAAACAATCATGCTTATACATTTGTACAAAGGATTACTTAGCTTTTTTTAGATGTCAAAATTTACAGATTCTTCTTTTTGATCTTGATTTTTATTTTCATATAATGCCATTAAATAAAACAAATCAGATAAACGATTTAGGTATTTGATGATTATTGGATTTATTTCTTCTACTTCTGAAACCCGAACAATTTTTCTTTCAACGTTTCTTGATTGAGTTCTTACAATATGAAATAGTGATGCAATCTCAGTTCCCCCTGGTAAAACAAAATCTGTAATTTCAACTTCAGTTTCATATTTTTCAACATATTTTTCAATTCGTTGAAGATGTCTTTCTTGCAATCTTTTTGTTTCACGAGAATTCATCGGTGTTGCAAGATCTGATCCAATTACAAATAATTCATTTTGAATTGTTTTTAATTCTGTTTTAAATTTTTGAGAATATGTTTTTGAAACAATTAGTCCAATTTCAGAATTAAGTTCATCAATATATCCAACTGAATTTATTTTTCTAGATGCTTTTGAAATTCTACTTCCATCGTAGAGCGAGGTTTCTCCACCATCTCCCGTTTTTGTAGAAATTGACATGATTAGGAACAGCCACTTGTTGCGCCACAAACATCACATAATTCACAAGATCCATTTTGTCGCATCATCATTGCACCACATTCTTTACACTTACTTCCAGTATAACCCATTGCTTTAATTGCATCTGTGCTTTCTTCACTAGTTTCAACTAATTTTTCTTTATTTGGAGTAAGTTTAGTTTGTACAATATTCTGTAAATGTTGACCGCTTAATATTTCTTCAATTTTTTTGATAATTGGATGATCTGACCAGTCACCTAAACATTCATCAACAACTTCTTGAGTTGAATAGCCTCTTGCTAAAGCAAAACTTAGAGTTTTACTAACAAAATCAAGCATCTCTTGATTACTCGGAGTTGTCTTTGGCATAACTAATCTCATTCCAACTAATTTTCCATTTAATCCAATTCTCGAATGAACGTATAAATCTTGAGGTCCAACCTTGTGACTTGAAATTTGTTCAATATAATTTGTTACTTTTTCAGTGCTTATGTCAGTTATAATTTCTTCTTTGAATATATTTTCTAGTTCTTTATTAATTCCACTCCCTGTTGAAAGTGGTTGACTTAATTTGCTTGCATCTCGATAAAGAGCAACTGCCTTTATTCCCAATTTCCAACTGTCAAAGTATGCATTTTTGATATCTTCAATTGCTGCATTGCTTGGCATGTTAATTGTTTTACTTATTGCTCCAGAAATAAATGATTGTGCTGAAGACATCATTTTCAAGTGTGCACTTGCTTTTATGAATCGCTTTCCAGTTTTACCGCATTTGTTTGCGCAATCAAAAACAGAATAGTGTTCACCTTTCAAATGTGGTGCACCTTCAATAGTCATTGTTCCACATAAGTGAACATCTGCAGCATCAATTTGTTCTTCAGTGAATCCAAGCGCGTTAAGCATGTCAAAGTTAGGATTATCTAATTGTTCATCGGTGATTCCCAAAACATTACTACAGAATTCTTTTCCAATAACGTGTTGATTAAACATAAATTTAATTCCAAATGCTCTTGAAGCTTCATTTTCTAATGCATTTAATTGTGCTTCTCCAAAACCTTTCTTAGCCAACGCTTCGTGATTAATATATGGTGCGTTAATAAGACTGCCATGACCAACACAATATTTTTCAATAGTATGTATTTGGTCTCCACTATATCCTAATTTTTTCAGAGCGGATTTTAATCCATTGTTCACTATTTTGAAATATCCACCTCCTGCTAGTTTTTTGAATTTTACAATTGAGAATTCAGGTTCAATACCCGTTGTATCACAATCCATAACTAATGCAATTGTTCCGGTTGGAGCAATTACTGTAACTTGTGCATTTCTATAGCCATGTTTTTCTCCAAGCTCTAGTGCTTTGTCCCATGAACTATGTGCTGCGCTCAATAAATCTTTAGGACATAATTCTTGGTTTATTCCTGTCGGAAGTACTGATAATTTTTCATAAGAATCTTGTTTTGCATTATATGCTGCGCGTCTATGATTTCTAATAACTCTTAGCATGTGTTCTCGATTTTTTTCATATTCATCAAATGATCCTAAGTTTCCTGCCATTTCTGCAGATGTTGCATATGATTCTCCACACATTATTGAAGTTAGTGCTCCAGCAATTGATCTACCTTTGTCTGAATCGTATGGAATTCCCATTTTCATTAATAGAGAACCAATATTTGCGTATCCTAAGCCTAATGTTCTAAAATCAAAGCTCTTTTGTGCTACAGCTCTACTTGGGAATTGAGCCATAAGAACTGAGATTTCTAATACGATTGTCCATAATCTTGTTGCGTGTTTGTATGCTTCAATATTGAATGTTCCAGTTTCATCATCATAGAATTTACATAAGTTGATGCTTGCAAGATTACAAGCAGTGTCATCAATAAACATGTATTCAGAACAAGGATTACTTCCATTAATTCTGTCGCTTGCAGGACAAGTATGCCAGTCATTAATTGTAGTGTCGAATTGAAGTCCAGGATCTGCACTTATCCATGCACTCATTCCAAGATCATCCCATATTTTTTGTGCAGGAATTTCTTTGTAAACATTTCCGTCCGTCCTGTTTATTAGTTTCCAGTTTGTGTTGCTTTCTAAAGCGTCCATATAATTATTTGTTACTCGAATACTATTGTTACTATTTTGACCTGAAACAGTAATGTATGCTTCACCCTCATAATGAGTATCAAACTCATTCATATCTAATTTTCCTACACCTTGTTTTGCCAATTCAAGTGCTCTCAAAATTAGTTGAGATGGAACCTTTGCACCATATGCATTTTTGATTGCAGTTCTTAGCGCATTATTTTCTTTTAGATTAATTCCGTGTTTATTTGCTTCCTTTAAAATATTATTAGTATGTTCTCGACAAACGGTACTTCCTGCAACTAGATTTGCAACTTTATCTTCCTCTGAAGCTTTCCAATTTATAAAAGTCTCAATTTCAGGATGATCAATATCTAAGATAACCATCTTTGCTGCTCGTCTTGTTGTTCCACCAGATTTGATTGCTCCTGCAGCACAGTCATTAATTTTTAAGAAAGACATCAATCCAGATGAAGTTCCACCACCTGAAAGTTTTTCACCTTTTCCTCGGATAGATGAAAAATTTGTTCCAACACCGGAACCATATTTAAAAATTCTTGCTTCTCTTGTAACTAAATCAAAAATTCCTCCTTCGTTTACTAAGTCATCTCTAACTGAAAGGATGAAACATGCGTGAGGTTGAGGTCTTGAATAAGCGTCCTTTGATTGAGTTAATTGTTTGGTTTTTGGATCAACGTAATAATGTCCTTGAGGATTTCCAGTTATTCCATAAGCGTATTTTAATCCTGTGTTAAACCATTGAGGGGAATTTGGTGCACCCATTTGATTTAATAAAATGAAAGCCATTTCTTCGTAGAATGATTTTGAATCTTTTGTTGAATTGAAGTATCCAAATTTTGTTCCCCAATCAGTCCAACATCCAACCAATCTATGAACAACTTGTTTTATGCTATTTTCTGACTCCACTTCAGGAACTCCTGCTTTTCTGAAATATTTTTGAGCTAGAATATCTGTTGCAATTTGTGACCAAGAAGTAGGTACTTCAACATTTTGCATATCAAATACAACGGAACCATCAGGATTTCTTATTGTTGAATTTCGATTATCATACTCAATCATATCATATACGGATAATTCAGGTTTAGTAAAAATTCTATCAATTACGAGACCTTGAGTTGCAGTTGTTGATTCTACTGGCGTATTCTCATATTCCATTTTTCAATTTTGGAGAAGTAAAACTGCTCCGAGGTAGTTTTTGAAATGAATTTTATTTTAAATTGGTTTATCTTGTAGAACCTCTAGTTCTGTAATTACTTCAAGTGAGTGTAATATTATCTTCTCTCAAAAGTTGTGAATTCTTCACCAGGTCTCGTGTATCTAATTTGAACGTTTTCTACATTTGAAAGCTTTGGACCTTGCCAACACCATAATTCTAATTCCTTTATTCTAGGTTTAGTTCCTTGAACAATAATCTTAACGCTACCATCATCTTGATTTTGAACATATCCTTTCAGATCCAGTTCTAATGCGAATCTTTTTGTGTGAGCGCGATAAAAGACTCCCTGTACTTTACCTGTAATTAAAAGCTCTGCGAATAATTTTTCCATTTTTGTTCATTTTTATATATCATTAAACCACCAATTAGTACTACACTCAAATATAGAGTTGGATTTCCTTTGAGTACTTTGGCTCCGTCAAAGAATCCGAAAGGAATCATATTCAAAATTAATAACCATAGGTTAACTCTTCTGGAAATGATGAATGCATGATTATATTTTGGCCATTTACGGCTGATAAGTGCCCATTCAGATAGCCAATATAATGCAAAATTTGTTGCTGGACCCGCTAATGCTAACAGTGCAAATTTTGCTGGAAAATAAGAGGCACCACTACTTATGACAAAAGCAGGAATGAAGAAAATGATTGGTGATTTAATAAATCTAAGGATTACACCAAGTCCTAAACCAAGCGTACTAATTCCAAGAACTGAATCAAATCCAAAATATAATCCAACTGCTTTGTGTGCAAGTTCGTGGAAGATTATTGCAGGTGCAATAATAATTGCAGCATATTTTATATCATCAAATGCAGGAAAAGGCCTCAGATAATCAAGTACCTTTCGAGGTCTTTGTATAAATCCTGAGAAAATATAACCTAGCGCTATAGTCAATATCAACAATTTGATTATTTCTTCAAAAGATATTATTGTCATGTTTTATTATATTACCTATATTTTTATAAGTTCTTTTAGCTGAGTCTGAACACAATATTTATAAACGCTCTTGCGAAGTCAGAGTATGGCAATGTATAAGTACCTACAAAAGCTATGGAAGAAGCCGAAAGAACATTTTGGTTCAGATGCTTGGAAAGATTGGTTAGTCCATCTTAGAAGCAGACCAGTTTTTGAAAGAATAGATAAACCAACAAGATTGGATAGAGCTAGAGCGCTAGGGTACAAAGCTAAACAAGGAATTTTTGTTGTTAGAGCAAACATTGGCAAAGGTACTACTAAACGTCCACGATTTGCTGGAGGTCGAAGACCTAAGCGATATTACAGACGATATACACCATCTCAAAGTAAGCAAGCACTTGTAGAAAAAAGAGCTGCTAGAAAATATCCAAATGCAGAAGTTTTGAATTCTTACTGGGTTGGAGAAGATGGAAAGCATGTTTGGTATGAAATAATTTTTGTTGACAGAGATCATCCAGTAATTCTTGCAGATAAGAAATTAAACTGGGTAAAGAGTTCTGCTAACAAATCTCGAGCATTCAGAGGATTAACTTCAGCTGGAAAGAAATCTCGAGGATTAGTTCGCTAATCTGTTTTATTGAGACTATATTTTTTTATAACTGCGTAGCGCGATTTCTAATTAATGGCGTTTTCAAAGCAACTTACTGCGGCTTTTGACAATGCTTTGCGACAAGATTATGCATTTCTTTTTTTGGAAGTTAAGACTGGTGCAATTAGAGATTCTACTTTAGTCAATACTGTTGCTCGTGCTGAAACTCTTGAAGATTATTTAACTTCTCGAGATCTGGGTGAACCAAAAGTTTACTCTGGAGCAATTGGATTTGACAAAGGTCATTCTGTAGGAGATTTGGATTTACCTGCCATTAATGAACTTGATTTGATTTATGGATCAAATAAGTTTGAAGCATCTCGTTTGGAGAGAATACTTTTTAATATGAGAAAAGAGAAAAGACATTCTGAAATTTATTCGGTATTATCTCCTGAAGTTGTGGCTCCAGTTAAAAATCGTGCTTGGTATATTAGAAAATTGCGAGGAGAAGGTCATCGGAGAACTAGATTAAATTCTCCCTTGAATGAATCAACAAATGGAATTATTCCTGAAGAATATGTTGCTCAAATTTTAGGAGAGTTAATTCCTACTGCTCAAATTTTTACTAGAGTAAATATTAATGGAAGTATAAATATTCCAAATACTTCAGGAAATCTTGAGTATATGATTAATGAAGATGAGAATGGTTCCAGAAATGAATTGGATGTTATATTAATGGCTGAACAAGAGAAAGTTGAAGAGGCATTAATTAAATTACCTCAGGCACCTTATCGGTTGATTGATTTGAAATATAAACTTCAACTTGAAAGAAGATTGCTAGATAGTCAATCTTAAAAATGTATTCAGATATAGTGTTTTATGAATCGATTAAATAAAATAATTCGTTACACTTTAGTAGCATTTATAATTGTTTTCGCATTAAATTATGTTATGGCAGATAAAGTTGCAAGTAAAGGAGATCTTGTTGCAGTTGATTATTGGTTGACTGTTGACGGAGAACAAATCGATACATCTGAAGGAAGAGGAGTATTTGAATTTACTCTTTTTGCAGGACAAGTAATTCCAGGATTTGATAAAACTGTAGATGGAATGAAAGTTGGTGAAGAGAAGACTGTTTCTCTTTCAGGAAATGATGCTTATACTGCAGGACCTCTAGCAGGAAAAGTATTGAACTTCAAAGTAATTTTAAGAGAGATTAAGTAGATTTTTAATCTCTTATTTTTTATTTTTATTATGCAAGATGTAGTTATGCTTCCATCAAAACCTGAGAAATTTATAAGATCATCTCGAGAATTTGGATATTCTGATTTGATATTTCTATTTGAAGGAAATAGTGCTGAGTTTAATAAATTGAAAAAAAGATTTGATGTAAATCTTGGTTTGCTTTTTTCTCCAAAACATATGGATGATTTTCAGAAATTGAAAAAGTATGACAAACCTGTTTTGATAATTGGTTCTGCAACTGATGAGAAATTATTGCGTCGAATTTTGGAAAATAAGAAAATTCATGGATTTACAAATGTTGAACATGAATTTGGAAAAGATCATACTCATTATCGTAAATCAAATATGAATCAAGTTCTTGCTAAGATTGCTTATGATAAAAATAAAACTTATTATGTAAATTTTGCTCGAGTTCTTTATTCTCAGAAGCGTTCAAAGTTAATTGGCCGGATGTTGCAGAATATTAAATTCATGAACAAATATCGAGTTAATATTTCAATTGGTTCTTTTGCTCGTGATGAAAAAGGTTTCAGATTGTATGATAATCTGGAAAGCTTTGCAAAAGTTTTGAAAGCTCGAAAACTTCAAGCAATTAATGTGCCCGTAGTTTCGAACTTGCCAAAAGGTGTTCGTATTGTTGGTTAAATTTCTACAACTTCACCTTGTTTTGGAGCGAATGCATCGATTGACAATTGGCTTTTTAATTCCATTGCGAATCTTTGACAGTGTACTCCGTGCATACACAAGACCTTTTTTGGTCTCAAGTCTTTTACAAGTTGAAGAAGTTCATCTCGCCCTGCGTGAGAACTTAATTCAAAATTAAACATTGGACATTTAACTTTCAAGTCAACATCTTCAGTAACATATCTTCCAGTGTCTTGCAAATATCTTCCTGCAGTTCCAGGAATTTGATATCCTGCCGTAATTAATGCAGATTTTGTATCAGCATAAACATACTTCATGTAGTGTGCCACTGGACCTCCATCCATTGAACCTCCAGTTGTAACAATTGCACAAGGTTTCTTTGTAACTGTTTTTCTTTGTTCATGTGATTTGACTAAAATTGCTTTTTTCATAGCTCGTTTTAATTGAACTGAATTTCTCAAGAATTTTGGATTCTTTGCTGAAATTTCTGTTGCAGTTCTACCCATTCCATCTACGTAAATCGGGAAATCTGCTCCGTATTTTTCAAGAATCATAATTAATTCTGGAGCTCTAATTGCGAAGCTTGGAATTAATGCAATTCCACCTTGCTTTACAGTTTTCTTTACTTGTTCTGCAAATTCTTTTTCAATCTTTGCTCTTTTATCTAAAGATCTTGAACTGTAAGTTGTTTCCATAATTAGCAAATCTAGGTTTTTTAATTTCTTATAATCTGCTCCACCAACTAGTTGTGTTTGTTCAGCTTTGAAATCGCTTGTGTAAAGAATTTTCTTTCCTGACATTTCAATAAAAGCCATTGCAGATCCAGGAATGTGTCCGGCATCAACTAAAGTAACTTTAGTATTTCCAATCTTGAATGGTTTCTTATATCCAATTACTTTCCAATTATTAAGAACACTTTGGATATCACTTTTTCCAAAATTCCTTGGTTTACCTTTTATCTTTCCAACTTTTAGGCTGTCATATAAAACAAGTTCAGCTAAATCTTTAGTTGCTTGTGTTCCGAAAATCTTAGGTTTCTTTTTTTGTGCGTTCCAAAGTTCTGGAACCGAACCACAGTGATCTAAGTGACCGTGACAAATTACAACTGCGTCAACTTCTTTTTCTGGGAGAATAGGACCAATACCGTCTGAGACATTAAATCCAAATTCAAGTGAAAAACGGTCTTTACCATTGTCAAGAATCATTGCGTTATTTCCGACTTCTCTTAAGCCGCCATTACATCCAATTTTAATTTTTGGGTTTGCTGGCTTTTTGCCAGTGTTTACCCGCTTAGCTCTCGCTACAGCAGGTCTTCTATTTATTTTTGTTTGTTTTTTCATTTGTGTATTTTAACAAAATTCGCCTTAACGAATCTTGCTTTAATTATGATATTTTTAGTTTTTGGCCGTTTTTAAGCCTATGTTTTTTAATGAAACCGTTAGAGGCTTCGATGACGTATTTTGCCTTTTCTTTAGGTGCTAAAGACCATTTGAATCTTGGTGCAGCTTCAAGCATATCAACAATTTTGTAATCTCTGTTTAGCCAGATAATATCCAACTCTTTGAACACAAAAAATGTATGTAGGGTTGAAGACCAAATACTTTCAGTTAAAGATTCAAGAACGTAAGCTTCATGTTTTAATTTTCTTCTGAAAATAAGTCCAAGAGAAAACTTACCAAGGTATTTTCCCTCGGCTAATTTTTTATTATTTCTCTTAATTATCATTCAATAAAATCTTCAAGCTTTAGCTTTACTTTTTGTCCTGTCGCCTTTAAATATTCAGTTGCTAAAATCCAATAAACTAAACCTAATGATTTTGCTCCCTTGTTATTACAAGCAATTGCAACATCAACATTTCTTAGTGTGTTGTTTGTATCGCAAAGTGCCAAGATTGGTATTTTCATTAAGTATGCATCTTTTACTGCATTCTTATCTCCTCTTGGATCTGCAACAAACATTAATCCAGGTTCAATGAATGTTTTTAGTTGCGGATTAGTAATTACTCCTGCCGGATATCTTCCAACATAGAATTTTGCTCCTATTGTTTTTGCGAATTTTTTTGCAGCTTTCCAACCATTTTCTCTTCGACATACAATTAGAATATCTTCTGGTTTGTATTTAGCTAAAAAGTTAGCTCCGTTTTGAAGTGTTTGGTCAACTTTTTGAATATCAAAAATTGCAATTCCGTTTTTAGGGTTTACTTTATGGATAAATTTCTCCATAGATTTAGTTCTAAATTTAGTTCCAATCTGAATACCTGATTCTAGATATTCTTCAACAGATACTAATGTTTTTGTTTTTGTCATTTTATTCTACCTTTACTGGTTTTGGTCGATTTACAGAAATAGGAAGTACGCCCGCGTTGAATTCAGTTTTTGCAAGGATTACTGTGTTATAGACGTCCTTTGGTCTTTTAATCAGTAAAGGTGCGCCCATTGATAGTTGCAATGCTCTTGCTCCAATTATTCTAGCGACTTCGAATTTCGTAAATTCTTTCATTTTATAGTTTCTTCAATAG
>Ga0209775_1000879_pt1 | contig 15187 bp, 7 predicted proteins | sample SaaInlV_135m_DNA_FD_184661 | JGI IMG/M metagenome (GOLD analysis project Ga0209775, IMG submission 184661) | Marine microbial communities from expanding oxygen minimum zones in the Saanich Inlet - SI072_LV_135m_DNA (SPAdes) (version 2) | ecosystem: Environmental > Aquatic > Marine > Intertidal... | reverse complement strand
ACCTTCAAGTGACCGAAGTAGCTAAACTGAACGAAGTAGCTGATCCGACTGAAGTAGCTAAACTGAACGAAGTAGCTGATCCGACTGAAGTAGTTAAACTGACTGAAGTAGATGATCCGACTGAAGCACCTAAACTGACTGAAGTAGCTGATCCGACTGAAGTAGCTGATCCGACTGAAGTAGCTGATCCGACTGAAGTAGCTGATCCGACTGAAGTAGCTGATCCGACTGAAGTAGTTAAACTGACTGAAGTAGCTAAACTGACTGAACGACCCAAAGATACATGGGACGATCTCGTCGACGACCTCGACGAATACATACCAGAGATAACCGACGTCAGTGCACCCGACATTGATATCAAGAAACCAAATCAAGTGTACAAGGTTATGTACGAACGCGCAAAGAAGAAGGCGCAGATACTAAAGAACAATGCCATACAAGCCATTTTGGAAGCGAACGATATCAAGAACACGTACATGATACAAACAGAGTCCGAGGACTTTACCGACCCGATAGATTCAGACATCTCCGACATTGAATCGGAACTCACATAGTGACGACGGAATATCACGGTCTGAAAATCAAATCATATAGAAATATTTCATATGTACGTGTATTGAACAAGCACAAATGAAATATGTGTTACACATAGGCATTTTTATTGCTGTTCTGATTGTATACCTACACGTCCAAGCACATTTTCGTTCTGCACCCAGCAGTGATGTATTCGAACTGGATGGTATTATAGATACGCGGATAGATGACGTTCTTGATCTGAAACAACCCGTTATCTTCCGCTCACGGACATGTGAAAAACTTGTTCAGGATATAAATATACATGCCATTCTACGGGATATAGGAACAACGACAGTAGACGTTTTTGTATCACCTGTATCTTCTACATCTTGTTCGTCTAAAAACACACGCGTCGCGGTTTCACTCGACTCGTTTGTGAAATTACAACAGGTAGATATATCATTGAATAATGAGGAAATAGAAGACACTGATACAACAGACCAAGGACACAAAACGAACACGAGTTATTATAGCGACGGAAACGATAAACTGATAAATGGGTTATCAAAGGAGACTAAGAATATCATATCAACACACCACACACATATAGCGCCCCCAATGACATGTACGACCAGATATGACATGTTGTTCGGAACAGATCATAGCACGACCACGATGCGTCGCCATGTCGCGCATCGCACCTACTTCACCGTCACGAACGGGACGATGGAAGCGAAACTAATACATCCTGATCAACTGAACGATGTAGTGTTCGTATCCGACCCCGAGGTGGTCCCTGATCCAATGACAAGCGTTATGATCGACCATGAGGATGGTTCTATCCAAGTAACCAATAAATATAAAGGAGTCGCGAAGGATGTAACAGTATATACAGGTCAGACGTTGTTTGTGCCTCCCTACTGGGGAGTCATCTTGCAATTCACTCGTAACACATTCGTCGTCGCTGCTAAATATAGTACGTACATGACCGAAATAGCGACATGTTCTCATCAAGCACAGTTCTGGTATCATAAACTAACAGCACGTCCCACGATAGTACCCGACACACATGTACCCAAACCTACAGTGGCATCAGTAGCAGTCGAGCTAGAACCAGTCATTGATACAACAGCTGGTACAAAATCAGTTACCGACGACGCGGACAACGATACACCAGAAACTGTAGAACAAACTACTATAACCGATGTTTGATTTTCGTGAACACTCCAAGTTCCTTGGCACCCATATTGTAGTTACATGCCAAATCCAATCGTTCATCGTCGTCCGTTATCGCGAGCAGGGCGCGAGTGAGTTTCGCCATTCCGTTATTAGGATGCAGGGTCTCCGCGATCAAATTATTTATCATCATTTTGCCATGCACATCCAGCAAAACGTTGAACAACACAGCACCGTTATAGGGGACCTTGTACACATATCTTTTAAGAGATTTCATGGACGCCAGATTGACTGCATGAACCATTCTACCCTGATAAAATATCTGATGCTCACATGTCATTTCGGTACGAATAGACGGTACATTCACATATAACGAATTAGGTTCGAAACGGATGAGACATTCGTCTTCGGTGATAGTGCGTGTGATTGCTACAATGCGTGCGCCACGCAAAGTATGTTTATTGATGTTTAGTTTGTCAATGGCGACATCCCCTTGATCCGTCATCACAGGTGTCCCAGCAGGAAAACAGATATTTGACCAATTTATACCGTTAAAATAACCAATGAACCGGACATCAGTATTGCCGCTCGCCGAGAAATTGGCGGTATTGTCTTCAATCCAGCTGTTGAGAATGTCCCATGTTTCGGTGTTGCGCACCAGAACACGTGGTATGTATGCTAACAATTTGAACGCGTTTGCATTCACCACCGTTCTGGTCTGGAAAAGAGACACCTCCTTCAGTAAAGGGTTGTCTCTGAACGCGCTCACACCAATGGTCAACACACTCTCAGGGATTTCTACCCTAAACCGTATGGCCCCAGTCCTCGTATAGGCCTTGTGAAACGCAAATGATCCAATAGACTCACACACACTGTCTTCTTCAAACACGAGGGGTGCAGTCAGTGATAGAATATTTGTCCCTTCACCCAGATGAGTAGAGTCGAACGCGTAATTGCCGATATGGGTCACTGTGTTTGGAATCGTCACTCCTGTCACACTCATTCCACGGAATGCGTTGTTACCAATCTTGGTGACAGTATAAACATCTGAGTCAATGGTGATCTGGGACGGGATAGTGATGATGGATGGCTGAAACCCGGACACACCGTTGCCATGCATGGACGAATCGTCGCCGATTCTTACGTATGGGTCGGTTCCAATCTTGACGACGATATACTTGACTCCTAAAATAGTATGCACAGTGATGTATCCAGTTTCGGTGACGAACATGACCTTTATTGAAGGCGTACTGGTCACAAAATATGTCGCATACGAAGTTTTCCAATTAGACATTTCTAATGAAGTGGACAGACCCAACACTGTCACTATCATATCTCTTCCTGTATTCTGAAAAGCGTTGCCACCGTAGGTGATTCCCGCTGCAGGAATGAACACGGATGAGAGCGTTTGGATATTGTAGAAGGCTTTTGTACCAATGCTCGTAACGGAAGACGGTATAGTTACCGAGGTGACCGTGGTGGCGTTCTCAAACGCATTGGCTCCAATTGACCCATATCCGTCAATAACCACGGTCGTCGCAGACGGATATACATTTAATTGAGAAGTAGCACCAACCAATGTGTCGGAGATGCCTCCATAAAACGTTATCGTATTGCCCCCATTACTAATACTAATAGGTACAATGATTCCAATTACTCCAGTATTGGATATCGGAACTGATACGTTTCCTGACGCATCTGTGTTACGCACCTGGACCGCACCTACTGCATAAGTTCCAGGAGATAGTACAAATTCAAATGTTGTATTTGAACCACTGGTCCAGCTGGTACCCGAATTAGTAGAGTATTCCCATGACACTGCGCCATCGCCTGCTGTCACTACCACGGTTCCGTTACTTGTGGGACTGGTTGGGAAAGTCACTGTAGAACTATCTATCCTCGAAATTATATTAACTCCAGTCGCACCATAAAATGATACAGGTCCAGTGGATGGGGAGGTTAGACTGAGTCCATTGGTTGTGGGTAGAACGACCGTTGCAAGGCTGGTAGTGCCATTGAACGCGTTACCACTGATGGAGGTGACGGATGCGGGGATGGTGATGGATATAATCGCGGTGGATTGGAACGCGTCGGTTCCGATCTCCTTCACCGAGTATACGGTGCCACTGATAGCGAAGGTAGAAGGGATCACGATGTCGCCTGAGAGAGACGTCCCCGCAGTCGTCCCCGTAATTATTACATCCGTTGTCGTACCCGGTTTTATTGTATAAGTATAGCTCACCCCATTATCAGTAAGCAACGTATCAATCGCGTAATTTGGAGATGTTGCAGACGGTCCCGAATTACCAGCAAGATCAGTATAATTCGTAGATAACGTTAATACATTTGATAGACTTTCCAAACTAATACTTGGTGTGAATGTACCCGTCCATGTAATGTCATTATTACTTGTCATCCCAGTTAATATTCCATTTTGAGCGGTTATATCAGCTGCACTTGAAAAATCAGTTACTGTTTCTGAAAATGTTAATGTCACAGTGGCAGTCTCACCTACTGTTAGAGAATTGTCAGATATTGTGAATGAACTTACTGTTGGTGCCAACGTATCGATATCGTAAGGATCAGATGTTGCAGACGGTCCCGAATTACCAGCAATATCAGTATAAGTCGCAGCTAACGTTAATACATTTGATAGACTTTCCAAATTAATACTTGGTGTGAATGTACCCGTCCATATCTTTCCAGCCTCACTAGATTCCATAACAGATAAAGTTCCATTTTGAGCGGTTATATCATCGTTACTTGAAAAACCAGTTACTGATTCTGAAAATGTTAATGTCACAGTGGCAGTCTCACCTACTGTTAGAGAATTATCAGATATTGTGAATGACACCACTGGAGGTGGTGTTGTATCAACTACAAAGCTCACAGGATTGGATACAGTATTCGACTTGTTACCTAGAGTATCTATGGCGATTATCTGAAGAACTCCCGCAACTCCCGCAAGGTAAGTGTAAGATCCATCGGGTATTGTAAAAGAATAACTACCGACACCATTAAGTGTCACTTCAATGAAACTCGTCCCAGAATTGGTGCTATATAGTAACTTTACTGCAGAAATAGTAGTCAATCCACTCACAGTTACTAGGTTAGTCGTTGTCAAACCGCCAGCACTACCACCTGGGAACGTTATTGCAGTAGGAGTTGACATACCCGAAATTATATTAACTCCAGTCGCACCATAAAATGATACAGCTACAGTGGATGGAGAGGTTAGACCGAGTCCATTGGTTGTGGGTAGAACGACCGTTGCAAGGCTGGTAGTGCCATTGAACGCGTCGACCCCGATGGAGGTGACATTTAAGGGGATGGTGATGGAGCTAATCGCGGTCCCTTGGAACGCGCTCACACCGATCTCCTTGACCGAGTATGTGGTGCTACTGATAGCGAAGGTAGAAGGGATCACGATACTGCCCGTGAGAGCCGTTCCCTCAGTCGTCCCCGTAATTATTACATCCGTTGTCGTACCCGGTTTTATTGAATAATTGTAGCTCACGCTATTAACAGTATATATACCCGGAATTATATTAACTCCAGTCGCACCATAAAATGATACAGCTACAGTGGATGGAGAGGTTAGACCGAGTCCATTGGTTGAGGGTAGAACGACCGTTGCAAGGCTGGTAACACCATTGAACGCGCTACCAGCGATGAAGGTGGCGGATGCGGGGATGGTGACGGAGATGATCGCGGTCCCTATGAACGCGTTCGCCCCGATGGTTGCGAGCTGGCTGTTTGTAGCGAAGGTGACGGTTGTAAGGCTGGTAGCCAGATAGAACACCTCATTCCCGATGGAGGTGACGGATGTGGGGATGGTGATGGAGCTAATCGCGGTCCCTTGGAACGCGCTCACACCGATCTCCTTGACCGAGTATGTGGTGCTACTGATAGCGAAGGTAGAAGGGATCACGATACTGCCCGAGAGAGCCGTTCCCATAGTCGTCCCCGTAATTATTACATCCGTTGTCGTACCCGGTTTTATTGAATACTTGTAGCTCACGCCACTATCAGTATATATACCCGAAATTATATTAACTCCAGACGCACCATAAAATGATACAGGTCCATTGGATGGAGAGGTTAGACCGAGTCCATTGGTTGAGGGTAGAACGACCGTTGCAAGGCTGGTAGTACCATTGAACACGTTACCACCGATGGAGGTGACGGATGCGGGGATGGTGACGGAGGTGATCCCGGACGAACTGAACGCGCTATTCCCGATGGATACGAGCAGGCTTCCTGCAGCGAAGTTGACGGATGCAAGGGAGGAACACAGATAGAACGCGTAGATCCCGATCTCGGTGACGGATGCGGGGATGGTGATGGAGGTGATCCCGGACGATTCGAACGCATTGTTTCCAATATGTCGTATGGGATGCACAACACCCGCTACCGTGAAGGAACTGGGAATAGAAAGCCACCCACTACCTAAGGTTGATCCATTCGACGCGAGAACAGCACTGGTAATCGTCACGACATTATTACTATCTTCTGTAAAATAATATGTTATACCATTGTCTGTAAACTGATTGAAAAAAGTTGCCAGTGGAGTTCCATTGTTATACCCGATACTCCCGTTGTAAGTATTGTTGAACGCGTTCGCATTATAGAACATATTATTGACGGACGCGTATGGAGGGCCGACCAGGTTCCAATACCTGATGTCTTGGTTGAACGCGGTCGCATAGGCGAACATATAACTTATATCAGTGAGTTTTGTGGGATCCAATCTCCAATTACCAATAGATCCACTACCGTTATTGTTAAACACAGAAGCGGAGTTGAACATCGAGTTGGCCGTTTCAACACTCGAGACGTCCCATGCAGTATAAGTAACTCCATTTACAGTCACTTCTTTTGTCCCGATGTCTTGGTTAAAGACGCGAGCATCATAGAACATCTGAGACATATTCGTCACGTCTGTGGTGTCCCATGACCCGATGTCTTGGTCGAACGCGTGTGCATACATGAACATCAACCCCATATCAGTCACGTTGCTGGTATTCCAGTCCCCGATGTCTTGGTTGAATACGGGCGCATTATAGAACATCTGATACATGTTCGTCACATTCGAGGTGTCCCATCCACTGATGTCATCGTTAAAGTTTGCCTGACTCTCGAATAAGTTGGACATGTCCGTGATCAGAGACGTGTCCCAAAGGCTGATGTGTGGAGTGCTGGGTGAACCATTACACCAATCATTCACCGCATTTTGTAACACTGTTTTGGTTGTAGGTTTAAATGTGGGGGCTAGGGTCACATTTGTTGCTCCAAAAAACGATACGGGCCCAATGGATGGCGATGTAAATGAAGTGGACTGACCATTTAATGTTGCGTGATATGCAGTCCAGTAAGATATATAGATTGTTTTTCCGTTAAGACTGGATGAATTAAAAGTATTACCAGCCATATTAATAGATTGATTACCGCTTTCAAACACGACAGCAACTAAGTTTGGTATACCCGTAAACGCGTTGGGTCCAATCGTAGTTACATTTGAAGGAATACTGATCGATCTGATTGCGGTGTTCGTAAACACGGTCCATCCAATATTTGTACACAGACTGTTCGGTGCAAACGTGACAGAGCTTAATGCGCCACAGTATTGAAATGCTCCATCGCCAATCGTAGTTAGAGTTCTGGGTATGACTATACTGGTTATTGGACAATTAGAGAATGCCAAAGCTCCAATGGATTGGAGATTGGGTCCCCCCTCACTAAACATCAATGTTGATAAATATGTGCAAGAACTGAATGCCTGATCCCCAATTATTTGTATTCTCGAAGAAATAGTTACTGAATTAATGTTTATCCTGTTCACGAATGCATTATTGGCGATTCCTTGAATAGATATAGTACTTCCAACTGTATTTGGACTACCAAAAGTGTCGCTGTTCGTCAAAACATGTTCCGTTGGAAAGGTAAGATTATTTATGTTCCCGGCACTGACCCCAGTTATGTTTGCAATTGTATAGTTGCCATACATGGCTTCATAAGAATACTGCACTCCACCTGAATTAAAAGAATATAGTGGCACTGGCATGTACTATATATATATATATATGTGTGTTTAATTCATTATCCCAACCCATAAAAATTGATGTTGTTCTATGTACATAGTCATTGTATCATACTTATACACCACGCATGCAAACAATGCAATCACCTACCGCTACAGCTACAGGCGTTCTCATCCTAAAAAACAACCGAACATACGGGCGCTACAAGAACAACCCGAAGAACAAATTGTTATATAAATGTGTTCCTAACGATCGAAGTATGGATACGGTTCTCGTCCCCTACGAAATGAAGCGTGTTGGGTTCAGCAAAAGCTTTACCAACCTATACGTGACCTTCCACATAGAAACATACAATGATGATGCAAAAGACCATCATATAGCCAAACTAGACAGCACCATCGGCCAAGTAGACGTGCTTGCACATTACTATGAATATCAACTTCTCTGTCACAAAATCACCGAACCCATATCTGCCTTCACGCGCGCAACCGCACAGGCGATCAAAAATATGTCCGTTGAATTAGATCTTAATAGTTCCGTTGAACAATCGCCAAGGATACTCACCATCGATCCCGGAGGAAGCACTGACTTTGACGACGCGGTCAGCATTGAAACCCTCGTCGAGGCAGAGGGGCGGACTGCACACAACATTACGATATACATTGCCGATGTCCCTTCCATTCTCACACGCATGGACACGTGGGAACACGTGTCCGACCGCGTCGCAACCGTATACCTACCCAAGGATGCAGCTCAATCCAAAAAACCTATGCTTCCCCCCGTCCTCTCTGATGATATATGCAGCCTCGTCGCCGACAAAATCCGCGACGCATTTGCACTGGAACTCACAATCATCGACAACGAGATTGTGGGTACCGTGTTCAACCGCGTTCAAATACGCGTGGCCAAAAATTACCAATACGAAAGCCGCGCACTCCTGCGCGACCCCGACTATATCAAACTCCTCTCTGTCACACGCAATATGTGTGCGATGCCTGACCAAAAGTATCTCGATGAAATCGTGGATAGTCATGACGTAGTCGCCTACCTCATGATCCTCATGAATTGCGTCGCGGCGCGCGCGTTGCGCACCGAAGGCACCGGCATCTTCCGCGCGGCACCAGGCCAAGGAACGGAAGGAACGGAGGGAACGGAGGATATTCCTACCGATGGCTTCGCGTGTCCAACAAAGTCAGACTGCTTCGCGTGTCCGATCGCAGCGCAGTTCTTCCGCTCGGGCGGCGCAGCGCAATACATAAACATAGAAAACATTCCTTCTGAACATCAAGACGTTGCGCTGCGACACGCTGCGCTAAACGCAAAGGAATACATACATATTACATCACCCATACGTCGTCTGGCCGATTTGCTCAACATGACGCGCCTACAACGATGTCTAGGTCTTATTACCAAAGAAACGGAACGCATGTGTAGTGATGTATTCTACGCTAAATGGATCGCGCGCCTAGATCATATTAACGAACGCATGACCGCCATCAAAAAGGTGCAGAACGACTGCGCACTCGTCGCCGCCGTGGCGCACGACCCTGACGTACTGGTCAAAGAGTGGGTCGGGTACGTATGCGATGTTGATACTGAGGATAAAAACAGATTCAGCGTGTTCCTTCCTGTGCTAAAAATCGTTGCTCGGACGCGTTCGGCGATTGACCCCGCCGTTACAGAGTCTATCCAGGCGCCTCCTTTACGCAGCAAAGTGACATGCCGCATACATCTATTCCAAGATGAGGACCAAGTGCGGCGCAAAGTACGTGTGTCAGTGGTTGTGTAAAACTAGTCTAGTTGTAATTAATCTCACATGATATACTGGTCGCGGTCGCCTCCCACCCACTCCATGGAGGACAATAGAGCCAAATATGTATTTTTTTTCTGACACTGATTTTATTCAACTCGTACCCATTGATGACAAATGTATACTCGCCTTTCTCGTTCGAACGTTGATTCACGGTAAAGGCCCTCGTACAGTTCCCATCATTGATCTGATACCTCACATGCACTTTGTTTGATCCACCCACCCCCTGGTCTTTGACCGTCATCGTAAACGTGATGTTTGTCAGAATGGTTTTATCGTCTTTCAATTTCTCGTTATATTCAATATAATCCATTGGTGACTTTATCTCCAACGACGCAATCCTTTTCGATACGAAATCGTACCCGTAATCCATGATCGTCTTGGGTTGCGACTGTTTGTCCGAGTCCCATTTCACCGTTGCGTTTGTGACTAAACTTACCGGCACTCGTATCTTTATATTGTCTTCTATATCGATGTCGCATAAAAGCGTAGCCAATCCCATATATTCTTCATCGTCGCCATCGCCATCGCCATCGCCATCGTCGTTAGTCTCATTGTATTCTTTCCGCGAGTGCCGTCCCCGCCGTCCCCGCCGTTTCCGCCGTTTTCCCTTCCCCTCCTTATCCTTCTTCTCCTTCAGATATGCTTTATATTTATTGAAAAAAGTGATCGCACTTACGATATACTCTATCTTTTTGGGTTTTACTGACTTTTTTGCTTGGACAGGTATGTCCTCCGTGCATATTTTAGAGGTCTTTATCGGATACCCAAACCCAAAACAACCCCTTACCTCGGGGGTCTTGTCTCTACGTTTGCTCGAAATAAATGTATCCTCGTCAGCATTAATGGTGTTTTCAGCTTCAGCTTCAGCTTCAGCTTCATCTTCAGCTTCAGCTTCATCTTCAGCTTCAACGACGGCTTCAACGACTTCTTCATCGATCATGAAAATGTCTGGCAAATCGTTCAACTCCGCTAACGATATGTTTCCGTCGCCTTCCGACGCACCGCGGTTGTCGATATCGATCACTATCTGGTTGATGATATTTTTATAATAATCCTTCTTGTGTACGCCATTAATCGTTTTCTCTCCGATCTCCAACTTCACTAGCATGTACAGATTGTCTTGTAAAATGTTGATCGGCAATGAACTATCGTTCAACTGGTTTTCGCCAGCCAACATCCAAGCCTTACGCAGGATAGGCTGTTTAATTCGCATCGCACTTCCAAAGATCGTTCGGTTCAACTCGATGATGTCGGGCAACGCATTTTCAATGATCTTGAAATGCCGTTTTAGCTGCGCGCGGACCAATGATGGTCTATTATAGAGCATATACAACTTCCAGTACAGCTCCACCCGTTCTCTAAATGTCTTTATACTCCTCACTTGCAGCAACAAGTCCAACAATTTTTGTAGAGAGTTCAACTTCAGTGAGATGGTGTCTATTTGTGAAAATTTCAACTGCTTGTGTTTAAATAGATCATTATGCGGTGAACCGTTTGGGAAGATATATGTAAGCATATCTATCGATTCAGTGATTCGGTCAAACGCGAGTTTAAACGTATCCAATTGGGTAGCCGATAATATGTTTATCTGGTTGATTTCCTCAAACTGCTCATTCAACGTTTTTAGTACCATAGAGAAACTAGTTATACTATTGACAATTATATCTGCCATGTTTGTATGTATACATTACTGCACGATTATTTACATCCATGAGTGTGCAAAACGCCATTTTTGATGGATATACACCTTTTACGGCGTTCAGTGTTCAGTGTTCAGTGTTCATGAGAAGACGAAGACATTTTTATGTAACCATTCGGAGCGCATTCGGAGCGCACCGTCTTCTCATTTAGCATTCTCCAACCTATCTACTGTTCATGACAACATATCGCGACCGGTCGCGCACATTTTTATCGCTACTGTATACATAACCGACGATGAAACAAAAGGTCTCAGACAACGCACAACGTTTTAATATCGCGATCGGATTTTTCGGAGAGATTTTTAAAGCCCTCATGGCATCAATGCTCATATCGTTTGTTCCTCAGTCATGTGACGGTGAATCATGTGGAGTGACTGACAGACTTTTCACAGGGTCGGACGAACTCTACATGGCTGCGTCGTGTACAAACGTTTTGACGTTTATGTCGTTTGTGTACCTCTATTATGTTGAAATCTCTAGAGAGAACAAGATGATTGGTTATTTAGAAATGAATAGGGAATTACCACGAGACGACGAAGCAGTCGAACAAGCATTAGTCGTTCTTGGTGACGACAAGGTTGCCGAACTGCACACGCTTGATACCAAATACCGTACAGCAGGACATCTCGCTATGGGTTCCTTCGCCGTAAATACCATTCTCTCTGCGTTTCCGATCGCAGCGAACCCTTTGGACGCAAAAACATACACGGTTTTTCTGACGAATGTGATATTCGTGATATCAAAACTTCTCGAGGTCCGAGAGATTGTCAACACAAAACCTAGCACCTTTCTTAGTGCTTATTTAACCGAGCGCCAACAATTTAATGACGCGGACCCCGACCACATCATCGGTGCTGTCGTTGAGGACGACGCCACCGCCGATGCTGACACCGTCGAAAGGGGAGAAGACCTAGCAGTCGTCGAGTTGCTTGTTCCTTCCCAAAATCAAGTCTAATTTATAAAAATATAGAGTTGTCCTTAATTATTAAAGTAAGGACAACCCATTCAGGAATAATATTGTAGTATACTATAGATAGATGCCGACACTCTGCCAATTTGAGAATTGTAGGAAACGAGCGAGTTATGCAACAACTTATGGTAAGCCTGAACGATGTAACGAGCATAGAGAGGGGCGAAAATTACAATATGCTATTTGTCGTTGTGGGAACGCACGGCCAACATACAACTTATTGGACGAAAGCCGTCCCGTATGTTGCCGTTTATGTAAATCGGACATCATGGTGAATGTGGTTAACAAGCGTTGCTGTGGAAATTCTCGCCCAATTTACAACGAACTGGGTGAAAAAAATGCATTATACTGTTCAAACTGTAAATCGGACACCATGGTGAATGTGGTTAACAAGCGTTGCTATTGTGGAAAGTCGAATCCGATATTCAATGCTCCAAACGAGAAAGTTGCATTATACTGTTCAAACTGTAAATCGGACACCATGGTGGACGTGAAGAATAAACGCTGCTATTGTGGAAAGTCGAATCCGATATTCAATGCTCCAAACGAGAAAGTTGCATTATACTGTTCAAACTGTAAATCGGACACCATGGTGGACGTGAAGAATAAACGCTGCTGCTGTGGAAAATCACTCCCAAACTTCAATGAGTCGGGAGCAAAAGTTGCATTATACTGTTCAAACTGTAAATCGGACACCATGGTGAACGTGAAGAATAAACGCTGCTATTGTGGAAAGTCGAGACCGACATTCAACGATCCAAACGAGAAAAATGCATTATACTGTTCAAACTGTAAATCGGACACCATGGTGAATGTGGTTAGCAAGCGTTGCTATTGTGGAAAGTCGTTGCCGCTCTTCAATGATCCACCCGAGAAAAATGCATTATACTGTTCAAACTGTAAATCGGACACCATGGTGGATGTTATCAATAAAAGATGCAAAGGCCAAGACGGGACATGCACAATCGCAGCCAACAAAAAATACAAAGGATACTGTACTTTCTGCTTCGCCAACATGTTCCCAACCGACCCCCTCACCTACCAAATCCGCAGCAAAACGAAGGAGATCGCTACAAGAGACTTCATCAACGATCATTTCGAAGGCTTCGGCCACGACAAGCCGATTTATACCGACCACTGCGATTGTTCTGTCCGCCGCCGCATCGATCACCGCAAGCTCATTGGCAACACGATGCTTGCCATCGAGACTGACGAAAACCAACACAAGTCCTACGACGCGATGGACGAACAAATCCGGTACGACGATTTGTTCAACGCCTTCTCTGGTAAATGGATCTATATCCGGTTCAACCCCGATAAGTTCCGCAATAAAGCCGGCGTGTCCAAAAATCCCACGATCGCGATGCGCCTGTTCGAATTGAAGGCCGAAATGGAGCACCAAATCCAGCGGATCGAATCCGAAGAGAACACGGAGCTGCTCGAGATCAAGTACATGTATTATGATGGCTATACGTGAGTCGGTCGCCCTATAAGAATTGATCAGCACGCCGCCCCACTCTCTGAAGGTATTCTATTCAACCGACACCCATGTCCAACCCAGTTCATTCACCAATCGTCGCATGTGCCTTATGTCAAGCCACCGCACACGACTTATGTCAAGCCACCGCATGCACCTGCAGATGGTGTACGCCCGATGATACATACAACCCGCCATTGGGTCATCAAGCAGACGAGGCGATGTATGTTCGTATTGCTGGATGCAACGGCATATGTACAATGTCTCAATGCGATGCCGATATTAACATATATGATGCCCTTATTGCGCATGTCCCTCGCTATTACCTCGCTAAGTATGGTACCATGTCGCATCTCTTCTACAACAATGACCACCGAACCATTCTCTCCGACCACATAGATGATCAAATTAACTACTATGATTTGCGCATCGAGTTCGAGGACATGTTGGATAACGTGTATCATTGGCTGATGAGTAACAAGTACACGCGTTCCGCGGGCGATTTGGAGGACCTCCGAAGCATCAACTGTATCTACCAAATTATCCATACGTATGTCGGTTCCAATGTCGCAAACAAGGCCGACGATACACACGATGACGACGATACACACGATGACGACGATGCAGACGATGGCGAACGCATCAAGAGCGGCGACGAATGCCACGAGAGCAGTGACGACCGCGAACGGCGCGAACGGTACGAACGACCATATCCCACTTCCGACAGCAGTTTGCGGAGAACATAAATAGATCTAGGTCAGAAAATATACCAAAACAAAAAAAACAAAAACCATATGTGTGGTCTTGTTTTTGTTTCTGGTTGCGACGTTGTCTACGCGACGGTATATGATACCGTTGCGTAGATTTGAATGTAGTAGAGCCCGCGTCTCCTTCCTATATTACACCGACCGAATACACCATTCATGTATTATGATCGCTATGTGTGAGCCGACGACCACACACAGAAAAATAGTATGTAGGTATACCATATACGTGCAATGAGTACCGGCTACGAAAGCGATTCCACAGACGACACAATCATCGATGACCCAGGCACGGGAATACGCGATTTGAACCAAGAAATTGAACAATTAATCAGACGACGTGATGCATTTATGCAGAGTTATAATAACATGTATTATGAATGGTTTTACCGAGAACCCACGAGTGGGTACACCACTCCTCCTCGTAGAAAAATAGATATGGATGAGTTCCGAGCTAACAAGGCAGATATCGAAAGAAATTATGAAACCATTCAAAACATTGTAAAAAACCTTACTGATCAGATAAGTGAAAAACAACGGGAGAGAGATAGGATTATTCAATCAAATCCACCATCTTTTATGGAGCCGCCGCCGGCGGGCGGCGCCCGACGAAGTCAGGTTGTTCTACCGACCCGACGAAGTCAGGTTGTTCTACCGACCCGACGAAGTCAGGTTGTTCTACCGACCCGACGAAGTCAGGTTGTTCTACCGACCCGCCGAAGTCAGGTTG
>Ga0209775_1000867_pt1 | contig 15305 bp, 10 predicted proteins | sample SaaInlV_135m_DNA_FD_184661 | JGI IMG/M metagenome (GOLD analysis project Ga0209775, IMG submission 184661) | Marine microbial communities from expanding oxygen minimum zones in the Saanich Inlet - SI072_LV_135m_DNA (SPAdes) (version 2) | ecosystem: Environmental > Aquatic > Marine > Intertidal... | reverse complement strand
GATTGCACCAATCGCGATGGAAGAAGGACTAAGATTTGCGATTCGTGAAGGTGGTCGAACAGTTGGCTCAGGTGTTGTAGTAAAAGTTATAGAATAAGTTAATTTAAAAATTAGGCCAGTAGCTCAATTGGTAGAGTATCGGTCTCCAAAACCGAGGGTTGGGGGTTCGAAGCCCTCCTGGCCTGCCATATTAGGGAAAATGTGAAAATGAATGTAATGAACATAAAATTAGTTTTATCATTTTTACTATTAATTGCAGGCTTAGGTGGATTTTATATTTTATTTGATCAGCCACTTGTTTTTAGAATCTTAGCTGTTTTGGTTGGGTTTGTTGCTGCAACATACGTTTTTTCGACAACAACTCAAGGAGATCGGTTATTAAAGTTTATAAAAGAAGCAATTACAGAAGCTAAGAAAGTTGTTTGGCCAACAAGAAAAGAAACGATACAAATGACCTTGGTGGTTTTTGTATTGGTAGTAATAATGGCAATATTTTTGGCTTTTGTTGATATTTTCTTTTCGTACATTATAAATATTTTATTAGGGCGAGGTAGTTAATGTCAAAAAGATGGTACGCGGTTCAAGCTTTTTCAGGATATGAAAAGATTGTCCAGAAAGGCTTGTTAGATAGAGTGGCACAATCAGGTCACAGTGATTTGTTTGGTGATATTTTAGTTCCTGTTGAGGAAGTTGTTGAGATGAAGTCAGGAAAAAAAACAATCACTGAAAGAAGATTATACCCAGGATATGTTCTTGTGCATATGGATATGAATGATGACAGTTGGCATTTGGTAAAAAGCACACCAAAAGTCTCAACCTTTATTGGGGGCAATGGACAAAAGCCAACCGCAATAAAAGATACTGAGGTGGATATAATTCTTCGTAGAATGGACGATAGCAAGGTTAATCCAACCCAAAAATTAACTTTCGAGGTTGGAGAGGCAGTTAGAGTTATTGACGGACCTTTTAAAGATTTTTCAGGATCTGTTGAAGAGATTAACTACGAAAAAAGCAAGCTAAGGGTGTCAGTAGTAATTTTTGGTCGAGCAACACCGGTCGAATTAGAGTTTGGCCAAATAGAAAAAGAGGTTTAGTTTTTAATTGGGAGCTGAAAAGCGTTTGTACCAAATTTAGGAGAGGTTATACAAAATGGCAAAAAAAATAGAAGGATATATCAAGCTGCAGATACCAGCAGGAAAAGCGAATCCAAGTCCACCAGTTGGCCCAGCACTTGGTCAAAGAGGACTTAATATTATGGACTTTTGTAAGGCGTTCAACGCGGCAACTCAAAGTTCAGAACCAGGGCTTCCGATCCCAGTCGTGATTACAGCATTTTCAGATAAAAGCTTTACTTTTATTATGAAAACACCACCCGCTGCAGTTTTACTTAAGAAAGCAGCTAAATTAAGCAAAGGTTCTCCAGTACCTCATACAGATAAAGTCGGAAAAATTACCCGCGCCCAAGCGGAAGAAATTGCAAAAACTAAAATGCCTGATTTAACAGCCTCAGATATGGATGCTGCTGTAAAAACAATTGCTGGTAGCGCAAGAAGTATGGGCATTGAAGTGGAGGGACAATAAAAATGAGTTTAAGTAAAAGAATGAAAGCGTTATCCGAGGTCGTTGATAGAGATAAACTTTATGAGGTGAATGTTGGATTAGACTTAGTTAAAAAAACAGCAAAAGCTAAATTTGATGAATCTATTGATGCGGCAATAAAATTGGGAATTGACCCAAAAAAATCTGATCAACTTGTTCGCGGAGCATTAGTACTCCCGAGTGGAACGGGAAAAACAACTAGAGTAGCTGTTTTTGCTCAAGGCGATGCTGCTGAAGATGCTAAAAAAGCAGGTGCAGACCTTGTAGGATTTGAAGATTTAGCGGATCAAATTAAAAAAGGCATTATGGATTTTGACGTATTAATCGCGACTCCCGACGCAATGAAAGTTGTAGGTACCCTAGGCCAAGTTCTTGGCCCAAGAGGATTAATGCCAAACCCTAAAGTCGGAACTGTTACTCCTCAACCTGCCAAAGCAGTAGAAAATGCTAAAGCAGGCCAGGTTCAATATAGAACTGATAAGGGCGGAGTGATTCATTGCACAATTGGTAGAGCCTCATTTACGGTTGCACAGTTAGAAAAAAACCTTTCTGCTCTTATGGATGCAGTTAATAAAGCAAAACCTGAGGGAACGAAAGGGATATTTATAAAGAAATTATCTATCTCAAGCACAATGGGTGTTGGAGTAAGAATAGAACAATAAAGATTTGTGAAACTATAATTTCACACAAGAAACTTTGGGTCCATTTGAAAATTTTTTTCAATGGAGTTATCAAAGACCGTAGGTACGGAAGTTTAATTTAGTATAAGCCTACGCAGATGGCGTTTCCCCTAATTGGATAATATCCTAATAGTGGATGCTGTTGTTGTACTTAGAAATAAGTACTTTTATTTAACGGAAGGAGAAGACTTTGAGTCTGAATCTTGATGGAAAAAAAGAAGTTGTTGCTGAAGTAAGCAAAACAATCGAAAGTGCCCAGGCGATGATACTTGCAGAGTATCGTGGTGTGGGGGTTGGAGATATGACAACGCTAAGAGCTGAAGCTAGAAAATCGGGCGTTTATCTTAAGGTATTGAAAAATAACTTGGTAAAAAGAGCTGTAACTGACACCCCTTTTTCGTCACTATCTGAGGATATGACAGGCCCTTTAATGTATGGCATATCAGAAGATCCTGTGGCTGCAGCAAAGGTGTTAAATGACTTTGCGAAGAAAAACGATTTATTTGTTATTAAATCAGGAGCAATTTCTAATGAAAAGTTAGATGTAGGTGCAATTAAAGCACTTGCTTCATTACCAAGCCGTGAAGAATTACTTGCAAAACTGATGGGCACAATGCAAGCACCGATAGCAAAGTTTGTTAGTACTTTAAATGAAGTACCTTCAAAATTTGTAAGAGGGTTGGCTGCAGTTCGTGATCAAAAGCCTGCGTAATTTTGGTTTGGATTATATAAATTTAATTTAGGAGTATTTAAAAAATGGCTATTTCAAAAGCAGATATTCTAGAAGCGGTTAGCAATATGTCGGTTTTAGATTTATCAGAACTAATAACAGAAATGGAAGAGAAATTTGGTGTTTCAGCAGCCGCAGCCGCAGTTGCAGCCCCTGCTGCAGCAGGTGGTGAAGCAGCCGCAGCTGAAGAAAAAACTGAATTTGATCTTCACTTAATAAGCTTCGGTGACAATAAAGTTAACGTTATTAAGGTGGTTCGTGAAATCACTGGACTTGGTCTTAAAGAAGCAAAAGATATCGTTGATGCCGCACCTAAAGTTGTTAAAGAGGCGCTAGCAAAAGCGGATGCAGATGAAGCAATGAAAAAATTAACGGATGCTGGTGCAACTGCTGAGCTGAAGTAATTAAATTTTATGGTGGATGGCTTAAAAGAGATTTTTTGAGCCTCCATTCATATTAACTATATTAGTAATAAAGAATATTTAATACAAATTTAATTTGTAATTTGTGTATAAAAACATTTCGGAGACCTTATGAGCTATTCCTTTACTGAAAAAAAACGCCTTAGAAAAAGTTTTGCTAAAAGAGAAGAGGTCCTTGAAGTTCCTTATTTGCTTGAGATGCAACTCGAGTCTTATAAAAATTTTCTTCAGTTAGATGTTCCATTAGAAGAAAGAAAAGATGAAGGGCTTCAATCGACATTTAATTCCCTATTCCCTATTTCCAGTCATTCTGGTAATGCAAAACTAGACTATGTAAGTTACAAACTAGGAAAGGTAGATTTTGATGTAAAAGAATGTCAACAACGTGGCTTAACATACGGAGTTCCATTAAGGGCGGCAGTAAGATTGACGATAATGGATAAGGAAGCATCTCAGCCAACCATTAAGGAAGTCAAAGAGTCAGAGGTATATATGGGTGAAATCCCATTAATGACGCAAAACGGATCGTTTGTAATAAACGGAACTGAGCGAGTTATTGTATCTCAGCTGCATAGAAGTCCTGGTGTATTTTTTGAGCATGATAAAGGTAAAACACATAGCTCAGGAAAGTTTTTATTTTCAGCAAGAGTAATTCCTTACAGAGGCTCTTGGTTGGATTTTGAATTTGATCCTAAAGATTACTTATATTTTAGAATAGATCGAAGAAGAAAAATGCCAGTAACAACTTTACTTAAGGCGTTAGGTTTAACTTCTGATCAGATATTAGAAACTTTTTATGATTTTGACACCTTTTATGTCAAAGGAAAGAAAATTGAGTTTGAATTAGTCCCTTCAAGGCTTAGGGGTGAAGTAGCAAAGTTTGATATCAAAGACAAAAAAGGTAATTTAATAATTGCTAAAGATAAAAGAATTACAGTTAAGCATATTAGAGAGATGGAGAAATCGAAAGTCAAATCAGTTGTTATTGATGCTGAATTTCTTGAAGGAAAGAAGCTTGCAAAGTCAATTATAGATAAAGATACAGGAGAAGTTCTTTTGAATGCTAATGAGGAAATTACATTAGCTGAAAACAAAAAAGATGAAGAAGGAAAATTATATCCTATTCTTGATAAGATCATCGAAAATGGCATTGATGTATTCCAAACACTTTATTCAAACGAGTTAGATCATGGAGATTTTATTTCACAAACTCTCCAAACTGATGAAATACCTGACCAATATGAAGCAAAAGTAGCAATTTATAGGATGATGAGGCCAGGCGAGCCCCCAACAGAAGACTCAGTAGAAAAGTTATTTGAATCAATGTTTTTTAAACATGAAAGATATGATTTATCTAGTGTTGGAAGAATGAAATTTAATAAAAGAGCTTACCCAAACAATTCCGAGAAGTTCGCACCATGGATGCAAAATTTGCAGAGCAATCTAGATCATAATTCCGATGAGGGAGAGACAATTTTAACCAAAGAAGATATTTTGGCTGTGGTAGGGATTTTGATTGAGTTAAGAAATGGACGCGGCGAAATTGATGATATCGATCATCTTGGAAACAGAAGAATTCGCTCTGTAGGTGAGCTTGTAGAAAATCAATTCAGAACAGGGTTGGTTCGTGTTGAAAGAGCTGTAAAAGAAAGGTTGGGACAGGCTGAGGCTGATAACTTAATGCCACATGACCTAATAAATTCAAAACCAATTTCTAGTGCAATCCGAGAGTTTTTTGGTTCATCACAGTTATCACAATTTATGGATCAAACAAATCCATTATCTGAAATAACACACAAAAGAAGAATTTCTGCTCTAGGCCCTGGTGGGTTGACAAGAGAGCGAGCAGGCTTCGAAGTTAGGGATGTGCATTCAACTCATTACGGAAGAGTTTGTCCAATTGAAACTCCAGAAGGCCCAAACATTGGGCTTATTAATTCCCTGGCACTGTATGCAAAAACAAACAAATATGGTTTTTTAGAAACCCCTTACAGGGTTGTTGAAAATGGCAAGGTTAAAACTGGAATAGATTATTTATCCGCAATTGAAGAAAGCGACTATACAATTGCTCAAGCCAATTCTGAACTTAATGATAAAGGTGGTTTTAGAGAAACACTTGTTTCATCAAGATTTAAAAATGAATTCACTCTAGCAAGCAATGAAGATGTTAATTATATGGATGTTGCTCCAGGCCAAATCGTTTCAGTAGCTGCTTCATTAATTCCTTTCTTGGAACATAACGATGCTAACAGAGCGTTAATGGGAGCCAACATGCAAAGACAAGCTGTACCATGTCTTCGAGCAGAAAAAGCACTGGTTGGAACTGGGATTGAGAGAACAGTTGCGACTGATTCAGGAACAACAGTGCAGGCAAAGAGAGGCGGTATAGTTGATTATGTAGATTCGCAAAGAATAGTTATTAAAGTTAATGATAAAGAAGCTACTCAAGGTGAGGTAGGTGTTGATATATATAACTTAACCAAATATACAAGATCAAATCAAAATACAAACATTAATCAAAAGCCTCTTGTTAAGATTGGAAACAAAATAGAGCGCGGGGATATAATAGCTGATGGTGCATCTACTGATGTTGGTGAATTAGCGCTTGGACAAAACATGTTAGTTGGTTTTATGCCTTGGAATGGATACAACTTCGAGGATTCAATTTTAATTTCTGAAAGAGTGGTTTCTGATGATAGATACACATCTATTCATATAGAAGAATTACAGGTGGTGGCAAGGGATACAAAATTAGGGCCTGAAGAAATTACAAGGGACATTTCAAATTTATCTGAGAGTATGCTGGGTAGACTTGATGAAGCAGGCATTATTCATATTGGAGCAGAAGTTGAAGCTGGCGATGTTTTAGTAGGTAAAGTGACCCCGAAAGGAGAAACTCAACTTACCCCAGAGGAAAAACTATTGAGGGCAATCTTTGGAGAGAAGGCTTCAGATGTTAAGGACACAAGTTTAAGAGTTCCTTCTGGTCAGGCAGGAACGATAATTGATGTGCAAGTATTTACAAGAGAAGGCATAGACAGGGATGCACGTGCTGAGCAAATTATAAATGCTCAATTAGATGCATTTCAGAAAGATTTGGCAGATCAGCTGAGAATTGTAGAGGATGATACATTTAGTCGAATTGAAAAATTAGTGGTAGGTAAAACGGTTTCTGGTGGTCCTAAAGGCCTTAAAAAAGGAGCTAAAGTTACTAAAGAAATATTAGCTGATATTGAGAGATATGAAAGATTTGATATTAGACTCTCGGATGATAAAGATTCTAAAAACCTTGAAGCCCTTAAAGAGAATTTAAATAAAGCTAAGAAAGAGTTTGATTTAAGATTTGATGAGAAAAAGAGAAAGTTAACCCAAGGTGATGAGTTGCCTCCTGGCGTCCAAAAGATGGTCAAAGTCTATATGGCAGTCAAAAGAAGGATTCAGCCGGGAGATAAAATGGCTGGTAGACATGGAAACAAAGGAGTGATTTCCAAAATTGTTCCCGTTGAAGATATGCCTTATATGGCCGATGGAACAACTTTAGATGTAGTTTTGAATCCTTTAGGTGTTCCTTCAAGAATGAATATTGGCCAAGTACTAGAAATGCATCTTGGATGGGCAGCGAAAGGCTTGGGTAAGCGAATAGATGAGGCGCTTAATGAAAATAAAAATATTAGTGATGTTAGAGATTTGCTTGATAAGATTTATAACTCATCAACAGGGAAAAAAGAAGACATTAAAGCGCTTAAAAATAATGAAATTACAGAGCTTGCTGAGAACTTAATTGACGGAGTCCCTTTTGCAACATCAGTATTTGATGGAGCAGCAGAATCGGATATTCAGGATATGTTGGATATTGCCTATCCAGATAACCATGAACATACTAAGTTACTTAAGTTTGATGCAAAAAAAACACAAGTTCGTTTATATGACGGAAGATCAGGCGATGCTTTTGATAGGCCTGTGACTGTAGGATATATGCATATTCTTAAACTACATCATCTTGTTGACGATAAGATGCATGCTCGTTCAACCGGTCCTTATTCATTAGTAACTCAACAGCCATTAGGTGGTAAGGCACAATTTGGTGGACAGAGATTTGGTGAAATGGAGGTATGGGCATTGGAGGCCTATGGCGCTGCTTATACACTCCAAGAAATGTTAACTGTTAAATCAGATGATGTTTCTGGTAGAACTAAAGTATATGAAAATATTGTTAAGGGTGAGCATAAAATTGATGCTGGTATGCCAGAATCATTTAATGTTCTAACCAAGGAAATTCGTTCTTTGGCGATTGACATTGATCTTGATAGAAACTAAGGAGAGGATTGCAAATGAAAGCTTTATTAGACTTGTTTAGAAACAACACCCAACAAGAAGAATTTGATGCAATCAAGATTGCGCTTGCTTCTCCTGAAAAAATTAGATCATGGTCATATGGGGAAGTTAAAAAGCCAGAGACAATCAATTATAGAACCTTTAAACCTGAGCGGGATGGCCTTTTTTGTGCAAAAATATTCGGTCCAGTAAAGGACTATGAATGCCTTTGTGGAAAATATAAACGCCTTAAACATCGAGGTGTTATTTGTGAAAAATGTGGAGTAGAAGTTACATTATCTAAAGTTCGTAGAGAAAGAATGGGAATAATAGAACTTGCAAGTCCCGTTGCTCATATATGGTTCTTAAAGAGCTTACCAAGCAGATTAGGGATGGTACTTGATATTCCATTGAGAGATATTGAGCGTGTTCTTTATTTTGAAGCTTACATTGTGACTGAAAATCATATGATCACAGACCCTGAACTTCAGGTAGGGAAGATTTTATCCGAAGATGATTACCTAAAGTTTTCAGAGCAGCATGGCGATGAATTTAGAGCGGTAATGGGAGCGGAAGGGATAGAGGAGCTTCTTAAGGCAATAAGGTTATCTGAAGAAATTGAAAGGCTTAAAGAAGAGCTTGAAAAAACCACTTCTGATGCCAAAGTAAAAAAAATAGCAAAACGTTTGAAGGTTTTAGAGGCTTTTCAGACATCAGGCATTAAACCTGAATGGATGATTCTTAAGGTTCTACCGGTACTTCCACCAGAGTTGAGACCCCTTGTACCACTTGATGGAGGTAGGTTTGCAACTTCAGATCTAAATGATTTATATAGAAGAGTTATAAATAGAAACAATAGGTTAAGACGACTTATAGACTTAAGAGCCCCAGAGATTATTGTCAAAAATGAAAAAAGAATGCTTCAAGAAGCTGTTGATTCTTTATTAGATAATGGTAGGCGTGGCAAAATTATGACAGGCGCAAACAAAAGGCCATTAAAGTCTTTAGCGGACATGATTAAAGGTAAGGGTGGACGTTTTAGACAAAACTTACTTGGAAAGAGGGTTGACTACTCTGGTAGGTCGGTAATTGTAGTTGGGCCTCAGTTAAAACTTCATCAATGCGGCCTTCCAAAAAAGATGGCTCTTGAGTTATTTAAGCCATTTATATTTAACAAGTTAGAGTTGCAAGGTTTAGCAACAACAATTAAAAATGCGAAGAAAATTGTTGAGGCAGAAGGTCCAGAAGTTTGGGATATTCTGGAAAATGTAATTCGCGAGCACCCCGTTCTACTGAATAGGGCACCAACACTTCATAGGCTTGGAATACAGGCTTTTGAACCAGTTCTTATTGAAGGTAAAGCAATTCAGCTTCATCCATTAGTTTGCGCGGCATTTAATGCTGACTTTGATGGCGATCAAATGGCTGTTCACGTTCCTTTATCTCTTGAAGCTCAAATGGAGGCGAGAACATTAATGTTGGCTTCAAATAATGTGCTATCACCAGCGAATGGTGAGCCAATTATTGTGCCATCACAAGATATTGTTTTAGGCCTTTATTATATGACTAGAGAAAGAATTGCCGCTAAGGGTGAGGGTATGAGGTTCTCAGATATAGATGAATTAAGAAAAGCTTACGATCAAGGATTTGTTGATCTTCATGCAAAAATAACAGTGCGTATCAATGAAAGCGAAATAAATTTTGATAATAGCAAAACTGAAAAAGTGAAACGATATGAAACGACATGTGGTAGAGCATTGTTATCTGAAATATTGCCAAAAGGACTATCTTTTGAATTATTAAATAAAACCCTTAATAAGAAAGAAATTTCTAGATTAATAAATGTTGGATTTAGAAAGGTTGGTATCAGAGACACAGTAATTCTTTCTGATAACCTCAAAAATAAAGGTTTTGAATTTGCTACAAAAGCCGGAATGTCGATTAGTGTTCATGATATGTTAGTTCCAGATGAAAAAATAAAACTTATTGAGCAAGCTGATGCCGAAGTTCAGGAGATTCAAGGCCAATATTCTTCAGGTTTGCTAACTCAGGGAGAGAGATATAACAAGGTTGTTGATATCTGGTCGCGTACGGGCGATACAATCGCAGATGCGATGATGAGAAAGATTAAAGAAGAGCCTGTTAAAGATGTTGCAGGAAAAATAGTAAAGGATGATAAAGGTAATCAAATTAATCAAGAATCATTTAATGCTATATATATGATGGCTGATTCAGGTGCAAGGGGTTCAGCAGCACAAGTTCGACAACTTGCAGGGATGCGAGGGTTAATGGCAAGACCAGATGGTTCAATTATTGAGACCCCTATTAAAACAAATTTTAGGGATGGGCTTAATGTGCTTCAATACTTTATCTCAACTCATGGTGCAAGAAAAGGGCTTGCTGATACTGCTTTAAAAACAGCTAATTCAGGTTACCTAACAAGAAGGCTGGTTGATGTTACCCAGGACTTGGTTGTAACAGAACATGATTGTGGGACTGAAGATGGGCTTCTTACAAAAGCACTTGTCAAAGGCGGTGAAATTGTAGAGCCACTTAAAGATAGGATTTTAGGAAGAGCGGCGTCAGTTGATATTTTAAATCCAGAGACACAAGAAGTATTATTTGCTGCAGGTACTTTGTTATCCGAGGCCGAGGTAGATGAAATAGAAAAATTAGGCATTGACGAGGTAAAGGTAAGAACAGCTTTAACTTGTGCCACTCGTTATGGGATTTGTGCTCGCTGTTATGGGCGTGACTTAGGAAGAGGCTCGCTAATCAATCAAGGTGAGGCGGTTGGTGTTATTGCAGCTCAGTCAATTGGTGAACCTGGAACTCAATTAACAATGAGAACCTTCCACATTGGTGGTGCTGCATCTAGAGCTGCATCAGCAAATCAAATTGAGATTAAATCTTCTGGGGTTTTAAGATTTATGGCAACGATGCGTTATGTGACTAATGCAAAATCTGAGAAAGTTATTATTTCAAGGAATAGTGAATTTCTAATTGAGGACGAAAACGGTAGGGAAAAAGAGAGGCATAAAGCACCTTACGGCGCAACACTTTTAGGTTCTGATGGAGATAAAGTAGAGGCTGGAAGTATATTGGCTCAGTGGGACCCACATACAAGACCGATAATATCTGAATATGCAGGGCAGGTAAAATTTGAGAATGTCGAGGAAGGGGTCACTGTAGAAAAGAAAATTGATGACGTCACAGGCTTATCAACTTTAGAGGTGATAGACACTAAACAAAAAGTTGGAGCTTCAAAAGGCACAAGACCTCAAATTAGACTAATAAATGAAAAAAATGAAGAAGTTAAGTTAATTAATTCGGATAGTCCGGTTAATGTTACCTTTCAAAAAGGTTACATTATTACCGTAAATGACAATCAAGATGTTGCGGTTGGTGATGTTTTAGCAAGAATTCCACAAGAAGCATCTAAAACAAGAGATATTACCGGCGGTCTTCCAAGGGTGGCTGAATTATTTGAAGCTCGCTCACCTAAAGATGCTGGTGTATTAGCTGAAATGACAGGTACGGTCTCTTTTGGTAAGGATACAAAGGGTAAGCAAAGACTGGTAATCACTGCTGAGGATGGAGAATCAAAAGAATTCTTAATTCCCAAAGATAAACACGTTACAGCCCATGATGGCCAGATAGTAAATAAAGGAGAAATAATTGTTGACGGCCCAGCTGACCCTGTGGATATTTTAAGGTTAAGAGGTCCTGAGGCTTTAGCAAGATATATTATCGATGAAGTTCAAGAAGTATATAAACTCCAAGGGGTTTTAATAAATGATAAGCATATCGAGGTTATTGTAAGGCAAATGTTAAGAAGAGTAAGGATCACCAAAAGAGGTGATACGCATTTTATACCAGGTGAAGAGGTAGAGAGAGCAGAGCTATTAAACACCAATGAGGAAGTAATTGCCGAAAAGAAAAAACCGGCAGAGTTTGAGTATGTGCTTAAGGGTATTACGAAAGCTTCTTTAGCTACTGATTCATTTATATCTGCAGCTTCATTCCAAGAAACAACTAGAGTTATTACTGAGGCAGCTATTCTCGGTAAACGTGATGAACTTAGAGGGCTAAAAGAAAATGTGATCGTTGGTAGATTGATTCCAGCGGGTTCAGGTATGGCTCATCATGTAAATAGGAAAGCAAAACTTGAAGCAAGTAAGAATGTTTCTGATGAGACAGATGAGAAGTCAGCTGCACTTATTGAGGCTGAAGCTGCTTTTAAAACAGGTGGTGATGAAAAAGTTGATGAAACTGATTTGAAAGTTAGCGAAGAAGAGAAGGCTGAAGAAAAGATTGATGATGCTAAATAATTTATTCAATTTAAATTAGCATTTAAATTGACATTATGCTCGAAGCAAAATACAATTCTCGTCTTTTTGAAGGTTTTAAAAAAGCAATTAAATATTAAGGAAATTAGATGCCTACAATTAACCAATTAATTCGTAAACCTCGAAAGAGGGTTATTGAAAAGAGTAAAGTACCTGCATTAAATGCCTCTCCGCAAAAAAGAGGTGTTTGCACTCGGGTTTATACAACAACTCCAAAGAAACCAAACTCGGCTTTAAGGAAGGTTGCAAAGGTAAAGCTTACAACCGGATATGAAGTGATTAGTTATATTGGTGGTGAAGGACATAACTTGCAAGAACACTCAGTTGTCCTATTAAGGGGTGGTAGAGTGAAAGATTTGCCTGGCGTACGTTACCATATGGTTAGAGGTAGCTTAGATACTGCAGGAGTCAATGATAGAAGGCAAGCTAGATCCAAATATGGTGCTAAACGTCCAAAAGCAACTTAATTAAAAAAGGTTAAAAACTATGCCCAGAAGAAGAGAAGTCCCCAAAAGAATCATACTTGATGATCCAAAGTTTTCGAGTCAAGAAGTATCTAAATTTGTGAACGTGATTATGAGTAGTGGAAAGAAATCTGTTGCTGAAAGAATAATTTATGGGGCTTTTGATCAAATAAAATCCAAAAGCGGTAAAGATCCTTTAGAAACTTTTTCACTGGCTTTAGAAAATATACGACCGGTTGTGGAGGTAAAAAGTAGAAGGGTCGGTGGTGCCAATTACCAGGTTCCAGTAGAGGTTAGACCATCCAGAAGGTCTGCATTAGCAATGCGATGGTTACGTGATGCAGCTCGTAATAGAGGTGAAAAATCAATGGGGTTAAGGCTAGCGGCAGAAATTCTAGAGGCTTCAGAGAATAAAGGTGCTGCAATGAAAAAAAGAGATGAGGTCCATCGAATGGCTGAAGCGAATAAAGCCTTCTCACACTTCAGGTTTTAGATTTTTAATTAACTAATAAGGTAATAGAATAAAGTGGCTCGTAAAACTGAAATAAATCGTTATAGAAATATAGGCATCAGTGCACACATTGACGCAGGCAAAACAACCACAACAGAACGCATTCTGCTTTACACAGGCGTTAATCATAAGATTGGTGAAGTTCATGATGGTGCAGCTACCATGGATTGGATGGAACAAGAACAAGAAAGAGGTATTACAATCACCTCTGCTGCAACGACCTGCTTTTGGAGCGGGATGGCCAACCAGTTTGATCAACATAGAATTAATATTATTGATACTCCGGGACACGTTGATTTCACTATTGAAGTTGAAAGGTCAATGAGAGTTCTAGATGGTGCTTGCATGGTCTATTGTGCAGTAGGCGGAGTTCAGCCTCAATCTGAAACTGTTTGGAGACAAGCAAATAAGTATCAAGTGCCTAGAATGGCTTTTGTTAATAAGATGGATAGAGCCGGCGCTGATTTCTTTAAATGTTATGATCAGATGAAATCTAGGCTAAAGGCTAATCCAATCCCCATTCAGGTTCCAATTGGTGCAGCGGAGACTTTTACTGGTGTAGTTGATCTTGTAAAAATGAAAGCTATTTTATGGGAAGAAGAAAATTTTGGCATTAAGTTTGAATATGCAGATATTCCTGATGATTTAAAAGATACATGTCAAAAGTGGCATGACAATATGGTTGAGACTGCAGCAGAAGCAAATGAAGAATTAATGAATAAGTATTTAGAAACTGGTGAATTATCAGAGGAAGAAATTAAACAGGGCCTAAGAATTAGAACGATTTCAAATGAAATTGTACCTATGCTTTGTGGTTCTGCATTTAAAAATAAAGGTGTTCAAGCTATGTTGGATGCTGTTATTGAATTAATGCCCGCACCTGTAGATGTTCCTCCTATCCCAGGTGTTGATGAATCTGATAAGCCTGTAGTTAGGTATGCAAAAGACGATGAACCATTTTCTGCGCTTGCATTTAAGATAATGACAGATCCTTTTGTTGGGCAGTTAATATTTTTTAGAGCTTACTCAGGAGTAGTTAAAGCTGGAGACTGGATTTATAATCCTGTTAAAGGTAAAAAAGAAAGAATCGGAAGAATCTTGCAAATGCATGCAAATAACCGTGAAGAGATAAAAGAAATTTATGCAGGGGATATTGCAGCTGCTGTAGGATTAAAAGATGTGACTACAGGCGATACTTTATGTACAGAAAAAAATGCAGTTATTCTGGAGCGTATGGTTTTCCCAGAGCCTGTTATTCATGTTGCTGTTGAACCAAAAACCAAAGCTGACCAAGAAAAAATGGGGATTGCTCTTGGAAGACTTGCCCAGGAAGACCCATCATTTAGGGTTAAAACCGATGTGGAAACTAATCAAACAATTATCTCTGGTATGGGAGAGCTCCACCTTGAAATTCTTGTTGATAGGATGAAGCGAGAATTTTCTGTTGATGCTAATATTGGTTCACCACAGGTAGCTTATCGTGAAGCGATCAAAAAATCGGTAGAACAAGAAGGTAAATTTGTAAAACAATCTGGTGGTAAAGGTCAGTATGGTCATGTTTGGTTAAAAATAGAGCCAAACGAAGTTGGAAAAGGTTATGAATTTGTTGATTCAATTAAAGGTGGCGCGGTACCAAGAGAATTTATACCTGCCGTTGACAAAGGCCTAAAAGAAACTATTACAGCGGGAGTGCTTGCTGGATATCCTATTGAGGATGTAAAAGTAACTTTATTTGATGGCTCATTCCATGACGTTGACTCTAATGAAAATGCGTTTAAAATGGCAGCTTCATTTGCTTTTAAGGATGGATGTAAAAAAGCGGATCCAGTTTTACTTGAACCTATGATGGCAGTTGAAGTTGAAACTCCTGAAGAGTACATGGGAGATGTGATGGGAGATTTGTCATCCAGAAGAGGTATTGTTCAAGGTATGGAGGATAACGCAACTGGAAAAGTGATTAGATGTGAAGTGCCACTTGCAGAGATGTTTGGATACTCCACTACTATGAGATCACTATCTCAGGGAAGAGCAACTTACTCTATGGAATTTAAGCATTACTCAGAAGCACCTAGAAATGTTGCTGAAGCGGTGATTAATAAAAATTAGAATTTAAAAAACTGTTTTATAAGGATAAGAGATTATGGCTAAGGATAAATTTGAGCGTAACAAACCCCATGTCAACGTTGGCACAATTGGTCACGTGGATCATGGTAAAACAACACTAACAGCAGCAATA
>Ga0209775_1000858_pt1 | contig 15456 bp, 29 predicted proteins | sample SaaInlV_135m_DNA_FD_184661 | JGI IMG/M metagenome (GOLD analysis project Ga0209775, IMG submission 184661) | Marine microbial communities from expanding oxygen minimum zones in the Saanich Inlet - SI072_LV_135m_DNA (SPAdes) (version 2) | ecosystem: Environmental > Aquatic > Marine > Intertidal... | reverse complement strand
TCCTATTTTACCAATATTAGATGCTGTTGGTTGGAGTGTAGAATCTAGAGTATCACTTGATGACTTCTTTTAAAATAAGTGTCGCAGTTTCATAGGAATAGAGATGGACGAAACCTACTTCGACATAGCAAAGGTGCGTATTGATAACACTTATGTATTAACCAAAGAAGTTGATGATACATTAAATTTTATACAATAAAAGTGTTGACATCTAAGACTAGTTAAGGTATAATTAGTCTTACTTAATTGAGAAATACAGGAACTATGATATGACAAATATAAATCGACTATCATCAAATCAACTAGTTTCTTATTATTTGATGAGTTCTTATATATATTATGTAGATAATTCACACTTAGAGTCACCTTTAGATGATATTGAATATGATACCTTATGTAAGAGATTATTTGATGAATGGGATAATGTTGACCATCCACATAAGAAGTTAATAGATTTCAATTCATTATCAGCGGGTACAGGATTCTACCTTAAAGATTACCCCACTATTGTAAAGGTAGCATCTGTAGACTGGGTGAAGAGTTATGTGTAGAATAAACTGAACAGGATATAATTATGACAACATGGCGAAAACTAATTAATAGTGCAATGTTACAGAATAAAGATGATGACATCAATGGTAACTATATTTCAACTTTGACCGAGAAAGAATTGGATGTAGAGTTTGATAATGGTTTTGGTGGGGAGGAAGGACAACCCTTTACTACATGGACAACTTGGTTTGTTTATTTCCCCATATGCTATGATGGTTCTGAGTGGTGCGGATCTATTCCAAGAAACCCTCAAGCATCTCCTACATCACATCAAGGCGGTTAAACATGAGCAATAAAAAATACAATTTCAAACCATCACTAGCATTAGCAGAGACACAAGGATTGTCCTCTGATGAATTTGAAACATTATCCGAGTTGTACATTGATATGTCACAAGTGTTTAATGATATGCAAGAATGTGACCCATTAACAGAGGATGGTGTGTCTGCTTTGATAGAGTTTGCAAAGGAGATTAGTGCCATAGAAGTTGAAATGCAATTGCAATGGAAGTTTATCAAAAGATCAGACTTTGATTCTGATGAACAGTTTGATGAACAATGTACTAAATGGATGTCTTACTGGTTTATAGCACCACATTGTGAATGTCCAACTATGGATAATAATGAGCGTGTTGGGACCGGATATTTTATTATGAATGGTGAATGCCCTATTCACGGAGGCGATTAAGGAATGAGAAGTTTATATGAACCAGATAACTGGATAATCTTAGAAGTTGAACATGAAGGCAATACCTTCCATAAAGTTCTTGCTGGATGGAGTGGTGGATATCTTGACGGTGATACTTGGAGATTGAATTCTGGTATTGAAAGAATTGTCACAACTGAACACCATTATGAAATTCACGGGTACTCTGGTTCTGTCTATAAAGTTGGAAAGGGTAGTGAAATTATTCGTTTCAATATCTCAGGTGTTTTGGAGGAATTGATGTCTAGTGGTATAGTTAAGGTAGTGAAAATAGAGGATATATTATGAAAACATACACAACTGAAGTTTATGAAATTAGTGAGTATATGGATTTGAAGTTTAATCTCCCATATGCTATAGTAAAGGAATTAAAATTGGTTGAGGGGGATTCAATAGTTTGGACAGATAATAATGACGGATCGTTTACACTGAGGAAAGAAGAATGAAAGTATTTATGGGGAAACCTAGAAATCATTGGATTTCTCCTTATACAATAAAGGAGAAGTTCTTCTTCTGGAGAAAGGATTATGATGCATTCGAGGATGAACCACCAAAAATCTTAACAGCAACTTGTAATGGGTTAAAATCTGTGTTAGATTTCATTCATCCTGAAATAGAATATATCAAGATAGATGATCATGATGTGTGGTCTGCTGATTATACGTTAGCAAAGATTATTTATCCTATGTTGGTTAAACTCAAAGATAACCATCATGGAGCACCGGCAGTTGATGAGTGTGACGTTCCTGATAGATTGAAATCTATGAATGCTCCTAGGTGTAATGATGCATGGGATACCGATGAGTTCTTCTTTGAACGGTGGGAATGGTGTCTTGATGAAATGATATTTGCTTTTGGATCTAAACTAGATGAAGATGATTGGATGGGGCAATTTACAACTGGTGTCGCTGACTATGTTTGGGTTGATACTGATGAAACGTATGATGGTTCTACGCTTAAAATATTAGATCATGGACCCAAACACACCTTGGAGTATGATTGGGATGGAATCAACAAATACAAGGATAGAATCCAAAACGGATTTAGGTTGTTCGGTAAATATTACTCTTCATTGTGGGATTAATTTAAAATAAGTGTTGACATGGAAGTCGATACATGGGATAATGAGTCATACTTTTGAGAAATTAGAGAAATATATTATGAACCTTTACTGCTTATATACCGAAGACGATAATTATGACCGCACTAATGTTGTCATAGGAATCTGGTCAAAGATGCCGACTAAAGAGGTGTTGCTACAAAAGACAAACATCAACATAACTGAGGAACAAGCAGAACGACTAATGAATATGGAGACAGTCGATGAATCTTTTGGCTGCTACTGGTTCGACATCGAACAAGAGGGTTGGATATGAAAATAACAAAATGTTAATGTCACAAACATATGATTACTAGCATCTACCAAGGATTACTTGGTAGATGGAATACTTTACTTTTCAGGCATAACACCATAAAAAGTAAAGTATTTTAGTTACTTCTTAGATATAAATGCTTGTGTACCATAGAATGCCATAACAATAGCAGCAACTGATACAAAATATGTTGGTGCCATATCACCTAATGTCTTACTTGCTGACTTCAAGTTAACAAAGTCAGCAAGAACAACCGCAAACGGATATAACAACATTCCAAACAAAGCAAACCATGCCATATTTCTTTGAGCATCTTGTTTCTTATCTTCATTCTCAATCTTCTTCATTAACGCAGCTCTTGACATTTCTTCATCACTTATAATCCCATCACCATCACCATCAAACTGATTATATGTTGAATCTTCTTGTAATACTTTATGTGCCATTTAATTATTCCATTTTATGAGTTATATATGGATCTATGATTCCTGATCTAACTCTTTCTTTTCTCTTCTACGATGACCATTCCATGCAAAGAAACCACATAATCTTAGCACATAATATGCAACCTTGTTGATGTAACGAAACCCATTTACTTGAATTGCAATGTCCCTGAATATAATATCCATTTCTTTTTGAGTCTTGTCTACATTAACATTAGGTTCACTATCAACACCTACAACAGTTAAACTAGCATAGTAATAACCCCAGTCATGCACTAATCCAGGAATGAGTAGAATACCCATAGGAGATAACCAACTTCTAAAATACTTAGGGACAGAAGCACCATCAAACACAAATCCTGATTCTACTACATGTTGCACACCATCAATATAATATAACCAATCATCTTCTATCTTCCACTTTCTTGATGTGATTACCCAACACAAAAGTGCTCTAATTAATCCGTGACCCTTTGTGTCTATAATCACAGGACTCATGATTGGCATATTGTCATATTCAAAAGTCATTAGTCGTTTTTTACTCATATTATATTCTCCATAGTTATTTCCCAATCTGGGTCTAATACCTATTTATAAGGCAGAATCTTGATAAAGATATATATATGTGTGTGTGTGTTATAATAATAAAAAGAGTTGACAACAAGGTCATCTTATAGTATAATTAAGTATAAATTGAGTAAAGGAGTTTGTTATGTATGATTTGAATTTTTATCTGAAATGGTGTGCTACAGTAATTTTGGTTATTGGTACAGCATTCAATTCTATGGGTTATTATCCACTTGGTCCGCTTATCTTGGTGTGTGGTGGTATCTTATGGTTAATTGTTTCTATCAGATGGAAAGAACCCGCAATGATAGTAACTAATGGTGTAATGGTATTAGTTGGCATCGGTGGTCTAGTTTATGGACTATATTATGTAGATTTATGTTGATTAAAATGGGAATCAATGGTAAAATAGAAATAACATTTGAGCATGAACTTATGTTCATTTGGTTTGTTCTATCTGGGATTATACTTAGATTTAACTTAAAGTTAATGTTTTGAGAGTGGAGGATATTATGTTGGATGAACAAGTTGAAAGATTTTTAAGAAATCTATTAAACCCTGATATGTATGGTTTAGCAGTAACAGCAGAGATACGAGATGATGCTCGTGTCTTATTGGGTATGACTAGAGTGGAGAGTGGTAATGAGTAAAGATTTGGTTCAAGATATTAAAGATATGCATAAGAAGTTTGGTGTGGATACATGGGTTGCTGATAAAATGGCAGGTGATCCTACACACTTCAAATCAATTATGAATGAATATTTAAAGTTTAGACAAACACAAATTCAAGAAGAAGTTGATGAACTATACACAGCAATCAATACTAGAGATGCTGAAGAAGTTGTTGATGCTCTTATTGATACTTTGGTGTTTGCATTTGTTACTTTAGATACTATGGGTGTTGATGCTAATGTAGCATGGGATAAAGTATATAATGCTAATATGACTAAACTTCCTGGTGTCAATCCTACAAGATACAACCCATTAAATTTACCTGATATGGTCAAACCTGAAAATTGGGTTTCACCCACACATGAAGGAAATCATGGCATTATCCCTAACTTTATTTAAATCAATTTTCGACAACAAAACTGACAAGGTAATGAACTTCTCTGACTTCCCAGAGTTCGAGAAGTTCTTATATAAGTTATCAAATATCCCTAGAGTAGGTAAAAGAAATGCACCATTGATTTCACCTGCTTCATTTAAAAAAGATACAACCAGAAAGAATGATTCTGTTATATCTTGGTGTGGTTGGGCAGCAGTAGATGTTGATGATCATCAAATTGAAGGTGATCTAAAAGAAACCTTAGCAAAAAAGTATGGTGATTGGTATTATGTGTGTTATTCTACAGCATCATCTACAAAGGAGTTTCCAAAGTTTAGATTGATATTCCCTTTGAAATGTCATGTAGAAGCATCAAAGATAAAAGCATTTTGGTATGCGTTGAATAGTGAATTGGAATCTATTGGAGATAGACAAACTAAAGATCTGTCTAGAATGTATTATGTACCTGCTGATTATAAAAATGCTAATAACTTTATATTTACTAATGTTGGTCAGTATATTGATCCTTATGCTTTAATAGATAAACATCCTACACTTGTACCAAAGGGTAATAACTTCTTTGATAGATTGCCAAGTAGTATGCAGGAGATGATTTTACAACATAGAAAGGATCAAATGGATAATAGAACTATATCATGGAATTCATATAGAAATTGTCCATTTATCAATAAGAAATTAGTTGCTGAATATAGGACAATTAGTTCTACTGGGTGGTATCATAAAATGTATCAGATTATGGTATCAACTGCGGGTAATGCAGTGAAACAGAAGTATCCAATAACAGCAATGGAAATTGCAGAATTATGTAAAGAATTAGATGTGGAAACTGGTGGATGGTATGGTAATAGACCACTTAATAAAGAAGCAGAAGGTGCAATAGAATTTATTTATAAAAATATGTAAAAGGTGAATGAATGAAATGGGATAAACGATATATTAAATTAGCAAAAGAGGTTTCTACTTGGAGCAAAGATCCGTCTAAACAAATCGGTGCGGTTGTGATTGGATCTAAAGGTCAAGTTCTTGCTCAGGGATATAATGGATTTCCGAGAGGAGTTAATGATAACCCAGAGAACTATGATAACCGAGAAGTTAAATATAAAATGGTGGTTCATGCAGAAATGAATTGTATATTCAATGCATCTTTTACTGGAACATCTTTGGATGGTGCTACTTTATATGTTTATGGATTACCTGTTTGTTCTAGTTGTGCTAAAGGTGTTATTCAAGTAGGCATAAAGAATGTTGTTATGTTATATAAGGATACTCCTACTAATTGGGATGAAGAATGGTCTTGGTCTAAACGTATGTTTGATGAGGCAGGAGTGAATTATAAAACTGTTGATTTTTAATCGAAAGTGTGTTATAATAAATCTTATTATTAATTAAATAAAGAGGTGAAGTGTATGTCTATCATGGACAAACTAAAAAAGAATTCTAAACTAAAATCTACAGAAGTATTATCAAAATCAAAGTTATTTACTGATAAGGATATGATTCCAACTGATGTACCAATGATCAACGTTGCATTATCTGGGTCACTTGAAGGTGGTTTGACTCCAGGATTAACGGTATTAGCAGGACCATCTAAACATTTCAAAACAAGTTTTGGGTTAGTAATGGCATCTGCTTATCTAAAGAAATACCCTGATGCTGTTATGTTGTTCTATGATTCAGAGTTTGGTTCACCACAATCATATTTTCAATCATTCGATATTGATACTTCAAGAGTTTTACATACACCCATTACTAACGTAGAAGAGTTGAAGTTTGATCTAATCAATCAGTTAGAAATGATTACAAGAGAAGATAAAGTTGTTGTTGTAATTGATTCACTTGGTAACTTAGCATCTAAGAAAGAACTTGATGATGCCTTAAATGAAAAAGCAGTCGCTGATATGTCAAGAGCAAAAGCATTGAAAGGTCTATTTCGTATGTCAACTCCTTATCTGACAATGAAAGATATTCCAATGATTGCCGTGAATCATACATATCAAACTCTTGAAATGTATTCAAAACCAGTTGTATCAGGTGGTACAGGTGTAATGTACAGTGCGGATAACGTATGGATTATTGGTAGACAACAAGATAAGAAAGGCACAGAAATACAAGGGTATCATTTCATAATCAACGTAGAGAAATCACGATATGTTAAAGAGAAGTCAAAAATTCCTATTACAGTTTCTTGGGAAGGCGGTATACAGCGTTACTCTGGGTTGCTTGATATTGCTCTGGCTGGCAATTATGTTGGTAAGCCTTCCAATGGTTGGTATTGTAAAGTTGATAAATCTACTGGAGAGTTGCTTGATCCGAAGGTAAGAGAAAAAGATACAATGAACGAAGGTTTCTGGAAATCTATATTAGAAGAAACGGATTTCTCTGCATTCGTTAAGAGTCATTTCACTATTGGTTATAAATCTATTTTAGGTGATATTGATATTACTGCTTTACAAACGGAGGAAAATGATGTATAATAATAATATTACAGAATATGATTTTGAACAAATATCTTACATTGAAGATGCTGAATATGATTCATTTAAACTTCTATCTGGTCAATACACCGGTGTAGTATTAAGTTATGGTGCTATTTCTTTTACAGAACCTTTGGATAAAGATGCCAAAGCAACTTTAAAGTTTGAATATGCTATTAACTATGTTCCATCCGGTTTAGATACTGTGGATCTTGAATCCGATATAGATTTTAATAATTATGTGGGTGACATATTAAGTTTTGTATTAGATAGTGCTTTTACTGACGGAAATTATAAAATAGGTGATACAAAACATGAACACAGAGATCCAGACAATAATTTTACGGAATCTGATTAATAATGATAACTTTACTCGTAAGGTTATCCCATTCTTAAAGAAGGAATACTTTGAAGGAAATCACGGCATTATCTTTCAAGAGATTCTAAACTTTGTTTCTAAGTACAATAAACTGCCCTCCGGAGAAGCATTATCTATTGAATTAGATAGTGCTAATCTATCGGATTCACAGTACCATGAAGTTATAACAATAGTTTCAGAAGTATCAAGAAAAGAAGAAGTAACTGATATAGATTGGTTACTAGATCATACAGAAAAATGGTGTCAGGATAGAGCAATCTATCTTGCTATCATGAAATCTATTTCTATCATTGAAGGTAAAGATCAGGAGTTAACCAAAAATGCATTACCAGAATTGTTACAAGATGCTTTGTCAGTCGGATTTGATCAAAACATTGGTCATGATTATTTCACTGATGTAGATGAACGTTACGAATTTTATCATAGAACCGAAGAGAAATTACCCATCGACCTTGATTACTTCAATCAAATCACAAAGGGTGGTTTTAGTAAGAAAAGTTTAAATGTCATTCTAGCGGGTACTGGTACTGGGAAAAGTTTGTTCATGTGTCACGTTGCAAGTTCTATCATATCACAAGGTAAAAATGCCTTGTATATTACAATGGAAATGGCAGAAGAAAAGATTGCTGAACGTATTGATGCAAACCTTTTGAATACAGACTTAGATGATATTAAGAATATATCAAAAGAAGCATTCACTAGTAAGATTAATAGCATCTCTAAGAAATCCCAAGGTATGTTGAAGATCAAACAGTATCCAACTGGTTCTGCTCATGTTGGGCATTTCAGGTCTTTATTAAAAGAGTTGCAATTGAAAAAGAACTTTATGCCTGATATCATTTTTATTGATTATCTTAATATTTGTGCTTCGGCAAGAATGAAAGGTATTGGTGGTTCTGTTAACTCTTATACATTAATCAAATCAATTGCTGAAGAGATTCGAGGTTTAGCGGTAGAATTTAATGTACCTATTATCTCTGCAACACAGGTTACACGTTCAGGGTTTAATAGTTCTGATGTAGAACTTACAGATACTTCAGAATCATTTGGTTTACCAGCAACAGCAGATTTAATGTTTGCATTGATTAGTAATGAAGAACTAGAAGGATTAAATCAAATCCTAGTGAAACAATTGAAGAACCGATATGCGGATCTTAATCTTAATAAGAGATTCATTGTCGGGGTAGATAAAGCAAAGATGAAGTTATATGATGTTGAGCAATCAGCACAGGGTATAATGGATTCGGGACAAGCACCTGCTGAACCACCAGTAGCGAATTATGCAAATAAAAAAATGAACGATTTCAAGGGGTTTAAAGTATGAGAGTAAAATTAATTAGTTATTCAACACCGGTAGATGATTCTGGGTTAAATGATATTCAAGATCTAGTGGCATTCTGTGCCAGAGTTTCTAATCCATCTAATCAAATGAATAATGAAACCTCAGAAAAACTTATTAACTATCTTATCAAGAACAAGCATTGGAGTCCACTTGAGATGGTATCTGCTTGTATTGAGATTGAAACTACAAGAGATATTGCACGACAAATTCTTAGACACAGATCATTTTCATTCCAAGAGTTTTCTCAGAGATATGCTGATCCTACTACTGATCTTGCTTTTGTGACTCGTGATGCACGATTACAAGACACCAAGAATAGACAAAACTCTATTCCTAATGAAGATAGGGAGTTGTGTGGTGAATGGGATAGAAGACAGAAGGAGTTGATTCGTTTAGTTAAAGAGAATTATGATTGGGCAATTAGTAATGGCATTGCCAAGGAACAAGCAAGAGCAATTCTTCCTGAAGGTAATACAGTTTCAAGAATGTATATGAATGGTACGATCAGGAGTTGGTTACATTATATCGAATTGAGATGTGCTAACGGGACACAATTAGAGCATCAAAAAGTTGCTCTTGCTTGTGCTAAAGCAATCACAAAGATATTTCCAATGACTAAAACTATCATTTAGAGGTAATGAGATGACACTTCCCACAGGTGATCCGAGTCAAGAAAGACTGAATGAACTATTTGAATACAGAGATGGTAAGTTGTATAATAAAACTAATAGGTCCCCTACAGCAAGGAAGGGTGCTATGGCTGGCACAACTGACATCTATGGATATACCTTGGTGACCGCAGACTTTAAACGTCATAGAGTACATAGATTGATTTACATTATGCATAACGGCAACATTCCTGAAAAGATGTTCATTGACCACAGAAACGGTATAAGAGATGATAACCGCATTGACAACTTGAGAGTCGTTACTAAGCAAGAGAATTCATTTAATACGCATTCAAAGGGGTATTCTTGGGACAAAAAGTGTCAAAAATGGCAAGCACGAATCATGGTTGATGGTGTGAATAAGCACTTGGGGTTTTTTGTCAATGAAGAAGATGCAATACAAGCATACCAAGATGGTAAAGAAAAGTATCATATCATTGAGTATCGAAGTTAGTGAAACAAAAATAATTTAAAATAAGTGTTGACAAGGAAGTCCATACAAGGTATAATTAGTCTTACTTTTGAGAAACTTTGGAAATATATTATGACTGCAAAAAACACACTAAAATTACAAATATCAGACTGGCTTGCCGATTCTAGTATTGCCTACGATTCAATAGAAACCCACGAGAAAAAAACCCTTACCGTGGTGATTGCTGATCCTGACATGGCACACAACCTCTATGAGACAAAAGTATGGATCAGTAATATAGACTGCAAAAAGACTTTATCAGACAATATTGAAGCATCCCTTGTATATTTCTGGTTGATGTCTGGTGTTGATGGATACACATTAATACTTAAACGCATAAACCTTTAAAAATAACTTTGAGATTATATTATGAATATAAAATTAATAGCATTTTTGGTGTTATGTTTGATACCGATGATAGGCAATGCTCGTGTTATTACTGATAATGAAAAGGATTGTCTGGCATTAAATGTGTACCATGAAGGTAGATCCGAATCTACACTTGGACAGTTTATGATAATGGATGTGGTTAATAATAGATCTAAGTCTAAGAATTATCCAACAAATCTATGTGATGTTATAAAGCAACCTAAGCAATTCTCTTGGTATAATAATGGATGGAAACCAGCAAGGAATAAAAAGGTATTACATGTTATACGAAAAAATGTAGATGAGTTTTATATTATAATAGCAAAAAACGAGATTTCAAAAGGTGCTATGTGGTATCATACAAAAAATGTTAAACCAAGATGGAGAAATTCATTAAAGTATGTTGCAACAATAGAAAATCATATCTTTTATAAAAAATAACTTTGAGAGAGAGAGAGAGGAAAGAAAATGTGTGAATTGATAGTAGGCAAAACCTACAAAACCAAATGTGGATTTGATGCTTACATTGTGGCTATTGGATTAAACTTATCGGATGGACGTTCTGTCGCGTGTGTTGTTAATACTTGGGATGGTAAGAAATTGAAGGCCTTTTATGGTGATGGTAAATTGTTTAGGACTACTGATAGCGGACTGGACATAACACCATGAAGATAATTATCAAGAACTACAAAAACGAAGAGTTTGAACTATCAGCAGAACAACTAGGAATTACTGAAACGGATATCATTAAAAAAATAAACGAGGAGTATGGAGAATACTCATATTACAAGCCACACGATTTCAAAGTATCAATGATTACCAACGATTTTGAGACATATTTGAAGATCAAAGCGTCTGATGGTGTTTATATAATTCATCATATCAAATATAATATCCCATTATACCGGACATTGATATTCGGAGAATCTGATACCGATTACACAACATTCACAGAAATCTCAGTGGTTGGTTTTGATCATGATAGATTGGTTCATGCCATTCACACAACCTATACACCACCACAGAACTAACCTATAATATATGAATATCCCCAACGATCTACTAGAATTCCTAGACAGAAATGACCTAACCCTGAAGTTCATGACTAACGCGGACGAAGCGTTCCACGATGATGAAGATAGGGTGGTTGGTTTAGGTGGTGCCTTTATGTGGGATGCTTCACCAGAAGGAGAAGAATACTGGCGTGAAGTCCATCAACGATTCACAGAAGAACAGGTACAAACTAAGATAATTGACTTCACTCAGAAGATGTCTAAATGGTAAATAAGTGTTGACATCCCCGCAGATTCTGGTATAATAGACTCATCAAATCAATAAAGTGAGAAATAACATGAAAGCAACTACTAAAATCAGAATTATCGTAGATTATGTATCATTCTATACAACTGCTAAAGAAATACGCCAAGGCTTAGGCACATTTGATAATTTCAATGATGCTGCCAGATCAGCATTAAACTCTTTAGAAACTATGAGAAATAGCGGTGGTGTCTCTCCATCAGGTCTATGCGGAAAATGGCTAGGCTTCGATATCCAGTTGGATATCGCATAATGACAGCAATTAGAGTTCAATATATTGGATTTCAGTTAGAATAACGAAAGAGGGGATAAATGCGCTATAGAAAGCCTGAAGATAAAGAAGAGCACGAGTTCTATCCAACCCCTACTGAAGCAGGTGACACATCGTTGTCCGAGTTATTGGGCATGGCAAAGCCTTATGATTGGAGTAATCGTAATATGCCTTCAAAAGCGTTCATCGTTAGCGTGTTGAGTGGGGGGCATCTTAAAGATATTGCTAAATGTGTTCGCCATTTTGGAAGCCGCCAAGTCACTGCTCGTTTAAATGATGTTGCGGATCCTTTGTTACATCGTGTTGCCGAGAGAAAGGTGCGTAATACCGTGATTGCTATCGATAGAGCCGATGCTGAATTTGAGGCACACTATCTGGATGGAGACGAAACCTTTGAATCCCTTAAAACCTTGCATTTGAAAATAAATGAAAATAGTCGTTGACATTGAGAACAAACTAAGTTATAATTAGTCATACTTTAAAAAACTTGAAAGGAAATAAATTATGAATACAAATGAAACTGAATATGATATAGAAAAGTCCATAGAATTCTGCCCACCAATTCCAAACTTGTTTGGTCGCATTCATACAAATAGGATTGTTGTTCCTATTGACAATGTTCGGACAACAGATACAGATGGAAATACATATCAACCAAGATTAAATATTAATTTGCTTGAAACACAATCAGATTTAGAAAGGTCTTTGGAATCGAGGGGTTGGGTGTATAAGGAACGTCCAATTGTTGTTGCATCAATTCCAGGAAACTCCACACATTATAAGGGTTATGGTGGATTTAACAGAATCGGTGCTATGAAAAAATTGAAATGGACTCATGTTTTAGTTGATGTTTATGACAGAGATCCTACCGATAAAGAATATATTTCGACTGAGCAACAATTTGGAATTCGTCTTAATAACGACAACTTAACAAATCAACCAAATAGCGAAAAGGATTTCGTGAATAATGTGGTAACTGCTATAAGCGAAAATAAAATTACACCATTAGATAAAAGTGTTGTTTTAGATGAAAACTATAATTATACTGATGATGATATTGCTGCTTATATAGTGGAATTAGTATCCACGATGGATGGTACACAATTGATTCCAACTTCTAAAATCATAAAATATAACAAAAACCGAGAGTTAGTAAGTGGATGCTTACTTTATAAAGTAAGACAGATAAAAGGATCAAATAAACATCTTATACAATTGAGTGCTGCACAAGCAAAAAGGTTATTACAAACTCTGGGTCGTATGGATGTTAGCAGAAAAAGTGAACAAAATATTTATGTCTTTTCTAAAGAAAACCCAGGGGTTTTGTCCAATCTTATAACAAAAGGTGTGCTATCTTATAGAGATAATCAAAAACCAGTGGAGGTTTATTGTTATATACAATCTCCAAATTTGGATACCTTAGAAGCAGATCGACAAATTTGTAAAGGATTTTTTGATCGAATGATAATAGATGTAGAAGAGATTTTTCAAACTTTAGCGGGTGGTAATGCCGTGATGGAAGGTTGTGTGGCTAGAGATATCTTTATATTAAAAGGTGCTCTTCCGCAGGACCACACAACCTCTAATGGTTATATAAAAGAACAGGGTATTATTGAAATAAAGTAAAATAAGTGTTGACAAGGAAGTCAATACAAGTTATAATTAGTCTTACTTTTGAGAAACTTAATTTATATTATAAAGGATATAAAAATGATCTTTCCTATATCAGAAACAGTTAATAATGATGATGTTGTGGATTTTCCCGAAGAGATAGAATATACACTTGAAGCAAATGCTCACGATCCGCGATGGAACAATTCTTTATTCAAAGAATTGAAATTCATGCAAACGAAAGAAAAAGGTACGAAGATGGAAATACTCTATCAGACTTTGATGGAAGGAGATGGTCATTTAGTAGAAAAAGCACCAATCACCCATTATGATAGAATCGTGAACGGGGTGAAAGTTGAAATAAAGGGGTCAACAATCACCAAGGGTTCAAATAACAAATTCACTTTTTGCCAGATTCGACCAGACCAAGAATATGATTTCCTTGTGTTTATGACATTTTGGTTTGATAATACTGTAATGATGCACACCATTCCCAAGGAAGATGTTTTAAAATTTATCAAAGATAAAACATTCACCAAACAGCATGGCGGTAAGTCTGGTAAATCTGGGACATTTATGTATAACAAGTCTATAGATAGGTTTGCAAAATATTTAACGTATCACACTAAATTCGAGGGGAAATTGCCATAGTGGGAAAGAGACATTCTAAGCAGAATAGTAAACAAGCAAAGGGTCAGTTCTTTACCTCCAATGTTGATTATATTCTATATGGGTATGAAGATATTGTAAGGGGTAAAGACATGATTGATCCTTTTGCTGGAGGGAAGGATCTTATAAGTTGGTCTGTGGATAATGGTGCAACTTCTGCTATAGGATATGATATTGAACCATTATTTGATGATATAATTTATAATGATAGTCTTATGAATCCACCATCATACGTAGACAAGGTTCTGGTTTCAAATCCACCTTACCTATCTAAAAATAAATGTAAGGTAGATAAAACGGTATTCTCTAAATGGGATGCTAATGATTATTATAAATGTCATCTTCAGTCACTTATTGTTAATGGTGCAGAAGAGGCAATTCTAATAATACCATCAAACTTTTTATGTGAGGGTAGGAGTAAAGCACGTGCAAATCTATTCAAACATTACTATGCCGTAAAAGCAAAGTTTTGGAATGAACCTACATTTGAAGATGCTACGGTAGGTGTTTGTGTTCTTCATATGAAACTAGGTACTAGACAATACCAAGCATTTCCTTTATCAATAATGCCAGCAAATATTACTATAGATGTTGAACTATTAGAGAAAAATGGATATCTTTATGGTAATGATTTTTATGATTATATAAGAGATATAACACCAATAAGGATTATAAAAACTGATATTGGTATGACAGAACCTAATACTAATATAGTGGTTGGATTGCTTGATGGTGGGTCTTGGAAATGTGGGATATCTTATAATGACAAAGGTCCTATATACTCAAAACCCAAATCTTTTACTACATATCAAATTACAACACCAGACTATAATATCTCTATTGACAATCAGAAACTAATTGTTGAAATATTTAATGAGAAATTTGATAAATTTAGAGAACAATATTATAGTATGTTCCTCAGTAATTATATGGGTGCAAGACAGAAAATTCTAAGCAGAAGTTATGTGCATAAATTTATTTCACGAATAATCAAAGACGAGTTGAAACTGAAAAAGAATGAACCTATTACAAATCTAACACAATTTTTATTTGAAAATAAAGTAAAATAAGTGTTGACATTGAGAACAAACTAAGTTATAATTAGTCTTACTTTTTAGGAAATACAATATGAACAAATTAGAAGAATACCAAGAAATGTTAGATGCTATCTCTAA
>Ga0209775_1000854_pt1 | contig 15501 bp, 13 predicted proteins | sample SaaInlV_135m_DNA_FD_184661 | JGI IMG/M metagenome (GOLD analysis project Ga0209775, IMG submission 184661) | Marine microbial communities from expanding oxygen minimum zones in the Saanich Inlet - SI072_LV_135m_DNA (SPAdes) (version 2) | ecosystem: Environmental > Aquatic > Marine > Intertidal... | reverse complement strand
ATCTCAGGATTTGGTGTAGGACTATCATGGGGCTCATGTTTGTTAAATTGGCGTGAGTTTCTTTAGTTTTTTTAGTCTTTAACCAATAAAATATTTACACTAACCGCACAGTATTAATTAAAGGAAAATGGTTTTTAATAATAAGGTAAATATTATGGAAAAAATTGTTGATTTAGTGATTAAAATTGTCCAAGAGGTTAGTTATGATCAAGAGAACTAAGCTCTAATTGAAGAAATTCATTAGTTACAACATAACAAGGAACAACCAAAATGAATTGGCGACTAAAATAGTGTTGGATAAACAAACACATCTGTTAGGGTAATGAAAAAGAAAGTAGCATTCCTATCTAATACTGTTACTAAGCCAATTAATCGCTTTTTACCTCAGTATCAATGTTCCAGCTTCGGGATTAATACAATCGCACAAACCTTAAATACTAGTATAGATACCGATTATTTAATTATATTGCTGGACATAAATTACTTTGCCAGTGATGGGTTTTTAAGTGATAAATCATTTAACAAACTTGCAGACCTTGTTTCATTATTAAAAATATTTCGTGATAATAATAGTGCAAAAGTTATTCTATCTAATACAGCCGGGAATTTTTTAGATATAAACTCTAGTATAAATATACAACAGCATCGGAAGGTCTTCGATCTGAATCAACAAATAGATAAGATAAATAATATTGAAGATATGACAGTTTTGAATATTTATCAATTAGTTAATTATTATGGATTTAAGGACTTCTATAATATAAAAAACGGATTTCTATTTCAAGCACCATGGACTAAAGTAGCACTTATTGCAATTGCCGATGCTATCATCGAGAACATTAATTTATTCAATAATATTAGAAAAAAAGTACTAATTTTAGATGCCGACAATACATTATGGGGTGGGATAGTTGGAGAAGATGGTGTTGATAATATAACAGTTGATGAAAACTACCCAGGTATTATTTATCGTTTTTTTCAACAACAGATTAAACATTTGAAAGATAGTGGGTTGTTATTAACGATGGTCAGCAAAAATGATTTATCTAATATTAAGGAAGTTTTTAGTAAAAGAAATATGCCATTAAAATGGGATGACTTTGTAATTAAAAAAATTAACTGGAATTCAAAAAGTCAAAATATAAAAGATATATCAAACGAGTTAAATGTTGGTTTAGAAAGTGTTGTATTTCTAGATGATAGTGATTTTGAATTGGAAGAAGTTAATAGTGCATTAGGCATTGATATTATTAAAATTTCAACTAATAATCCGGTTGAAAACTTAACGATTTTTGAAGATTTGTTATCAATTAAAACATTAAATATAAGCAATGAGGATAAGCACAAATCTGAACAGTATTTGGTGCAGAATGAGCGAAAAAACAAGCAAAAAGAATTTACCTCAATACATGATTATTTGTGCAGTATTAATATGAAAATTACAATGTTTCTAAATAATACATCACAAATAAAACGTATCACCCAGTTAATCAATAAAACCAATCAGTTTAATTCAACCACTAAGCGATACTCTGAGTCAGAGATCTTGAAAATGATGGAATTTTATCAAATTTTCAGTTTTTCCTTAATTGATAAATTTGGAGACTTGGGGTTAATATCGGTTGTTATTGTAAAAGATAATAATATTGAAAATTTTTTGCTAAGTTGCCGAGTTTTAGGCAGGATGGTTGAGAGAAAAATATTGTATTTATTAACTAAGAGCAATAATGCAGCGTTAACCGCTGATTATATAAAAACCACTAAAAATCATCAAATAGAATCTTTTTATGGTCAATTATCTATTGAAGATAAAGTAGATGATAAAGGTTTGAAAAAATATTACTTTCCTGAAAAAATAGATAATGTTGATTTTATAAAGGAGAAAAAATGATAAGAAAAGTTATATTAGATTCTGTGGCAGAAGTAAATAAAGAATTAAAGAGCGAGGTGTTAAGCAATTTAAATAATGACACATTGATATTTGAGAACTTAGATTCTGTAGCAGTACTTGATTTAGTCATAGAAATAGAAAATAAATTACAACAAGAGTATGGAAAATTTATTCAAATTGCAGACGAAACCGTTATGGACGAAATACAGACTCCTTTTAAAACACTATTAAGTCTGACTAAATTCATAGAAAGTAAAGTAAAGGAATGAGGTGCTTATAGTGTACATTTTGACAAATTAGCATGAGTACAATTGGTTCGATTGAAGTAGTGCATTCCGCTAAAACAGAAAGGTCAAAAATCACAAAAACATAAGTTAAAGACTCACGCCATGGATATAATAAACTGTAATTTTATTGGTAGTTCAGTACTGTATATTACGAACAAAGAGTTGTGTAGTTTAGAGTTTGTTTAATTTGATTTTATGACTAAAGACCAAAATTATTCCATAGCTAAGAAAATTATATTTTAATAATGCCTAAAATTACATTTAAGAAACCACAAATACGTTCTATAGTTACAACTGTTGGAGATAAAGTAGTTAGTATTGAGAGTGAATCAGAAATGATGGGTTTAGATGAATTTACGGTTAATCGTTTAAAGAAAACTATAGGCCTCGGAACAAGAAGAGTTGTAAGTAACGGCGTGTGTACAAGTGACTTGTGCGTACAATCTGCAGAGAAGATTTTCGAACAAGGTATTATTAATAAACAAGAAATAGAAAGTGTTCTCTTGGTGACGCAGACTGGAGATTATAAAGCCCCTTCCACAGCAATAATAATTCAAGATAGATTGGGATTACCTGTAACTACCCTTGCATTTGATATTAATTTAGGATGTAGTGGTTTTGTTATAGGTTTGTTGAATGCTTTTTCTCTTGTTGAGAGTGGTTTAAAAAATTGCCTATTATTAGTTGGAGATATTTCTTCAAATTTTTCTGGCAAGAATGATCGAACTTTTACACCGTTAATGGGCGATGCTGGCAGCGCCATATTGATTGATAATACATCTAAATCAACAAGCTACTTTATTACTGGCTCTGATGGCAGTGGCTTTGATAATTTAATTATTCCATCAGGGGGGTGTAGAAATCCATTTTCAAGTGAATCATTGACACAGAAACCTGATAAAGATGGCGTTTATAGGTCGAGTATGGATATGTATATGAATGGGGCTGAAGTTTTTAACTTTACTATAAAAAGGATTCCGCCATTAATAGATGATATAATATCGTTCTCTAATTTAATGAAAAGTGATATAGATTATTTTGTTTTGCATCAAGCAAACCAATATATTTTAAAAAGCATTTCTAAGAGGCTTGGATTAGATGAAAATACGCTACCCAATAAAACACAAACAGAGTATGGTAATCAAAACTCAGCATCTATACCAGGCACTATTAATGCGTATTTATCACAAAGCTATTCAACTTCAAAGTTGACGTCTGTTTTTTCCGGATTTGGAATTGGCCTAAGTTGGGGGGCGTGTATTACTAAAACTAACGCCATATTTTGCCCTCCAGTGATGGAATATTGTAATAGGAATGAACGTAATGGAAATTGACACAATACTTGAGTTGATCTCTAAAGCATTGGAAGTTGAAACTATTGACAGTGATACATTGCTTGATAGTATTGATGAATATGATTCTATGGGCATTCTAATGATTATGGAGATATTTGAGCAAAATAATATTGATTTGTTTCCAGAAGACTTTGTAAGCCTTGTAACAGTGTTTGACCTTGTTAATACAATAAATAAGAGGTAATTTTTTATGAGTAACGTTCTTTTTGTTAATGTTATACCAATTCCCTTAACTTCTGATGGAAAGGTAACAATGGGATTTACTCCTCATATGCCACTATCTATTCTTTATCTATCATCATCAATTAAAAAATTTTCTAACCCATCAAGTGTTAATTTAGTTGATTTTGCGATACACACCAGTAAAGTAAATAACTACGATTTGATTGATGATTTTATACGCGACATTATAAATGATAGCGTTGAAATTACACCTGATATTGTAGTGTTTTCATTGATTTTCTCTACTGCACATGATTTTTTTGAAAGATCGTCAGCAATAATTCGAGAAATTTGGCCAAATTCATTGATTGTTGCAGGTGGTGGACATGCTAGTGATGCAGTTGTAATGGAGGAAATATTAAATGAAAATCTTGCTGATTATGTTTTTAGAGGGGAGGGTGAAAAAAGTTTCTCCAATTTTATTGATAATTATAACAATAATTGTCTTAAAGATAATATTTTAGGGGTTTATTCAAAAAAAGACATTAATTTATTGTCAAAATTAAATAATAATTGTTACACAGTTTCTGATTATATCGAAGATTTGGATGAATTACCTTTTCCTGACTGGGATCTAATCGATATGAGACTATATCTAGAAGAAGGAGGATCAAGAAGGAAAGAATTTGTTAAGGGAGGGGATGAAATTTATATGGCGTCAATGTTTACATCGCGAGGATGCCCATTCAAATGTACATTTTGTTCATCTCATACTATTCATGGGCGAAAGATGAGATACAGGTCTAATGAAAATGTCACTAAAGAGATGATGGTTTTATATACTAAGTATGGAGTTACAGAATTTTTACCTGAGGATGATTTATTTACTGTGCATAAACCTAGAATATTATCACTATTATCTTCAATTAGAAATCTAAATATTCCTAATATGAGTATGCAATTTCCCAATGCACTTTCTGTTAATACTTTGGATGAAGAAGTTTTGGATGCTCTATTTGATACAGGGATGGATGTAGCGACTCTTGCTGTTGAATCAGGATCGGAGTATGTTCAAAAAAATATTATTAAGAAAAGATGTAATTTAGATAGAGCAAAAAAATTGGTTAGTTATATCAGGTCAAAAGGACACTTTGTGAGATGCTATTTTATTGTTGGATTTCCTAGAGAGACAAAAAATATGATGAACGAAACTATGAAATTTGCATCTACTTTACAGGCAGATTGGAGTGCAATGTTTACTGCTGTTCCACTAGTTGGTTCAGAAATGTATAAAGAGTTTGATAAAGACGGGGTAATAACTGATAGAAAAAAAATTTGGCGTGAATTTTATATGGAAAGGAATTTTGACACAAAAGAGGTTACGGCAAAGTGGTTAAATAATTTTGTACAAGACAGTAATTATAGGATAAATTTTTTTAATAATCCAAATTTAAATGATGGTAACTTTACTAAAGCATTAGGATTATTTGATGAGGTTGTATCTAGACATGATAGTCATATTGTAGGACATTATTGTAAAATGGTTTGCTATAAAGCTCTAGGATATTCAGAGGATTATGATAAAACATTGTTAAAAGTAAAAAATCTGATAGCTAATGATGAGAATGCAGCTGCTATATATGAAAAATTCAAAAGTGAATTTAAGTTGTTAAATTGACTTTTATGTATCATATTTTTTAGACTATGCTGAATGATAATATATTAATAATTGGTGCGAATGGCAGTATTGGTAGTGCTATTGTAGGAAAATTATTCAAATTTTACCATGTAATTGCTACATACCATAATAGCTGCGACTCCCTTAAAAAGTATAAAGACAAGATATCCGTTGTTAATTTTAATGTTTCTAATCTTGAATTAATTAGTGATTTTATTGATACGTTAGTAGTAAAATTTGGACCTATTAAATCTATAATATATGTTGCAGGTATTCAAAGCATCAAACCAATAAGATTTATATCTATAGAAGATTGTAAGAAGCAGTTTGATGTAAATTATTTTTCTCCACTGTTCTTTGCTAAAGCCTTTGCAAGAAAAAATATACATAGTAATGATTCATCTCTTATTTTTATTAGTTCATTGGCATCTAAGAAGCCAGAGCCTGGAATTTTGAATTATTCAGCTTCAAAAGCTGCTCTAGATAATTTATGTATTGGTCTCTCCAAGGAAATAAAGCCTATACGAGTTAATGCAGTTTCTCCATCATTCCTTGAGACTGATATGACTGCAGCATTCCCAAAGGTTTATACTGAAGAATTTGTAAAAAGCTTAGAAAGTAAATATCCATTGGGAATTGGATCAGCAAATGATATCGCCAATATGGTTAGATACCTCATATCAGATGATGCATCTTATATTACCGGAACTATTGTTAATGTGGATGGCGGCGCGTCTACGTTGTAATTCGTAAGCATGGGAAAAATTAAATTTCGACTAGCCAAACCATCTGACAAATATGCTATTGCAGACCTTTTGACATTATCATCATCGCATTTACGTCCTGCTGGATATTGGGAGTGGATTAATACTGAGAAAAACTTTCCAGGGTCATTTGTTGTGGTGACTACTTACGTTGATAAAGTAATTGGTCATTATGCCATTAGTGTTAGAGATTATAGTATATTTGGTTTTGTAAAAAAAGTGGGAATTGCAACGCAAACTGTTATACATCCATCGTTCAGGAAACTGCAAATTTTGTTAGATATCTCTAATTTTGTTAAAGATATATGTTTAACAAAAAGTCTATATATGATTATTGGGTTTCCAAATGATAACCTGTATAAAATTAATACAAAATTGCTTGGGTGGAGGCATATGTCAGACGTTACTCAATTTGAGGTTGATTTAAATCAATTACCAGCTTTTAAATCTGATAACCAAACCTTGAGAGTATCAGAATTTAATAACGACTTCAATCGCTTAATAGAATTCAATAATAAGAAAAATGATAATATTAGAGAATGTTCTTCGGTTGATAATCTCAATTGGAGATATTTCAAGCACCCGCTCAACCATTACATAATTTTTTCATCCATATCTGATAGCGATAATCTTGTTGATGGATATATAGTTCTTAAACTTTATTATTCTTCTACAGGTATTAAGGGACATATAATGGAGCTTTCAACTTATCATGATTCTGGAATTATGGATTCACTTTTTGAGGCTGCTGTTGAATATTTCCAATGGGCGAACTGTAGTAGTATTTCAATGTGGATTGGTAAAAACGACTATAAGTATAACTATATCAAAAATATTGGCTTTAAAGAAAATTCTATTAAATCACACCTGCAATTTCTGCCATTGAAAGAAGTCTATAATGAGCCCTTAGATATTGATTATTGGGATTTGTCTATGAAAATGTCTGATGCGTATTAATTATTAAAGTACATTAATAAATGAAAAACCATAATTCTGAAGTAGTAACAATTGAAGGTAGACGTATTGGAGCGGAGTTCCCTCCTTATGTTATTGCAGAAATATCAGGAAACCATAATGGAGATATTAATAATGCTATTGATTTAATAACCATTGCAAAAGATTCAGGTGCAGATGCCGTTAAGATTCAAACGTATACCCCAGATACAATTACAATAAAGTCTGATAGGGAAGAATTTAAGATTGAAGGTGGTCTTTGGGATGGCTATACATTGTACGATTTGTATGAAAAAGCACACACTCCTTGGGATTGGCATGAGATCTTATTTGAGCATGCAAAAAAAATTGGAATAACTTTATTTAGCTCATTTAGTGATGATACAGCAGTTGACTTTCTAGAGGGTCTTGGTTGTCCAGCATATAAAATTGGATCTTTAGAGATTGTTGATCTACCACTTATACGAAAAGCGGCATCAACTGGGAAACCTTTATTAATATCAACTGGAATGAGCTCCAAAGAAGAAATTAGTGAAGCATTAGAGGCGGCTAAATCTCAAGGGTGTGTAGATATTATTCTCCTGCATTGCACTAGTTCATATCCATCAACCTATAAAGAAGCAAATCTTAAACGCATTATTGAATTACAAAAAATGCATAATGGGGTTGTAGGCTTATCAGATCATACGTTAGATAATATCACATCCTTGGTTTCAATTCCTTTCGGATCTTCTGTTATTGAAAAACATATAGTCATCTCAAAAGATAAAGAGACAGTAGATTCTAAATTTTCAATAGATCCAACACAGCTGAAAACTTTGGTAAATGATGTGAATAAAGCTTGGTATTCTATAGGTTCAAGTGATTTTGAGCTTACAGAAGGCGAGGGAAAAACATACAAGTATCGTCCTTCAATTTATGTAATTAAAGATATCAATAAGGGTGATTTAATTGCAAATGACAGTATTAGGATAATTCGACCAGGTCTTGGGATAAAACCTAAATTTTATGATAAGGTTGTTGGCATGGAAGCAAATACAGATATAGTTCGTGGAACACCATTATCATGGGATATGATTTCTTAATTTATTTATTAAAACAATGTCAGAGAAAGTAATACTTGTAGTTGCAGCGCATCCAGATGACGAGGTTCTTGGCTGTGCTGGAATAGTAGCTCGTCATGTAAATGATGGAGACAAAGTACATATGGTATTTATGTCTGATGGCGTGACTTCACGCATATCTGTAAATCATGAAGAGGTAAAAGAACGTAAACAGGCTGCAATAAATGCCAGTAATATCTTAGGAATAAAAAGAAAACCAATATTCTTAGGATTTCCAGATAATCGTATGGACACTGTAGCATTATTAGATATTGTCCAAATTTTGGAGAAAGTGATCAATGAAATAGAGCCAGAAGTTGTCTACACGCACCATTTAGGTGATCTAAACATTGATCATAAGATTACTCATCAAGCAGTTATGACAGCATGTAGACCACAACCAGGATTTTGTGTAAGAGAAATATATAGTTTTGAAGTTCTCTCCAGTACCGAGTGGTCAACTAACAATCCATTTATTCCTAATTATTTTGTAGATATTTCAGATACATTAGAACTGAAGATATCAGCTGTAAAAGCGTATAATTCTGAACTTCGTACTTTTCCTCATGCGCGTTCTATTGAATCAGTAAAAGCATTGGCAAAATATAGAGGTGCCAGTGTGGGAATACGTGCTGCAGAAGCTTTCAAGGTGGAGCGCTTAATCTCCGAAATATAATGCCACATTACATCTCATATTATAATATTTTGCCATGAAACATACTACTTTTGATTCGTATAAGTGCTATATTATTGCTGAGATTGGTATTAATCACGATGGCATTAATAGCAAAGCAAGAGAATTGATTAAACTAGCTCAAAGGTCTGGAGTTCATGCAGTTAAGTTTCAGTATAGAAACTTAGAGAATGCATATTCAAGTCAAGCTAAGGAAATCGGTGATGAAATCCTATCAAAGGAAATAAACAGAAGTTATTTATCACCAGATGAGCTGTTAGAGTTATCAATATTTGCAAAAAATCTTAATCTTGAGGTAGGTATAAGTTTTTTTGATGAAAAAGATATATTAGATTTTGGCACAGATATTAAAGTTTTTGATTTTTTTAAAATACCATCTGTAGAGTTAACTAACTCTAGTCTAATTGATTCATTGATGAAACTAAATCGTCATGTTTATATTTCACTTGGTGCTCATGATGAAAAAGAAATAGACTTAGCTCTGAGTCAACTGTCTAACAAGGGTTGCTGGACCCCAATGCATTGTATTTCTAACTATCCTGTAAATCTACAAAATTCTAATTTAGGGTATATCTCCTATCTTAAGGAAAAGTGGCAACGTAATGTTGGCTATTCAAGCCATGACAATGATTGGGAGGTGTGTTTATTAGCCATGCAATTAGGTGTAACAGTAATTGAAAGACACATAACATTAGATCGAAATGGCGATGGTTTAGATCACTCATCAAGTTCTACATCAGATCATTTTAAAAAAATATCACGGTTTGCGCATAACCTTCCAAAAATATTATCTGGAAATTCATCCCGTATTCCAAATCAGGGAGAATTGTTAAATAGACAAAATCTTGGGAGGTCATACTTCCCAATTATGGATTTTCCAAAAGGTCATATTTTCCAAATGTCAGATCTAGTTTATAGGTCACCTAACACAGGTCTAAATAAAACAAATATCAAAAGGTATTTGTCAAAACCCATACAAACGGAGTTGAAAAAAGGAGAGGCGATCACAGGTAGTCTATTTAGTAAAGTTAGACCGATATCTCAAAATATTATTAATTCTGCAAGAAATATAGGGCTTTCTCTGCCTGTTAGATTACATGACTTAAGCAATATGGAGAGTTTGTTTCCTATAGGTGCCTTTGAGTTCCATCTATCCTTTGATGAAGTACTATCTGATATTAATCTAAAAAATATCAATCCATTGAATAAATACAGTATTCATTTGCCAGACTATATTAATCCTACACAGTTAATAGATCCATTTTCTAGTAACAAGGACCAGAGAAAAGCTAGCCTTAATGTATTGGAGCGCACCACAATATTTGCGGATAGACTGCAAGAATTAACTGGCATAAAAGTTCCTGTTGTGGGGAGTTTTTCTACTGTTCATTATGATAGAGTGCATTTTTATGAAGAGCATAGTGAGTTATTAAAATCGTATGAAAAGCGAGGTGTTAAGATAATCCCTCAGTGGCTACCTCCGATTGCATGGTATTTTGGCGGGTCTGTAAATCTAAATGTTATGAATGAATTGCAAGATGTAGATTTTATTCAGAAACATAATCTTGGAGTGTGTTTAGATATATGCCATATGATATTAGGGAGAAATTACTTTAATTTTTCAACTGATTTACTTCTAGATTCTTTAGATGGCCAAGTGGAACATGTGCATATTGCTGATGCCATAGGTGTGGATGGAGAAGGATTAGCAATTGGTAGTGGTAATACTGAAAATTTACCATTAATTAAGAAGTCATTGAATTATGATTGTATAAAAGTAATAGAAGTTTGGCAGGGTCACTTAAATAATGGTTCTGGTTTTAGAGAAGCGCTAATAAAATTAACAAAACTGTATGAAGAATAACAATAAGCCTGTTGCCTTTATTACGGGTATAACTGGACAGGATGGAGCGCATCTTGCTAATTTATTATTAATGAAAGGATATGCGATTTATGGCGGTTATCGTCGAGGAATAAACAAAACATGGAGACTAGATTATTTAGGAATTACACAAAAAATTAGATTGATAGAGTTTCAATTAAATGAACCACAAAGTATTATATTAATTTTGCAAAAAATAAAGCCAAATGAGCTATATCACCTTGCTGCTGAAAGCTTTGTTGCTGACTCGTTTAAGTATCCCAATATGGTTCTAGAAACAAATACTCATGCAACTTGTAATATTCTTGAGGCAATAAGAATAACTTCGCCTAATACAAGGATGTTCTTTGCCTCTAGCTCTGAGGTATTTGGACATGGTGAACTACTTGATGAGACATCTGTGCGTTACCCAGAAAACCCTTATGCAATTTCAAAATTGTCAGCTGATTATTTTATTAAGATGTATCGTGAGAAATATGGCCTCTTTGTATGTTCTGGTATTCTCTTTAATCATGAAGGGCCGTTAAGAGGTGGTCAATTTGTATCTAGGAAAATCACTCATAATATTGCTAGATTAAAATTAAAGAATGGAGAGCCAATTGCGTTAGGCAATTTAAACGCATCTAGGGACTGGGGTGCGGCAATAGATTATGTTAAAGCTATGTGGCTGATGTTAGTAGCAGATGATCCTAAAGATTATGTTATTGCAACTGGAAGATTAACAACTGTACGAGATTTTTTAAAAGTATCTGCTTTAGAGGTTGGGTTTGATCCGGTGTTTGAGGGAGAGGGTAAGGATGAATTATGTATTGACAAGGATACTGGAATGAAAATTGCTAAAGTATCAAAACTTTATTTTAGACCGTTTGACACATTGCCATTAACCGGTAATTCACTTAAAATTGAATCTGATTTGGGGTGGAAAAAAGAAGTGAATTTTGAGAAATTAATTAGCACAATGGTGAAGGCAGATATTGCCAGATGGAATGAAGGAATTTTAGATATTTAGCTACGGAATAGATGACCTAGGAGATTGATGATTAACAATAAAACATTCTTAGCTATTATTCCAGCAAGAGGCGGAAGCAAAAGGCTGCCAGATAAAAATATTTTGGATTTAGCCGGGAAACCGCTAATTTCATGGAGTATTAACGCCGCAATTAAGAGTAAATATATTGATAAAGTAATGGTTACAACTGATTCTGATGAGATTATGGAGGTGGCTCAAAAGTATGGAGCCGAAGTTCCATTTAAAAGACCTGACTATCTAGCTACTGACATGGCAATTAGACCGGATGTTATCAAGCATACTATTAATTTTTATAAAAATAAAAATAAAGAAAAATTTGATTATATTATTTTTTTACAGCCAACATCCCCATTAAGAAATGAAAGGCATATTGATAAAGCAATAGAATATATGTTTAAAAAAAATGCTGATGCAATGGTATCGGTTTGCGAAGTAGAACACCCAGTTCAATGGAGTGGATTACTGCCAGATAATAAAGATATGAGTGATTTTTTAAATGATCTAGATGTAAAGTCTAGAAGTCAAGATTTTCCAATTCATTACAGGTTAAATGGTGCAATTTTTATTTGTGACTCTCGTAAATTTATGGAATTTGGATGCATGTTTTTAAAGAAAAATATTTTTGCTTATACAATGCCTCAGAATGTTTCAATTGATATTGATACGAAAATTGACTTTATACTTGCAAGGATTATGCTCGAAAACAAGAGTTAATTTTAGTGATTGTTTAAAATAAGGGGGTACAAGGTTATTGAAGAAGATTACAATTTTTCTATACGATTAATAATAAGAGATCACGGGGTAAAGCAGGCTGTTGATAAAATTCTTCCAAATAGAAGTAATGATATAATTTTGTCGATGTGGGTGATTCTATGGATAAAAAAATAAAAGCATTACAGTGCTATGATGGAGAGATGCGAAATTATCCTCATGCACGATTCTTATGAATCGGTGAAAAATTTAGCAAAATTTAGAGGTAGCCTGGTTGGCGTTAAAAATGCCGAGGCGTTCTATGTGGAGCGAATGATAAAATAATTTCTATATAAGATGGATGTTTAACCCTTAAGTCTTATAGTGCAGTTTAATGGGCCATTGCATATGTATTACTATTTACTGTGGTTAGAAAATAGTAAGGCTTATTATAACTAACTATATACTTACAAGTAAAATTGTACCTATTTGTGTAATTTAAGGAATTTTAAAAAGTTGCCAGAGGTTTTTAGTGAAAAGATATTGTATGTGGTTGACATTGAAGGTGGTAATTCCTATTTTTGGTAGGTGATCTTGCTAATGCAATTGCCGTTGAGACAGCTAGCAATTTAGATCAATAAGGCTATTATCATTGTAACTCATGACTTATTCGATACTGTTGATGTTGATCAAATTATTGTTATAGATAATGAAAAGGTTGAGGGTGTATCTAGCCACAAAGAATTATTGAATATTAGTAAATGGTATTCATCTGCATGATTAAAAATAAATAAAGGATGGTAAAAAATGGTCAATAAGCCTAGAGGAGTTATTGTTTTTGTAAAGAACAAACTTATAAGTATTGACTCTATACTCCCAGTATTGTTAGAGCTAAAAGAAAGTCATAACATTTCCTCTACTATTGTAGTTTCTGATAGATTGACGCATGAGGGAATTAAGAGTAATGTAGTGATATGCGATTTAATTAGGTATATCGGGTCAGAACTTTATATATCTAGAGGTATAAATAATGCGCTTATTCGAAAATCTGTAATTTTCCTACATCTTTTTGCGCTTATGGTTAAATCTGTATTTGGGTACAAAATTATACATTTTGGCTTGTTGGACGTATTTCCATTTAAGTATATATTTTCTCCTTTTAAGAGAAATATTTATTTTTCACAGCAGGATTCATTTCTTCATACGCATAATAAATATGGCTCCTTACTTGGTAGATCTCCTCAAAAAAATACTCCAAATTTAATTGGACATAATATTATTGTATTTAATGGTGAGAAAATTTCCAAAAATAAAAATATTTATTTTTTTGGCGAGACAAGGACTAGAAAAGTATGGATTGACTATGCTAAAAGAAATGAAAATTATTATTTTTCTAAGTATCATGGTGGCTTAGATTACTCTAAAGGTTTTGTGGTTTTTATTCTTTCATATTTTGGTGAGTTGAAAGCGCTTAAAGATAATAAATCTGGAATGCTAGATTTATTTCACGATACAATAGAAGCTCTATCATCTTTTAATGTTAACATTTTATTAAAACCCCATGTATTTACAGATATGGATATTGTTTGTAATGCTATCAAGGATAAGGAAAATATGAATATTACATACCTACATCCAACAATACTATCATTGAATTCCAAACTATTTATATCAAATTATTATAGTACAACATTAGCTGATGCACACTCATTGAATGTACCAACAATAGAATATTCTAATTATTCAGATTTATTATTGGAAGCTTCCAATAATAAATCAATAGGATATCAATATGTTGATTATTTTATCAATGATAACAAAAAGTTACTTACAGAGACAATAAAAAATACTCTATCTAAAGCTAAAAATAAGAGTTTTAATGGGGTTAGTGGAGATGATTCTGGCCTTTTGAAAGACTTATCAAAATAATACCTATCCATATTTTTTACTCAGAATTGTTTGAGGTATTACATATAAATACAAAACATGACAAGTGATAGTAGAAAAATCGGATTGAAAATTGTATTAAATGAGTTGAAAAATATAAATATTATTGTTAGCGAGCGCTTTGGTTGGAAAAAGCATCAAATAGGAGAATTTGATATATGGTTTAATGGATACATCTTGAATGACGAAAAAATGTCATTTTTAAATAGAGGTGCTGAATTATTACATAGTGATTTGTCTACAAATAATGATTTTGATGATTGGGTAAGGAGCACACAGGGGCACTTTTCATTTATTATTTCTAATAAGAAAAAAATATTATGTAGCGTAGACCATGTAAGAACAATACCTCTTTTCTATACTTTGAGTAGTATAGAAATTATTGTCAGTAATCATGCGCCTAATATTAGTAAAATTATTAGTACAAATGAAAAGAAATATAATAAGCAAGCAGTATTGGAAATTTCAATGTCTGGCTACACCATAGGAAAGAAAACTTTACATCCACAAATATCACAATTGTGTGCTGGGGAGTTATTGATAGTGAGAGGTAATGAGTCAGAGGTAAGGGAGTATTATAAGTATTCTCCTTGGAAAATAAAAGAGAAAAGTAAAACGCAGCTAAAAAAAGAGTTAACTAAAGTTTCTAGAAAGGTATTAGAAGACATGGTAAAAGGTGCCAATGGCAGGCAATTTGTAATCCCTCTTAGCGCTGGAAATGACTCACGATTTATTGCAAGTGGATTAAAAGAGTTGGGCGTCAAAAATGTATTTTGTTTTTCTTATGGATTAAAAGATAATTTTGAGGTTAAAACAGCAGAGCAAGTTGCTAAGCATTTAGGGTATCCATGGCTCTATGTTCCTTTGTCCATAACAAGTCAGAAAAAAATATTTTCAGAAGATGGATTTGATGATTTTTTGGAATTTACAGATACATTGTCAAATGCACCAGTACTTATAGATTATTCGGCAGTAAAGTTTCTAAAGGAATCCGGTAAAATTTCTAAAGATGCTATTTTTGTTAATGGAAATTCAGGTGATTTTATTACTGGTGGTCATGTAAA
>Ga0209775_1000848_pt1 | contig 15549 bp, 18 predicted proteins | sample SaaInlV_135m_DNA_FD_184661 | JGI IMG/M metagenome (GOLD analysis project Ga0209775, IMG submission 184661) | Marine microbial communities from expanding oxygen minimum zones in the Saanich Inlet - SI072_LV_135m_DNA (SPAdes) (version 2) | ecosystem: Environmental > Aquatic > Marine > Intertidal... | reverse complement strand
GACCGGAAGGAAACGATTTATTGCTCGTACTGGGGCCATCAAAGGTGCTGGAATTATTCTTCTTGGAAGGACGATGCCGCCCCGTACTCGTCTTTATAACCGTGGTGAACAATCCGGTAACAAGAAAACTTTCAGCGGCCAGCAAAGCGGTGCGTTCCATTTTTTCATTCTCCCCAAACCGACCATAAAGATAAAACCCGACCAGAGCAGGAAAGCTATAAGCTCCGTTGCCAAACGGTTCAAAAAATTCTGACAAATCATCGGTGGTAGAGCTTCGATTATCTTGAAACTCGCTTTTAATTTCATCATCCAGCATTAAAAAAACACCCGTTGTACCTGCTACGAGTGAAGCGGTGGCCCAGTCAGAACTGTTCCAGCGCCAGGGAGATGTCAGAGCGTATCCGGTATCGGAGAAAAGACCTTTAAAATATTTGGTATTCAATTTGATTTTTTCGCGCTGACTTGACCGCTCCCTTTTTTTCCTATGGGTTGAAGACTGGCTTTTTTTTCTGGCCAGGCGCAACTCTTCGCCCTCACTCGCGAAATCGAACTCTCCTCCGCTGAAAGATAAATCCGTAGAATTATAGTCGAGACTCTCCGCTGGCAACTCGACCTGCCGAGGAGCCACTTCAGCCAAAGCCGGAGAAACGCACACCCCCAGAGCAACAAAAATCACCAGCTTGACGAAAATGTAAGGATTTACCATAGTCTTTTGGCTTTTATAGTACGTCTGGCCCCTTAGCAGGGGAGGCAGATAGCTATAATTCATGAAGCTATCTACACGTTGAGGACTGCAAAAACAACTGCTCATTTCCGCAAGGCGTAGCCTTGTTTCCAATTGGGTCGTTATGCTCATCATTTACCTTCGTGCCCCGAAGGGGTATCACGCTGGCCCTATATACCGTTTACGGCCTATTAACCCTTGAAATCAAGGCATTTTTCCATTAAATGCCAAAAGATACCTCCTGGCAAAAAAAACTCCGAAAAATTCTGGTCAATAGAGGTGGAATGGGGGGATTACTGAAAAAAAATGCCGGCAGGCATAAAGGAAATCAGGCTAACAGCCGATAAAACAACGAAGAAATTAAGATATTTCATTCATGGAGGAATGCCGTGCAAACCATTTATCCAAAAGCGAAACCGGCTAAGCCCGTTTCCTATCATCTGATGTCGCTCACCCTGTCGGTAGCAACAGTACTGATCATCAACGCCATATTCGGCATGATGCTCCCATAGGGGATGCCCCGAGAGGTATGGCACGGGCTCTTTCAGCCAAGATAACTCTTTGCTCGCCAAATAAGGCTATTGCAAACTGAGTCCAGCGTCACGCTGGCGCCTAGTGGGCCGAGTTGCCGAAGTAAACCATAAGCCGGGTTTTGTACTTCATGAAACATGAAGTGGTGACCATTAATCTAGGCCTGCTGTTGCCAACAGGCTCAAGCAATCAACCCGAAAGTATCGGGCGGGCCGCCCTCAAGCACTTTCCTATTTGATCTTGCTCCGGATAGGGTTTACCAAGCTACCGCTGTCACCAGCAGTACTGGGGAGCTCTTACCTCGCCTTTTCACCTTTGCCGCCGACCAAGGTCGGGTAGGCTGTGTATTTTCTGTGGCACTTTCCTTAAGGTCGCCCTCACTCCGCGTTACGGAGTATCCTGCCCTGTGGAGCCCGGACTTTCCTCTCTCCCGGCCATAAAGCCGAAACAGCGGTCACCCGGTTTACTTCGGCGTCGCGGCTTCTGGAACTTCTTCCCAATATAAAAAACGTATGCAATTTGAACATTGCTGAATGGATTCGCCAACTTTAACATCTATCGCCATCTGCGGTAAAATCTGCTGGAAACATCCCTGACAAATACTTCCCTGTAGCAAGACCACTGCCCTGCCATCACGGGAACCCGCAACTTTTTCATAGCGTTGCATAATCACCCTGTCGAGTTGACCACCCACAGCCTCACGTTTGGTAACCAGCACACCCAGTTCCTGCTTCATCCTGTCCAACTCGGCATCCTTCTTCGCCTTGTATTCCTGGAAACGGGCATCCTCTTCCTTACATATTTTCTCGATTCCCGGAACCTCCTTCTGCTTCTCTTCAAGAATTTCCATGATATCCAATTCTTTATCTTCCAAACCGGAAACCTTTTCCTTAATCGCATCCACCTCGGAAAGGATAGCTGTGTACTCCCTGTTGGTTTTTACTGCCGGCAATTTGGTCTTGGCTTTCGCCATGTGGTCATTTTCTCCCTGCACCGCCAGCTCAATATCCTTACGCTCTTTTTGTAACGCATCTAATTCTTCTTTAGCGTTTGAGAAGATTTTCTTCTTCTCTTCCAGCTCCGCGCGCCCGGAATCAAGCTGGATAGGGATATCAGCAAGAAGCTGTTTATGTTCGGCAATTTCATCATCCAGATTCTGCAGGACAATCAATTGCTGAAGTTGCTCTTTGGGGGAAATACTCATAGAAAGGAATGTAGCATGGGCCTAAAGAAAATTGCAAATGATTCCAACGGAGACAAATAGCCCACTCCCGTGGGAGGGAACAGCTCTTTGCTAGCCAGCAAAACCACTGGTTTATGCAAACCCCCTCAGTCCCCCTTATCAGGGGGAAGATATTAAAGTATTGCGCTTGATGGTATTGCTTGCTTCACGGGCAATGCAGTACTGGCCCCACGCCTAGTGGCGGGAGTCCCAGTAAACCAGGAACGTGCTGGCGATAAAAATGGACGAATAGGTTCCGACCAGAACGCCTACCAAGAGGGCAAAAGAAAAATCATGGATAATCTCTCCGCCGAAGAAAAACAGGGCGGCAACCACCATCAACGTTGTTCCGGAAGTAAGCAGTGTCCGGCTCAATGTCTGGTTGATACTGGCATTGATAGTTTGAACAAGCGTGTTTTTCCCTCTTCGGCGCAGGTTTTCCCGGATGCGATCAAAAACGACAATGGTATCGTTCAGAGAGTAACCGATGATGGCTAAAAACGCGGCAATAACTACAAGAGTAAATTCTTTATCTAAAATCGAAAACGCGCCTAGGGTAACCAGCACATCATGAGCCAGAGCAATGATCGCGGCGATGGCATACTGCAACTCGAACCGCCATGAAATATAAATCACAATACCAATGACAGCGTACAAAATGGAAAGAAGGGCTTTTTCTCTCAAGTCACGGCCCACTTTCGGCCCCACCATTTCGACTCTTGCGATGGTGATATCATCTTTATTGAACTTGCCACTAAGACTGTTGCGAACCTTGGAACCCACCGCCTCCAGTTTCTCCTCGGAACGCTGGACGCGAATGAGGATGTCCCGCTTCGACCCGAACTCCTGAATCGTGCTTTCGCCAAGTGCGATGGTCTTCAGCCCGTCACGAATCACCTCAATGTCAGGTGCGGTTTTAAATTGCAACTGAATCAGGGTTCCACCGGCAAAATCAATGCCATACTTCAGTCCCCCAGACAGAGCAACAGACCCCAGGCCAACAAGGATCACTAACCCTGAAATGGTCATAGCCGTTTTGATTTTACCCATGAAGTCGAAATGGGTGTCACTACTAAGAATTTTCATAAATTTAAATACTCAGTTTATCCAGTTTTTTCTGGTTCATGGTTGCGTCAAAAATAGTTCGGCTCACAAAGACAGCGGTAAACATGCTGGCGGCGATTCCTATACATAAGGTAATGGCAAACCCTTTGATGGGGCCTGTACCGAACTGGAACAATACCACTGCGGCAATGAAAGTGGTGATATTCGCATCAACAATGGTACGAAAGGCTTTGGAAAATCCCGCATCGATCGCGGCTCTCACCGTTTTCCCAATCCTTATCTCTTCCCGAATTCTCTCAAACACCAGCACGTTGGCATCAATGGCCATGCCTACGGTGAGAATGATTCCCGCGATTCCCGGCAAGGTCAAAGCCGCGCCAAAATATGCCAGCGCCCCGGCCAGAAGAACAATATTGAGGAACAACGCCGTCACCGCAATCACACCGGACAACTTATAATAAATAGCAATGAACACGATGACAAGAAGGCCACCATAGACAATGGAAGCGATTCCCTTTTCAATAGAATCCATCCCCAACGAAGGTCCTACCGTCCTGTTTTCAAGAATCACCACCGGTGCAGGAAGCGCACCAGCCCTGAGAACGATGGCCAGGTCCCTTGCTTCGGCGGAAGTAAACCGTCCCGTGATCTGAGCACGCCCGCCGGGGATTTCATCCTGAATAACCGGAGCCGAATAGACATTATCATCTAAAACAATAGCCAGACGTTTTTTGATATTCTCGCGGGTCACTTGCTGAAAAATCATGGCACCCACGCTGTTGAAAGTCAAAGAGACGTAGGGTTCATTAAAGTCCGAGTCAAACCGAACCTCCGCACCCGTCAAGGTCTCGCCGGTCAAAACTGTGCGCTTCTTTATAAGAAAGGGATCCTTGGTAACTTCTCCGGTTTCCTTGTTTTCCACTCGCTGATACAAAATTTCAGAATCTTCAGGAACATTCCCCGCAAGTGCCTGATCCAGACTCTGTTCTTCATCCAACAGTTTGAATTCAAGACGAGCGGTTTTCCCGATCAGGTTTATAGCTCTCTCTGAATCTTTTATGCCAGGCAACTGCACCAGAATCCGCTTTTCCCCCTGGACCTGAATGGTTGGCTCTGATACCCCAAACTGATCCACCCGATTGCGAATCGTTTCCAACCCCTGGCTCACCGCATTTTGTTCGATTTGTGTAACATGGTCTGCGCTCAACTGATAGACCAGTCCAAGTCCATCGGAATCCTCACTGACCAGACTGAAAAAAGGATAACCATCCAGAACCTTTTTCACCGGTGGAAGATCCAGTTTATCCACCATACGCACATTGACCTGTCGATTATCATGAGTGGCTTTGATGCGGTCCACTTCCAAGTCTTCGTCAGAGATATCCCTCTTGATATCGTCCGCCAGTCTCTCCAGGCTCGCTTCCACCGCCTTTTCGACCTTGACCTCGAGTAAAAGGTGCATCCCTCCCTGCAGGTCAAGCCCCAGAGAAATTTTTTCCTTCAAAGGGTATGCCAGTAATACTGAGCCCAATACTACAGCGAGTATCAAGGGGATTTTCCACTTAAGATCCCTATACATTATAAGAACTCATACCTCGATTTAAACACTCTTAGCACCAATGGAAGAGCGGTTGATTTTGATCCGGACATTGTCGGCAATCTGTAACATTATCGTATCTTCTTTCAGTTTCTTAACAGTTCCATGAATGCCGCTCAAGGTCACAACGCTATCGCCCTCTTTCAATTCATCGACCATCTTGCGTGCTTCATCCTGTTTTTTCTTTTGCGGACGAATGAGAACAAAGTAGAAGATCATGAACATCATGATCATCGGCGGCAATAATGCCAATAAACTTCCTCCCCCCGATTCCGCTCCATCCGGTGGCGGGGCCATGGCAAATGCTAAATCAAGCATGGGTGCATTCCTAAAAAGTAAAATTTCTGATAATTCAAAGGCTTAGCTTTTATCAAATCCCACCCCATTTGTCAAACCCCACTAGGCGTGGGGCCAGTGTGCCGTCGCTTTATTTGGCGAGCAAAGAGTTGTCTCGGCGCAACCAAGCCCTTGCCCAGCTGCATCCCCTGCTAAGGGGCCACTAGGCGTGGGGCCAACTTGCAATGGCTCTGTTGGCTGGCAAAGAGTTATCTCGGCGCAAGAAATAGCGAAAAACAGAAGTCAGCCAACCCTCCCTGCCCAACCCCTCAGACTATCGGGCTTGAGTCCCTATGAAGGGAGGGGATATAAAAGTATTGCGCTTGATGGTGTTGCTTGCTCCACGGGCAATGCAGTACTGGCCCCACGCCTAGTGGGGGTTAGTAGAACACATCCCTCTTGATGCCTGCTTCGTTGGTGAGTTCATAATAGAGAGAGTGGAACTCTTCGGTAGTCAGTTTTGGATCGCGCAACTTTTCCAGCTCCTCCGGTTTGATGGAAACCTCCGACTCCTCATCCCAGGCGGAAGTGGCGATGGCTACGTAATTCGGTGGATTGAGTGGACGCAAAATCAGCGTGTCCACCGTGTCATTATATTTCAGTGCGATATCAATCGCCAGACGTGCGTCTTCCGCACTGATAGCACTACCGATGGCAATATTTGTCGGAGGGTGCCCGTTGCCACGCCGCCAGAACTGAATCGTATGGTGCAACACTTTAAGAGACTTGGATTTCAGAAAGCCCTTGATCTCTTTTTTCTGCTTTTTATGTTTGTGGGCCAGCCAGAGTTCTATAGTACAAATTGTTGTTTTAGAGGTATCACAAGAGGGTTTGTAGCTAGCTGGCGGGAACAGGTACTCTTTCGATACCGCCAGAGAGGACCCCGTCAACATAACAAAAAACCCCAACAAACAACCCGTTAAAATCATTAACCGTTTCATCGTTACTCCTGTTCTTGGTTCCAATTCTACGAATGAGCGTTATTGTAATGTATTTATTCCATTTAACGAAAAAATACCCGCCCAAACTCGGTTAACAATCCGTTCCTTACTGGGTTTTCAGCACCGTCATACCGCAAAACCATTGTTTTTCCAAGGAATAAAAAGTTGATATTTTACTAAAGTTACTCAACTTCCTGCCGATAAGACTTATAAGGATAATTCTATTTGAAAGGGATCACATTATGACACCTGTCGGTTCAGCTCAAGGAGCGAGTGCTCAATATCAGACTGCGGCCCTCAAAACAGCAAACAACGCCCAAAAACAGGAAGGTGAGGCGGCGGTCTCTCTCATTGAGTCCGCTGTAGAAGCAACAGACCACTCTATACCTTCAGGAAAAGGCGGCGGTGTAGACGTCACAGCCTAACCCTCTAGCGAGGGAGGCAGATGGCAATAACTTTTACTGGCTAGCAATCGTTCTTCTCGGCCTAACGAGTCATTGCTAGTTACCCCCGGCGGTTCGCCGGGCCTAGTGGAGTTTTTGTATTATTTCATCCCGTTTGTCATCAGACAAGCGGGATGTTTTTTGCCGTTTTATATACGGAACCAATTCCTTCAGCCGGAGAACATGCTCCGGGAACTCCCCTTTTAATACCGCCCTGGTAAACACCACCACGGGGATGAACCAGACCGGACCCGTCAATTCTTCCAAAGCGTTGACATGTTTGCGGTTTTCCCATAGGGGGTTATATAGAATATCCCTCTGCTTTCCCGATTTGATTTGCCATTCCCGGTCCCCTTCCCTGCCAAACACTTTTCCCGCTTCTGTTTTGACGGTAATGACAAACACGCCATAAGTTGAAACCACCACATGACTCACATCATTCATCCCCAACTCGGCGGAAACCACCACATTGGACAAAACGGTATCGTCCAACCGTTCAAGCTCATCTTTCACAACCTTGGGATTTGCGGCTAACCGGTGTTGTCGGCGTTGCCGGAGAAATATCACAATAGCGGCAATAGCTACGACAACAAAAAATTTAAGCCCCTCTGCGGAGAAAATAGAATCCATCAATCCGGGTGGTTAAAAGTTGAAAGGGTTTGGCGGCTCAAAATCACTGGATGCAGAATCGGTCTCCTGCTTCTCTTCCTCTGCCACCGGTTGCAGTTTCATGCCTGAAGCAGATGGAAAAAACTGGGGCGATACCGTTGCGCTCTCGATCTTTCCCCGTTCCGCACGAAACCTATTCAGGTTATTGAGAGTCACGGCTCCCCGTTCAGGAATATTGCTGAGCACCGATTCCGCTGACCTGCGACCGAACACGGTAATATCCAGCAACGAATTTCCCATAAGACGGTTTTTGCCATGCAATCCGCCAGTCACTTCTCCACAGGCCCAGAGTCCGGCGATATCCGTTTTGCATTCCGCATCCACACGAATGCCGCCGTTCTGGTAATGCAACGTGGGGTAAATCAGGATCGGTTTTTTCGCCGGGTCGATATTGTAACGCTCAAACCGGTGTATCAACCCGGGGAACTGGTGCGCCAATGTCCCGGCTCCCTTTTTCAAATCGATCATCGGGGTATCGAGCCATACCCCCACTTTACCATGCGGAGTTTTCACGCCCCTTCCTTCTGCCGTTTCCTTAATGATGGCTCCCGCCAGCACATCACGGTAGGCCATCTCGTCGATAAAGTGCACGCCCTGGGCATTGACCACCTGGGCTCCGATTGAGCGGATCGCCTCGGTCACCAACTGCCCGGCCAGGGCTTCGGGGTAACAGGCCCCAGACGGGTGATACTGATAACTGTCGAGATGGATAAGGCGGCACCCCTGCCGATAAGCCAGCACCAGACCATCACCGGTCGCTCCCACATGGTTGCTGGTGGGAAACCCATGTAAGCGAATCTGTCCACTGCCACCGGTAGCCATAATCACTGCGCGAGCCGAAACGCAAACTGTTTTCCCGGCATTGCGATCAAACAGAATGGCACCGGTCACCCGGCCTTTGCCGTCATCGACCAGTTCCATCGCCACATGTTCTTCCAGTATATGAGTACCGGTCAGACGCACCGCGTCTTTCAATACACGCATGATCTCCAGCCCGGTGTAGTCCCTGCAAGCCAGAACACGCGGCACCGAAGTTCCACCACCACCTCGCAGACGGAACCGTCCATCCTCATTCTGGTCGAACAGGCAACCGATTTGGCTGAGCCAGCGGATGCTTTCGGGACCTTGCTCACAAAGAATTCGTAACAGGTCAGGATCGTTATCACCATGTCCGCCAACCAGCGCATCGGCAAAATGTCGTCTTGGTGAATCATCGTCAGCAAGCGCAGACTGAATGCCACCCTCGGCCATCACGGTATTGGAATCGCCAAGCCTGAGTTTGGTAGCCAGGTGAACAGAGAGACCCGAACCTTCCAGCGTCAAGGCCGCAGTCGCTCCCGCTCCGCCGCCGCCTATGATCAGCACATCGGTTTCGATTTCAACTTTTGGGACGTAGTCCGGCTCAAGCGGGCTGTCGCCTTCTAAAAGTTGTGCCAGCTCTAAAGGAAATTTTTCTTCCCCGGCGTTGGGGCCAACCTCAAGCGTGCGTTCATGGCCCAGGTAATCCGGATGATATTGTTTGAGTATAGCGTCGCTTTCATCAGGCCGAGGCGCAGGCTGATTGAGCCGGGTCAAACGCGAGGCTTCGAGCTTCTCCAAAGATTCCTTCGCCCATTCCATCATGGCTCGATCCTTCCTGATGAGCGAAACTGTCGGGCTCGTTGCAACCTCACCTCACGGTCTTCTACTAGAAGATATTGCCACTCTTGTTCGGCCTCTTGTTCAGCCGTTGTTTTTACGATGGGGAAATCCCGGCTCATGCCTAAAGAACGACGCACCCAGAGTCCCATATTATGTGGTTTGACTTTATCCTCACAGACGAATCGGCAGAGTCCGCAATGAATGCAGGTGGTAAAATCTTCCGCCACGGCTGAGAACTCGCCCTTTTGCATACGCAAAACCGAGTCCATCACCGGAATGGACATGGGGCAGGCGGTGGTACAGCTGTCGCATTTCGTACACCGGTTGAGGGTGGGGAATGCAGACTGCAAAGTGGAAAGTTCCGGGTTGGGCACGGGCAGAACAGGAGCATCCTCTGCGACAGGGCAAGGAAAAATTTCCATCCCGGCCTCCACCGGTTTCATGCAGGCCAGTTCTGTCCCTCCCGTACGGCCATCGGAATAACGCAGGGTGACGGTACAGGCCCCGCAGACCCCCCCGGCGCAACCGGTCTTGACGCTTTCGGCCATGTCGGCGGCCCAAAGGGCATGCACAATGGTTTCACCGGCCTTTGCCTGGATCGTTTTTCCGGAAATTTTTATTTCTACCGTTTTCTCTGTCATAAACCCATACGAAGTTGAGAGATGAACCCAGATTATGTTAAATTACCCCAAGTTAATAATATTTTTTGCATAGGGAACGAATATGTCCGGTCATTCCAAGTGGGCCAGTATAAAACATAAAAAGGGCGCGGCCGATGCCAAACGCGGAAAAATTTTCACCAAGCTCATTAAGGAAATTACCGTAGCCACACGCATCGGTGGTGGAGACCCCGATGGCAACCCACGACTTAGAACCGCCATCTTGATCGCCAAGGGCAAGAACATGCCAGTGGATAACATCACCCGCGCCATTAAAAAAGGCACCGGCGAGTTGGAAGGCGTTCAATATGAGGAGACCACCTATGAAGGATACGGTCCCGGTGGGGCGGCTATCTTTCTGGAAGCGATGACCGACAACAAAAACCGCACCGTCAGCGAAATTCGCGCCGCCCTCGGTAAAGCTGGCGGAAACCTCGGTGAAAACGGTTGTGTGGGGTGGATGTTCGAGCAAAAAGGATTCATCACCGTTAAAACAGACGCTAAAAGTGAAGACGACCTTATGGAACTGGCCATCGATGCTGGGGCCGATGACTTGCAAACTGTTGATGAGCATTACGAAATCACCACCGCTGTTGAAAATTTTGAAACCGTACGCAAGGCTCTCGAAGAAGCGGATGTACCAATGGATACGGCAGAACTCACCCGCATTCCGCAAAACACCGTTTCGCTGGATGAAAAAAAAGGCAAAGCACTACTCAAACTGATGGACATTCTGGACGACCACGACGACATCCAAAAAGCCTATTCCAATTTCGACATCCCGGATGATGTCATGGCCGCCATTATTGAGAGTAGTTAAAACCCCACTAGGCGTGGGGCCGTAATATTCTTCCTCAGCTTTTACCCTTTCACCAAGGCTAAGAAAAATGCGCGTCATGGGAATCGATCCCGGGAGCAACTGCACCGGATTCGGCATCGTTGAAGAAATCAAAAGCGACCTACATGCCATACACTGGAGTAGCGTGCGCAGTTCGCCCAAGCATTCCTTTCCCGAACGACTCAAACGTATTTATGATGAACTGGTACTCGCCATGGAAAAATTCCAGCCCGATGTGGTGGCGGTGGAAGACCTGTTCTACGCCACCAATGTAAAAACGGTCATAAAACTTGCGCAAACCCGTGGTGTCATTCTGCTGGCCGCCGTCAACTGCGGCATTGAGCTGGCGGAATACAGTCCGCTCGAAATCAAACAATCGGTAGTCGGTTATGGACGCGCCGACAAAAATCAGGTGTGCGATATGGTTACTGTCCTGCTACGCCTTAAAGAAAAACCCGAACCGTTTGATGCTTCCGATGCGCTGGCTGTTGCCATCTGTCACATTCATAACGCCGGACTGCAACAGAAAATCAAACTCGCACAGGGATAAGCATGATCGCCCACCTTAAAGGACAGCTGACTTACAAGTCCCCCGAATACACCATCGTTGATGTCAGTGGCGTGGGCTATCAGGTTTTCACACCTCTGTCTACCTATTACGCCTTGCCTGATCCCGGACAAACGGTTTCGCTCAGGGTGCATACGCGTGTGCGGGAAGACGAACTGAAACTTTTCGGTTTTTTGACAGAAGAAGAGCAAACCATTTTCCAGAAACTCATCACCATCAACAAGGTCGGACCCAAGCTGGCTCTGGGCATCCTGTCCGGTATGTCCCCGGCGGATCTTATTTCTACTATAATGAATAATGATGCCGCCAGACTGAGCACCATCCCCGGTGTCGGCAAAAAAACAGCCGAACGCCTGACTCTGGAGCTGAAAGATAAGTTGGCAGACCTGGCACTGGAAATGGAACATCATCCTGAAGCCGCGCCAAAACAAGGTTTCTATGACGATGCACTCTCGGCTCTTGTCAATCTCGGCTATAAAAAACCGGAAGCGGAAAAAGCCCTGAAAACAATCTACAACCAGAACGGCAAAGACGCCAGCCTCGAAGACCTCATTAAAGAAAGTTTGAATATTTTATAGCGGGTCTCACCCGCAGGAAAAAAATATGGAAGAAGACCGACTCATAAACTCCGAACTGGATAACGAAGAAGTCCAGTACGACAACAGTCTAAGACCCAGCCAACTGACCGAGTATGTCGGGCAGGAAAAGATCAAGGAAAACCTGAACATCTTCATAGCCGCCGCCAAACTGCGGGAGGAGTCCCTCGATCATGTGCTGTTCTACGGTCCACCCGGCCTTGGCAAAACCACCCTCGCAAACATCATCGCTAGTGAGATGGGTGCGAACATCAAGAGCACTTCGGGTCCGGTCATCGAAAAGACCGGCGATCTGGCGGCGCTTCTCACTAATCTGAAAAAAGGCGACGTCCTTTTCATCGATGAGATTCACCGGCTCTCCAACGTGATCGAAGAAATTCTCTACTCGGCAATGGAAGACTATAAACTGGACATCATGATCGGCCAGGGACCCAGTGCCCGCTCCATCAAACTGGAACTGCCACCCTTCACCCTGGTGGGAGCCACAACACGAGCAGGACTGCTCACCTCCCCCTTGCGCGATAGGTTCGGAGTGGTGCACAGGCTCGACTATTACAACGAGAAGGAACTGGAAACCATTCTCACCCGCTCAGCCGGTATTCTGGAAATCGCTATCGTCCCTGACGGAGCCAATGAAATTTCCCGTCGCTCACGCGGCACACCAAGAATTGCCAACCGGCTGTTAAGGCGCGTGCGCGACTATGCCCAGGTGAAAGCCGATGGCATCATCACCCGCGAAGTTGCTGGCAAGGCTCTGGAAATGATGGAAGTGGATGGCAAAGGACTCGACAAAATGGACCACAAACTTCTATTGGCGATGATAGAAAAATATTCCGGCGGACCGGTCGGCATCGAAAGTCTGGCGGCATCCATCAGCGAAGAAAAAGACACCATCGAAGACGTACTGGAACCCTATCTCATCCAGACCGGGTTCATCCAGCGCACCCCGCGTGGTAGAGTGGCCACGCCCATGGCCTACAAACATTTCAACAAACTCCCGCCTAGCGAAGGCAACCAGGAAAATTTGTTTTAGCAGATCCTCGTCAGCAACTAAGAAGCAAGCGTCCAAGAAAATGGTCCCACTACCGGACTGTCAATCTCCACCCTGTCTCCGGCCTCGAGCGGACCCACTCCCGAAGGAGTGCCGGTAAAAATAATATCGCCCGGCCTCAACGTCCACCACCCGCTCAGCGTATGGATCAAACTCTTAATGGGGAATATCATGTCCTGGGTGTTGCCCTCCTGCCGAAGCTCCCCGTTAACCGAACAGGTGAATGACAAGTTTTCCAGATCGATGGAATCTGGATCGTAAGCTTTGAAAAGCCCTAAAGGCGCACTTTGCTCAAACGATTTGGAAAGCTCCCAGGGCAGGCCGGCTTTTCTTAACCGACCTTGAACATCGCGCAGGGTCAAATCCAATCCCAAAGTGACTCCGGTAATATACGATAAGGCGTTCGTTTGAGGAATGTCCCGCCCTTCCCTGCCGATCAAAAGCACCACTTCCACTTCATGATGCAAAAGGTTGCCATGGCGAGGCCTATACAGAGTTTCACCTGGAGCCACGATACTGGAAACCGGTTTCATAAAAACCACCGGTTCCTCCGGCAACTCTGTGCCTCCCAGTTCCTTGACGTGCTCGCTATAGTTTTTGCCGATACAAAAAATCCGATTGAACGATTGATTGTCGATTGAAATCTGCAAAGCGTTAATTCCCAGCTTAAGGGTTTAGAAATTGACAGTTAGCTGAATTTTACCGGGCTTTATAGGGAAGGGAAAGGGGAATTCCTAGCACCCCAGTGCAATATGAGCGGCTGGCTGGAGTTTTGGCATGCGATTTGCTCTAGTTAAACAAAAGAGGTCACAGCGTCAAAATTCAGACAAGGAGAAGTTATGAAAAGCTTGACGATAGATCAAATTTTGACCCAGATGTTCAGAGACACCGCCAACCGTGTTGGCTGGAATGTATATCGCAAAGGCAAACGCTGTATCGCGGTATTGAAACGGGGCAAAGATGAAGCCTCCCGTAATTCGAAAAAAATACACTGAAACGGGGACTCCAATGAACGAAACTTTGACACAAACCAAAGAGCTTTCACCCGAAGACCGGTCAAACTGGAAGGCGGATATTGCCGTGTATGTCGTCAAATGAATGTGGACCAAAGTTGCAAATTTCTAAGAGATACCTATCTGCCTGAAGGGGTCTTTCTTTAACCTATGGAGTTGTGAAAAATGATTCTCATTTTTACACAGGCTCCACAGGTTCTACAACAGCATCTTTTTAAATTTGAACTATCGTATCTACTTTTGATATGAGTGGGTTCCTTAGATTCAATCTCCTCCTTTCTTCCATCGTTTTACGTTTGATCCTATCTCGTGCTGACAAGATTTTTCTCTGCCGCCCATAGAACACATCTGCCGGAGTCACGTTCTTTAATGATTCGTGATACCGGTGGTGATTATAATGTTCTACAAACTTTGATAGTTCCTGTTCTAACTCCCATGGAAAATAATAATGTTGAAGTTTAACTATATTCTTCATCGTCCGGTGATAGCGTTCGATCTTTCCCTGTGTCATTGGATGGTACGGAGCTCCTCGAACATGTTTCATCTCACGACTTTTCATGTATTCTGCCAATTGACTGGACACGTAGCATGGGCCGTTATCACTGAGCAGTCGAGGTCTGTGTTTCACTTTCACCCGGTCTACTCCTGTGAAAGTAATTGCCTTATTTAGAGTGCTTTGAACATCTCCTGCCGCCATGGTTGTGCAGAGCTCCCATGCAATGATGAAACGAGAGAAATCATCTAATATGGAAGACAGGTAATACCAACCCCAACCAACCACTTTAAAGTAGGTGAAATCCGTCTGCCACATCTCGTTAACTTGTTTCGTTGGATTGGTGAATGCGTTACCCGCAGACATCAGGATATACGCAGGGCTGGTAATCAGATCGTAGGACTTCAGAATCCGATATACACTGGACTCTGATATAAAATACCCTTCAGTATCTATGATATTGAAAGCAAGCTCTCGTGGAGATAGCTCCGTTTCTAACTTTGCTTTCTCAACCACGACGTCCTTCACTTCATCTGGGATTTTATTCCAGAATCGTCTGGATTGAGGCTTCTTAACAAGCAAACCTTCTGCTCCAACCTCAAGATACTGACTGTACCACTTGTAAAAAGTGCTACGAGGAACGCCCAGTTCAATCAAGGTTTGACGTGCTGACAACTCTGACTCCTCAACGATCCGAATGATCTCCAGTTTCTCCGAAGCACTAATCCTCATATATCGGCTCCATTGGAATCCGTGCCATTCAGACTTTTTTTGAGCACACGGTTCTTCAAAGCAATTTCAGCTACCAACTGTTTCAACTGCTCATTTTCTTTTTTGAGCTCGGATACTTCCTGAGTACTGGCTTCACGGATAGTGTCTCCCTGAAGCCGTTTCTTTCCAGCCTCAAGAAAGTCTTTACTCCAACGGTAATAAAGGTTGGATGAAATACTTTCACGACGACAGAGTTCAGCCGGGCTTATTTCGGCTCGAATACCATCTAATACAATGCGAATCTTTTCTTCGGATGAATACTTTGTGCGGGTTCTACGGCGGATGTCCTTAATCATTTTCTCACTCGATACTTTCTTGCTCATTACAACCTCCTTAATAAGGAAAAGTTTAGCAGAAAGTACCTCTTAGCTTTTTAACTCTTTTGGTCCAC
>Ga0209775_1000838_pt1 | contig 15669 bp, 14 predicted proteins | sample SaaInlV_135m_DNA_FD_184661 | JGI IMG/M metagenome (GOLD analysis project Ga0209775, IMG submission 184661) | Marine microbial communities from expanding oxygen minimum zones in the Saanich Inlet - SI072_LV_135m_DNA (SPAdes) (version 2) | ecosystem: Environmental > Aquatic > Marine > Intertidal... | reverse complement strand
TTCATGATTCACGCCCGCCTCTGCAATAATATATGGTGGCTTAACAATGTTATTACTATTGATTGGTTTTGATAATATATCTAATATTTTCATTTTTTAACTGCGTACCCTAATTTACCAAGATCAATTGACAACATCTCAGCTGCTTTTGTATTTGAATTACGATACAGATCTCGAATCTGATTTTTTTGCACCTGAGACATTATTACCTCGCCTTTTATTACATCCTTTTTGTTTTAATAAATATATATATATATGTATTTTACAAATGCCCTTGCAAACTGTGGAATCAAATACCCATATTGAGATAAACCAATAATATTTTTTTTCAATCTTGGCATATCTATAAGCAAATTACTTCCTGATTCTTGACCTTTATTTGTATTATTTTTTTTTGAACCTCCATACATCTCAATTTTATTATCAGAAATCAACCCTAAAGACACTACTGTCTGTCTTAAAAATTCATTTTTATCTTTTTTTAACAGTTCATAAGGAACAAACAATACATTCTCTTCGCCAAAAATTTCACCCATAAACACTATTATTTCATCTATCCATAACGATCCAAATATATCATTATGGTGATGACTAATTCCGTATTTAATAAATTTTTCAAGGGTTTTAAATTTGTCTGACTGATGATAATAGTCATAGGCAAAAAAACTTTGCAACAGTGACGCCTGCTCTCTAAAAGTTAAAAATATTTTTTCTTCAAGATTGTATTTTTCTCCTAAATTTTTTCTTACTCGCTCAATTACCATTTTCAACAGAAACATATTGAGTTCAGCATTATATCCACCATACCCTGCTATACTCTCATTTGAGAGGATAACATTACCCCCCCCCGCGTGATCTATCGCATTGAATTTTTTGGTTATCTTATCAGAAATTACCTCAGCATAACTATTTACCAATATAGTTGAGTTTTTACTTCTGTAGCGTTTTAGTTCATTTAAGGAGTTAAATAACTCATAATGTAATTTATGAAACCTCTCATCTAACATCATCTCATCATCACCTAATTTCCCAAGGTAGATGCAGTTATCTTCATTCAATGCTATTTTAGAAAATATCTGCTTTTGCATCCATGTTGTTGCAGTTTTGCCAAAACCTACATGAAAAAGTAGCGTGATTGTTTGTCTCATATTTTCTTCTTTTGAATAATATTTCGTGCATATATCACTCTCATAATTGAATTTAATGACTCTTCTATTGTCTCTGCCTCTGTATCAATTACAATATCTGGTTTATCAGGTATATCATAAGGTGCGCTAACACCTGTAAACTCTTTGATCTCTCCTAACCTCACACGTTTATAGACACCTTTCACATCCCTTTTTTCACAAACCTCAAGAGGGCAATTTACATACACTTCTATAAAATCTTTTTTGGTTATTATTTTTCTAACTTGATCTCTATCATGTGATGATGGTGAGATAAATGCCGCAAGTGTAATCACCCCAGTATCTATTAACAACCTACACACTTCTCCAATTCTTCTAATATTCTCTGTGCGATCTTCTTCTCCAAACCCAAGATCACGACAAAGACCGTGTCTGACATTATCACCATCCAAGACAGTTGTCTGACAATTTAATTGATGTAGCTCCTCTTCTACTGCGTGAGCCAATGTTGATTTTCCAGAACCAGACAAACCTGTAAACCACAAAACCACTGATTTATGACCATTATTACTATTTCTGTGCTTGCGTCTTACCGTTGCATTATGCCAAACAATATTCTTGCTCATATCACTCCATTACTGAGTGCCAAATTAACAATCTGCTGAGCGCTCATATCTATTCTGTACTGTTTTTCCAATAATTTTTTATAATCATTTATATCATCGACATCTAATTTCAGTTCTGGGTAAGCGATCTCTTCTGGTGGATTAAATGTTCTAATTGAGTAGCTTGTTTCATTATCCAAAATATAATTAAAAAGATGTTCTCGTTGTTCTGTTTTTGTGGCTTTTTTATTTATCTCTTCAAGTAGTTTTATAGCACATATTTCCGCACCCAATCCATCTGGGTAATGATTATCTTTATGAATATGGTTATAGGCATAATCACACACTTCGTTATTATAAAATTCAACTAATCTGTCAATTTCACTGGCACAAATTAGTGGATTATCTGCACATATTCTCACAACATAGTCAGCAGAAGTTTTTTGTGCTGCTTTTATAAAGCGTGATATCAAATCCGCCTCACTACCACGAATAGTATTCGCTCCTATTGAATTTAAAAACTTTTCTAACAAATCATCTTGAGATGTATCTGGGAGTGCAAAGACTACATTATCAATATGTTTTGCTGAACTAACTCTTCTAAATACCCATTCACAGATTGGATATCCATGAAGGTGTAGCATCATTTTATTCGGTAGCCTTGTTGCTCCCATTCTTGCCTGTATGATTGCAACTACTTTCATTTAATATCTATCTCAAGCTTACCATGCTTGAGAATTAAGCTCTTGTTATACTTCTCCATCTCTTTGTGATTATTAGTTATATTTCTATCATGACGTCTATAACGGTACAAAGGCAATTCTAATCGATGAATTTTATATTTCTTCTCAAAGCGGATACGCATTTCTCGCTCTTCCTGATATTTGAATTTCTCATCGTAAAGGCCAATCTCAAATAATTGTTGTTTGTGAAACATAATTCCACATGCAATCGGTTTTTCTTGGCAATCACACTGTTCTAATAGCTGCTCAACATCATTCAATAGAAGATAATCACAGGCTACTGCATCTACATTAGTGTTATTTTCCAAATAGAAGTATAAAAAGTTAATAAAGTTACTATTTACAAAGTCATCGGAATCTACCCGTACTATGTAGGGCGCTCTAGCCGCACGAATACCCTTGTTTAGAGATGCAGGCAAGCCCATATTAACCTTATTGGTAATAACTCGAATAACAGAATCAGTAGGGTCGCAAAAAAGCCCTAATGCATAACTGGTCTTGTCAGTACTTCCATCATCCACAACAATAACTTCATAATTGTTGTGAGGTATAGTCTGATATAGCAAAGAGCGCAAACAACGCCCGATAAATCGTTCTTGGTTGTAAGCGACGACTATGACTGAAACTTTTGGTTGATGCTTTTCAATCTTAGTCTGATGGCTGGTTGTTGATGACATTTAGACTAAACACCTCTTAGTAGCATCAATCATATACTCAAAATCTTGCTCGCTCATCATATGATGAAAGGGGAAAGAGACCATATTATCGAAGAACATATCTGTATTAGGGCAGTCTGCCTTGCCATACCCTGCTTTCTGGTATAGATCATAACGGTTTAGCGGACAGTATTGAACTACACACTGCACTCCAACCTCTGCCATTTTGGTAATAAATATATCACGTTTATTATTTAATACTCTGGCAACTAACAGATGATAATTGTGGCGCGGTGTATCTTCTCGATGAAATTCAAGCTCTTTCAACTCTGTCACCTCATCCATAAACTGCTGCGCTCGTTTTCGCTTCTCTTGGTTTATTTGGTCTATTCGATCCAGCAATTTAATACCCAAGGCACACTCCACCTCACCTAAGCAGTAGTTATTTGGCCATAGCAGTTCACCGTTTAACTCTGGAAGGTCGACATTACCCATTGCAGGCACCCAATAATGTTCACGCTCAAAATTAAAACCACAATGACCATTATGCCGCAGCATCGGTACAATATTTGCTATCTTTTTATCTTTTACAACCAGCATTCCACCTTCACCCAAGGTGCTAATATTTTTATGGGAGTGAAATGAGAAAATACCAAAATCACCAAAAGTTCCTGCCATCTGGTTGTTAATACTTACACCTAATGCCTGTGCTGTATCTTCAATCACTATCAGTTCGTGTTTTTTTGCCAACTGCATAATTGCTGGTATATCTGCGCAGTATCCATAGAGATGTACCACCACAATGGCTTTTGTTTTCTCTGTAATGCACTGCTCAATGGTTTGAGCCGTAATAACACGAGTTTTCAGGTCGATGTCTGCCCAGACAATTTTCGCTCCTTTTTTTATAAATGGATAGGCTGTTGCTGTGAAGGTGTGGGCAGGGATGATCACTTCATCATTTGCCTTAAATTGACAGAGTTGGGCGGTTAGCTCTAGTGCTGCCGTTGCATTATTGAGTGCAAATGCATGTTTTGCTCCTGTATATTCACAGAATTTTTTCTGGAATTGCTCTTGATATTTCCCTTGCGTTAGTGGCACTGCAGTTTGCATTACATCAATGACTGTCTGCACTTCATCTACTGTATAAGTATGGGCTCTACCAATGAATGGAATTTTAAACTGCACAACTCTTAGCAAAGATTACAATATGATTAGATTTCGATAATTTAATACTTTCGATTATATCAAAGTGAGATTTAATTTCATCTTCCAGTTCTTGTTGGCTTTTCACAAAACCAATTGGGTTTTTTGGAATATATAAACTTACCATTAAAAAGTTCGCATAATGTGAAACTATTTTCAAAAACTCACGCCAGTTTTCAAGATAAGAAAGACATTCAGATGTAAACACAAGATCTATCCCTTCCCACAACTTTTGCTTATTTTGCAATTGATTATCTAGTACTTCTATATTATTCGCATCAATATCTTCAAAATCAATATCTAAAAATCTTGATTTTGCAATGCCCACTGCTGTTGCAGATTTATCAAAACCAACGACGTGGTTATTTCTCTTTTTAAGCAGACTTGTTAGAGCACCTTTGCCAGAACCGACATCAATAATCGTTCTAAAATTCCATTCTTCTAATATTGATAATGCAATTCTTCTAGTGAGCTGACGAGAGTCATCCTGACACCATGAATCAAAATTTTCTACCACTTCGTTCATATACATTTTCTCAAATTGACCAACAAACTGTCGCTTTCCTCTATCAAAGACATATTTATGATAATCAGCCATTTTTTACATTTTCCTAAATAATTCTATTATTTTATCTTTAGTCAAAAGATCACGAAAATTCTCGCCTAGAGCGTTAATTAATGGCTTCTCGTGAACAATTGTCGATGCATATAGTTTCTCATACTGCTCATCAGATAAATCACTACAAATACCTTTAGGGATCTCTATTCTCTGTTTTTCAACCATCCGCCAAAATTCCTGGTATTCGTCATAATAAAATTCTTCCATTGCCCTCATAGTGATGCAATTCGCAATACAATGGTGTATACCTAACACTACACTTAACCCCGCAGAAAATGGATGAATAACACCAACGTAACTTGTGGCAATAGCACACCCACCTAGATAGGAAGCAACCATTAATTTTGAACGATTCTCATCAGACATCATATTCTTGCTAAGAAAGACATCTCTACATATGCTAATAGTTTGCGCCGAGTATGCATCGCCAATCGCATTCCTATATGATCCATTTATCGATTCAATGCAGTGAATATATGCATCCATGCCAGTATAAAAATACTGATTCTTTGGTACTGTGATAGTTAGGTCTGGGTCCATAATTATTTGATCAAATACCGTATAGTCACTATTCATACCTAGCTTAAGACCGGACTTCTTATTAGTCATAACGCAGGTTCTTGTTGCCTCTGCACCTGTACCTGAAAGTGTTGGAATTGCTATTTTATATATTCCTGGATTTTTAACCAAGTCCCACCCTTGATAATCTTCCGCTCTGCCACTATTGGTTAATAAATTGGATACGGCCTTTGCTACATCCATCGTAACGCCTCCCCCCATACCAATGATAATATAGGGACTACTCTTCTCTTTACCTACTAATAAGTTGACTATTTTGTCTATATAATCAGTAGTTGGCTCAACTTTCGTTGAAACAAAAATAATTTCGTCTTCTGTATTTTTTGGCAGTTGGTTGATAATTTTTAACTTATTTTTAAAAAATTCATCCAAAAAATAAATTACATTCTCGCCATTTAGATGATTCAAACTCTTAATTAAAACAGATAAATAAGCAAGAGTGCCTTCTCCAAATATATATTGAGGAACATTCCTAGTATTTTTAAACCCTCTTTCTGAAAATTCTTTCAACATTAATACAAGTTACAATAAAAAATTATCTTTCACAAAAATCATTAATACGCTCCGATATCAATTCATGAGCATAAGGTTTATTACAATTCATATAGTATGAGCGAGCATCTTCTGTTAAGGAGAGATACTCTTCATTATCCATTCGCAATAAAGCATCCATTTTGGTATTAAAAGATTTTTGAGTTAAATCATTTAGAAGAACACACTCTGGCATTCTTTTAAAATTTCTTTCTAACCCCCAGGTTTTTGTAAAATCATGATTTGCACAACCACAAAATAATACTTTCTTCCCACAACCAAATAATTCATAACTTAAAGATGTAAATATTGCAACGATGGCCTGAGAATCAAATCCAACTTGATAAGAATCCATTTGCTTTAATTTATTCGCATGAAATATTACATTCTTACAATCAATGTAGTTTTGATAATACCTCAACTCATGATCATAATCTTTTTCATTCCTCCCAAATCTCATTGCAACGCTTAGTTTATATTGTTTTCTTTCTGCCCATGAGACTGCATTTATAAAAATATCATTACCCATCTTAGAATACAAACAATCTGCAACTGAATCACTAAGTTGCCAGCTGCGCCTATATTGGGAAATAAAACAAACATCTTTATATTTATTTAATTCGTCTGATTTTTGACTATATTTAGACAAAAATAGACCCATCTTTAGAGATCCTGCCGAGTAATACTTTTTTAACCGCACACCTTTACTAATCATTAATTCGTGTTCAAAATCCCCAAAACCAAAAAATAGCGGGTACCTATAGGCACTATTCCAATTTTTAACACAATCATATGGGCCACTGTTGCGCATTCCATTTTGCACAGCAATTACCATTTTTTCTGGAAATATCTCACCTAACTCACCTATTAAGCGATCATTATCGAGAAATGTTATGATTACCCTGGGTTTGCTTTCGTCAATAATTGCAGAAATTAATGCTTTATATTTGATTCCTAACTTTACTACTCTTTTAAACAAGAATAAATAGAAGGACATCTTTCTAAAATAGGGCACAACACCTCTTATTTTGAGAACACCTACGGAATAACAACTCGGGATACAATGTCTAATCCATTCACTACCTGATTCATCTATAATTAATACGTCTACATGTTCAAAATCAACTTTATATAGATTTTTCAAAACTATCCTTAACTAAAAGTAATTATATAATTGTTGTTATTCTTTATTCCAACATTTGGCATGATTGTACCCATGCAATGTACCATCAACATCACACTTGTTACATGGGGCTAATTTTCTAAACCCTTTACCAAGCATTTTTCTATATTTGTTTATATTATTTTTTCTCCATATTGAAAATAAAGAATTAGAAAATACATTTCCAAATTTAACCTTTTTATTCCAATCCTGCACACAAAGCATTACATCTCCATTCCAATCAATCATCATCGAATAATGCGTATAAAAACATGGACGGGAAGTATCAATATTTTGTTGATTTTCATGAGAAATAGTACCTCCTCGATTAGTTAGTTTTAAACCAAAGTCCATGGATGTATCGTACCATCTATCTCTTAATATGTACTTAGATTCTGGAACATTAAGATCATTAAAAATTTTTGTAAACTCCTCTATTTGATGAGGACCATCATACATACTTATAATCAATACATCTAAACCTGAATCAAACAAACTAGTAACTATTTTAAGACTTAACTTATCGCCGTTTGTAACTAATTCAGTATGTATCTCATCTCCAAATTCTCTTACAATATCTGATATTAAAGGATTAAGCAGTGGCTCTCCATAACCAGAAAAAACTACACCCCCCTTGTAGTTTAAATCTTTAAGTTCGGCTGCTATTTTGGTTGCCATTTCAACTGACATGTGAAGATTTTGATTTGGATACTCTGATGCATCCACCCTAGGACAAAATGTGCACTTCCTATTGCATAACTCTGTTGGATTAATATCAATCCATGAAAATAATGGTACTTCTTCGAGCATCTGAACTTTATCAACAAATATTGACTTTCTTTTAATGTTGGACATTATTGTTTGTTCAAAAATTTCTTTTTTTTTCTTCTCCATCCAACCTCTTTTCAAAAATCTACATTATTTTCTATTGAAAATTCTCTAACTAAATCTTCATACTTTCTCAAACGAAATGACATGTTACTATTTAATTCAATAATCTGATCACATTTTTTTAATGTAGTGATTCGATGAGCAATAATAAGTACAGTTAGTTTACCCTCTAATCCTTCAATCGCCTTCATTACTTCTTTTTCAGTTTTGTTGTCAAGCGCACTAGTAGCCTCATCCAAAATAAGTACATTTGCCTTCCTGTATAATGCTCGAGCAATACCAATACGTTGGCGTTGCCCGCCAGAGAGACGAACCCCTCTCTCACCAACAAAAGTTTGATATTGTTTTGGCCAACTCTCAATAAGCTCTGAAATACGTGCCTGATGGGAAGCCCATCGCACTCTATCATGATCAATCTGATCTATAGATTGACCAAAGGCAATATTTTCCTCAATAGTGGTATCAGAAAGATATATATTTTGTGGTACATGAGCAACATGCGCCTGCCAATTCCTACAGTTCTCTATAGTGACAACTTTTTCATCTACCATTAATGTGCCTCTGGTAGGGGTAAGTAATCCCATTATAATATCCAGAAGAGTACTTTTACCACTACCAGTTTCCCCTACAAATCCGATACATTTGCCCTTGTCGATATTAAGATTTACATTTTCTAATATCCATGGAGAATCCACTGAATAACGAAAACTAAGATTATTTATGCTAATTTTCTTATTAAAAGTAATCGGAATTACTGGAAATTTATGCACGTGGTCAGGTAGTGGCTGATCTAGTAATTTTAAAATATCTTGAAATGAAGCGTACGACCCTCTCATGGAACCAATTGACCTATACACTAGTTGGAGTGTTGGTAATAAGCGCTGCGCGCCCATTGCCAACACTCCTAATACTGGAATGGTGGTCACTAAACCATCTGCTTGTTGACTCATAGCATAAGCAAGCCCAGCTATCAAGGTCATACCTAGTGCTTCTATCAAAAAACGAGGGGCGGAATTAATAAAACTATTGTTAGCTGAAGCGCGGCGGAGAGGAAGGTCTGCACTACCATACAATTTACAATAAAAATTTTGACTACCGTCAATTAATACGTCTCGAATACCACCTAACCCTTCTTGCAATGACTTAATAATCTTTGTAGATTCAATACTAATACACTGACTATTTTTTAAAAGTCTTTGACGAGTATAAAGACTAATACCCCAATAAATAAACCCAAAAATACCAAAAGAAATAAGTGCAATTTCTATGTTAATCGCAAGCAATATGGACATAATTCCAATTAATATGATAATTGAGCTAGTTAGTGCTAAGGTTGGCGCTAGCACGCCCATTACGACTATATTTGTTTTTCCTGTTATGCTGTTAATAATATCACTACTATTCTGACTTATATGAGTAGAGTAGTCTTGATAAAGAGTCAAACGATAAATTCTAATACTAAGGTCTGCACCCACTGCTTGTTCAAAACGGGTTATAACATAAAGCAGGATTAAACGAACTAGCCCCGCAATCAAAGCGGCACATATAAAAACAATGGTAAGTGGAAATATAAGTTGTTCAGGCGAATTTATATTAAATATTCGAATTATGGGTTGTGCTAATGTGTGTTGATATATTTGATCAGGCTCAATTAAAGCCCCAAGAAATGGCAGGATTGCACCTATACTTACAGCTTCCGAAAGTGAGGCAACAATCATAAGAATAAATATTAACCAAAACTGTTTTTTACGAAGAGCAGATAAATGACTCCAAAAAAGCCTTAAAGACGCAATATTGTGTGTGACCATTATCTGTGTATTTGTATTAAGTGAATTTATGGTAATAAAATATTCTTGTATGGAACCCAATTTCCAATAGAATTGCTTCCAAAATTTAACCACGTAAACATAGCTACTGTATATATAAAAAAAATACTTACTATAAAGATGCTACGATAATATATTGAATTAATTAATATTGGTATTCTAGATAAAATTACAATTTGGGCTGGAATCATATAAAAAGATATGCGATCAGAAAAAGTTGCAACATAAAATACAAAAGGAACTAGCAATATACTAAGTATACTGAATGCGTACCATAATTTATAATCGCTATATACTCTAACCCATCTTTCACGATAATAAAGCAAAATCATGGCGGGGATTACATTTATTAATACACGTGGCAACCCCCCTGAAGAAAACATAAAAAAATTAGAATTAGAAACGTAATAATATATTAAATTCTCATAATTTTTAGAAAGAAAAATAGAAAATAATAATAAAGACACTATAACCAGCGGTAATAATTTTAATATTCTAAAATCATTAGAATTATAATAGTACCCAAATAGCAACATAATAATCAATGATTTATGAAATAAGATGCCAATCGCTATAAATACATAATAAAGATATATCCTACCCTTTAGTAACTCTACAATACCCCACATTAAAAATCCTATAGCTGCTGATTGTCGAGTATACCCCATCGCCACTATTATGACAAAAATAGGGATAGAAATAGTTGCCGCCATCCAAGGAAGTGGAACAATGCTGCATAAGCGCCATAAACCAGAAATAAATATTATTGCACATATTAAATTAGTTGCATAGATGCCATTTAAATAGTTAACAGAAAACCAGTAAAGAGCCTCATATCCATAATCACCTTTGCCAAAACTAAAATCCAAGTCACTACCATTCGCTATTTCATAATAAGTCGGGTTAAGTAAGTAGCTAAACCAATCACCCCCAACTTCATGTCGTAAACCAATAGCAACAACAAGAATTAATCCAAATGTTACCCAGCTTATACGCGACAAATCCTTTGAGAGTCTCCATGGAGAAAAGGTCGCTATCATTGGAATAAGGAATATTAACCAATAAAAAATCAAAACTTATTTTCCTCCAACCATGATTCAAACATAAGAACGCCCCATAAAAATAGTCCGTGATTCTCGCTTCCGGACATGTGTTTATCCCATTTTTTATTTATGGCAATATGATTCAAATATCCTTCATTTTTTAGGCGAGCTGGATTCAATAGGTCACTACCCCACTCTCGCAATGGTCCACGAAGCCACTCATCAATAGGAATGCCAAACCCCATTTTTGGTCGATCAATTAGAGTTTTAGGCACATAACGGTATAACAGCTCTTTTAAGATCCATTTTCCAGTACCATTTCTAAATTTATAGTTATAAGGGAGTTGAGATGCAAACTCATAAATTCTATGGTCTAGTAGAGGCACCCTAGTTTCCAAACTAACTGACATTGCAGCACGATCAACTTTTACTAAAATATCGTCTACTAAATAATTTGTAGCGTCTGCAACCATCATTTGAGAGATAGGATGTGAAATTTTGGACCAACTTGTATTTAAAAGAGGTTCGTTGTTCAAACCTAAAACAAAATCAGATGGATTGCACAATTGAGTTAAACGATGATACAGCTCCTCTTCATTAGAACAGCCTACAATACTCGCCACTTTATGAATTTTACTACCAACTTGGTTGCGATTATAATACGCTGGAAGAATTGATTGAATTATTCTATATAAGCTATCCCATTTCGAGGGACTGACTGAAACTATGGCTCTAGCTAAATATTTTCTTAAAACTAAGGGGATATATTCTATTTTTTTCCACGGACCGTTAGCAAAAAAATAACGATTATAGCCTCCGAATAGTTCATCTCCCCCATCACCAGACAACGCAACAGTTACACTACTTTTTGCGAGTTTTGATACTAAATATGTCGGAATTTGTGAAGCATCGGCAAAGGGCTCGTCGTATATCTCTGAAAGGCTAGGTATCACGTCAATAGCATCTTGAGACTGAACATATAACTCTGTATGGTTAGTCCCTAGATGTTTAGCGACAGACTTAGCATATTGAGCTTCATTAAAGCCTTTTTCATCGAAACCAATACTAAAAGTTTGGACGGGAAATTTTGATTGTGACTGCATAAGTGCTACAATTGTTGAGGAATCCACACCTCCAGACAAGAAAGCCCCTAAAGGAACATCAGATAACATTTGCCCTTTAATAGAGGATGATAATAAATAATCTAATTTATTAATTGCCTCTTCATCTGATGAAAATTCAATTGGACTGTTTTCACCAATGATGGCTTGTTCAAGTGCGGACCAGTAAACCTTTGGATCTGGCAACTGACGATTTTCAACTTGATCTAATGATATCTCTACCCACGTTCCTGCTTCCAGTTTTGATAAACCATTAAAAATACACTGTGGTGTTGGCACATAAAGATAGCGTAAGTAATTTGACAGGGCATCACGATTAATCTCACCATGAAAATTTGGCATTGCTTTTATAGCCTTTAATTCAGAGGAGAATACAAATAAACCTGATGAATAGCCATAATAAAGGGGCTTTTCTCCAAATCTATCACGAGACAATATCAGTTTTCTTTTTTTATTATCCCATATGGCCATTGCAAACATGCCTGTTATCTTCTTTAGTGTTTTTTCAATTCCCCAAATATCTAAACATGTAAGTAAGGTTTCGGTGTCTGATGTCCCTACCCAAGTTAGGCCACTATTGATACTCGCTTGACTTAACTGGCTACGTAAATTTAAATGATTATATATCTCACCATTAAAAACAATTATATAACGACCAGATAGTGACTCCATTGGCTGATGTCCAGCAGATGTCAAATCTAAAATTGAAAGTCTAGTGTGGCCCAAAACCACACCTGTAGATAAATCTGACCAAATTCCACTATCATCAGGTCCGCGATGGTGCAATGTCGATAAGGCTTTACTTACTAGCGAGTCAGCATTACTCGGTAGATTTATTGATAGCATTCCAAATATTCCACACATAATATCTTGATTCTATAATGAACAGCTTAAGGTTAACAGATTAGGCATATTATCATATTAAGAAAAAATAAATGCTAAGTAGAACGATAGCAACTTGAAAAATACTTGGATATGTATGCTGCATATTTTGGAAAATTAATTAGGCTCAATTCCAACAGACTCAAATACCTTGTCCCACTCTTTAGTAATAGCTTCAGTACTAAAATTACTATCCGCATATTTTTTTCCTTCAATAGCAACATTTTTACGTAATTTTTGGTCTAGTATCAAGCTCTCCAATTTATCATACCAATCAGTTTCATCTTTGCATAAAAGATTAAAACTAACATTTTTCATTGTTCTACTATAAGAAGGAATATCGGAAGTTATCACTGGAATTCCCATCTTCCAAAAAAATAGAATCTTATTCTCAGGCTTGGATCTGGTTAATAAGTATTTACTATCAATCGGAATAATTGCAATATCGCAATTGCGAACGATATCTGAAATGGTTTCTTTATCCCACTCGTGAATTACTGAGTTCTTAAAGAAATTTTCAACTTCTGTTTTAGCTGAAGAAAGTCCATATCTACCTAAAAATCTATAATAAGAAATGTTAGTTGCGACATTTAATTCAATGTTATATTTTTTACTTAGACGTAGCAATGTGTTTTTTATTAACTTCAATTGATACAAATTGCTTGGCATCCCCTCCCAGATTAATTTAACTACACCGCCCTCTAATTTATAATCTTGTTTTGGATTTCTAACCACATTGCTGTGATAATCCAGAATAATAGGAACATTAGAACTATATGAAAGAATGTTATCTTTTTGCTCCCTAGTAGAGCAAATAACAACATCCGCTCTAATACACATTTTTCTAATCGAATTCCAATAACTAAATTCCAATTTTTTATGTTGTCCTGCAACATATTTGGCAAAGCCGCGAAGCAAAGCTTTTATATTAGTTTTTGGAATAGATAAATATGAGTCAATAAAATCGTAAATTATAATTCCGTGTCGATAATCTCTCCACAAAGTTATATCTGCACCTTGAGTAACTATAACTACATCATACGTCTTATCAAATCTAGCTATTTCATAATTTATTCCTCTAACTTTTGCATAATGCGCAAATCTTCTATAGTCGCCAGGTGCAGAATCAAGGTCATCTTTTAGAGGTACGTAACCTATTTTTAAATTTTGAATACTCATTTTGGACATTTTTTTAAATTATACAAATATAAAGCGTATTTTCAGAAAAAAATAACCTTAATGAACGCAGATATATTACCCTTCATAAATATCATTATATTTTTCAACACCCATTTCAAGTGAATAGTACTCCTTTGCAACGTAAATACACCTTTCTCGAATACCCTCATCTTCAACCAATGCTAAAAGATCATTCACACCTTTTGTATGATCGTTATCAGAAAAGCCTTTTAAAACAATTCCGACATTTTCATTCTGAAGAACAAGTTCAGTATCGCCCACACCAAAATTACTAATACAGGGTTTACCACAACCTAGAAACTCTCCAAGTTTCGTCGGGGAACTTGACCTCTTAGAAAACGATGGTTTGATATAAAAAATACCAGCATCCATTCTACTTATCTCATTGGCCACTTCATTATAAGCAACAGATTTTATTTCCACATAGTTGTTACTAATACCCATTCTTGAAACCTTTTTATGAATATAATCATGTTGATCTTGGTTAATTATTAGAAGTTTTGAATTTTTCTTAACTTTCAATAACATCTTAAAACTCTTCAGAACCTCATCAAATAAGTAGAATGTACCTACAGATCCAACATAACCCAGAGTAAAAATATGATTTACATCTTTTTTAATAAGCTGTGTTTTATCTTGTGGATAAAATATTTTTAAGTTAACACATGTAGGTATCACCTCGATTCTTTTTTTAATGTGCCTCATACAACTCAGGGATAAGACATCATTGCGACCAGCATTAGTTAGTGTGACAATGGAACTTGCGCTTAAAAGAAATTTGCACTCAAGTTTTTTAGTTATTCTATAAATTAATGCTTTATTGCTCCACACTCCACCATCAACTTTCTCATCAGCCCAAAAACCCCGCATATCGAAGATAAATTCAATATTTGATATTTTTTTGGTTATAAAAGTAATTAATGCTGAAACATAGCTCCTGGCATGAATAATCTTTACCTTGTATTTATAAACAATAAAAGCACTCAAAAAAACTCCAGTAAGGATATCAAATGCTGTTGCTATTATATTTGGAGTTTTATGGTATTTAAGCCTATACCAGGAAACACCATAAGCCTCCAACTCATTGCAATAAGATTCTAGTTTATCTTTATTTGAAAGATCGTCGAATTTTTCAAAACTTAAAATAACAATTTTATGCTCTCTACTCAAGATCTTGAGATACTGCCAGACTTGCGACGTACCAAGGGGCTCCATCAAACCATCATATGTTATGTATAAAATTGAGGCCATGTTAAATGATACTCTTTGGGGGTTTGTTCATCTGCTTAATTTTTTTCAATCTGGAGATTATTTTGATGCTTTTTTTATAGTTATCCAACAATAAGTAAAAAAATATTTACCCGTCCTATTTATCACCCCAAAACCTCTGACAACTTTTTAAAATTTCTTATATAGAACATCCTAAGAAGCCTTCTTCTTATTCTGGTTCAATTTTATACTTTCTTGGTACACATCCATTG
>Ga0209775_1000825_pt1 | contig 15871 bp, 19 predicted proteins | sample SaaInlV_135m_DNA_FD_184661 | JGI IMG/M metagenome (GOLD analysis project Ga0209775, IMG submission 184661) | Marine microbial communities from expanding oxygen minimum zones in the Saanich Inlet - SI072_LV_135m_DNA (SPAdes) (version 2) | ecosystem: Environmental > Aquatic > Marine > Intertidal... | reverse complement strand
GCATGCCTTTCTTTCCCATTAATTTTTGCATTCTATTGAATTTCTTTGATTGTCCAGAGAATGCTTTCATCATTTTCTTCATCTGTTTGTATTGTTTAATCAGTTCTCGCATTTCTGTTTCGTCTCTACCTGAACCTTTTACGATTCTTTGAATTCGAGATTCATTCATTAAAGAAGGATTATCTTTTTCTTCCAGAGTCATTGAATCCATTAAGTATTTCCAAATTTTCATGTTTTCTTCTTGTTCTTTTAATTTATCTTTTGGAATATTCATTTTTCCCATTCCCGGAATCATGTTTGTAATTTGTCCAAGAGGTCCCATCTTTTTCAGAGCCTCCATTTGATTGTATAAATCAGTGAATGAAAGTTCACCCTTCATTATATTTTTTGCAGCTTTTTCTGCAGTTTCTTGATCGATTGCTTCACTTGCTTTTTCTAATAAAGTTTCAAGATCTCCCATTCCTAATATTCTAGAAACGAAATTCTTAGGTTTAAATTCTTCAAAAGCGTCAAGTTTTTCCCCAACTCCTATGAAATTTACTTTTGCTTTTGTTGCTGCAGCTGCTGAAAGAGCTCCACCACCTTTTGCAGTACCGTCAAGTTTTGTAACAATAACTCCAGTTACCCCCACTGCTTTGTGGAATGATTCTGCTGTTTTTTGAGCTGCTTGACCAATATCTCCAGATAGGACTAAAAGTTTAGTTTGAGCTTGAACTGTTTTGTCAATAGATTCAATTTCTTTTGTTAGTTCATCATTCAATGCATCTCGACCTGCTGTATCTATAATTACTAATTCATATTTTTCTAAATCTTTTTTGACTGCTCTGTAAATTTTTACTGGATTTCTTTCTTTTGCATCACCATAAAAATCAACTTTCAAAACATCAGCCAATTGTTTTAATTGAGCATAAGCTGCTGGTCTCCAAGTATCTGTTTGAACAAGCGCGATTTTCTTTCCCCGTTTTTTGTATAATTTTGCAAGTTTTCCCGCAGTAGTAGTTTTACCTGAACCAAATAGACCAACTAACATAATTTTTGTTGGTTTTATTTCAGTTGGGATTTCTTCAAATTCTTTTCCTAAAAGATTAGTTAATTCTTCATAAACAATATTAACTGTATGTTCTCTTGCAGTTAATCCACCAGCTACTTTTTCTTTAAGTGCTCGCTTTTCAATATTTTTTGCTATATTTCGAGCAAGTTCAATTGATACGTCTGATGAAATCAGTGATTTCTTGATTTCTGAACAGAGTTCTGCTACTGCTTCCTTGTCAACTTTACCTGAAGTTAGCTTTTTTAGTGCGTTCTTCAAAGAGTCAGATAACTTATCTAGGACCATATTTATCTCGGATTTTAGGGCTTTTTAAGCGTTTAGATTATAAAATTTGTTTAATTATGTCGTCAGCATTGAATTCTTTCAAATCCTTGTATTCTTGACCCGTTCCTAGGAAAAGTATTGGTTTTCCAGTTTCATGTGCTACTGAAATTATTGCTCCACCTCTTTCATCAGCATCCGCTTTTGTCAGAATTACTCCATCAATTCCAATTTTTTCTCCAAAGAGTTTTGCTTGATCAACTGCGTCGTTTCCAGTTAGCGAATCTACAACTAATATTGTAAAATCTGGTTTAGATACTCTTTTTACTTTTTCAAGTTCTCTCATTAAGTCTTCATTTGCGTGGCTTCTTCCAGCTGTATCGATTAAAACATAATCTAATTTCTTTGCCTTTGCGTGTTCAATTGCGTCGAATGCAACTGCTGCTGCATCAGAACCATAACTGTGTTTGATTAAATTGATTTTAAGTTTGTCAGCATGTGCTTGAATTTGCTCAATTGCTGCGGCTCGGAAAGTATCTCCTGCGGCTATGACAACTTTCTTCTTTTTCTTCTGAAGATGCGATGCAAGTTTTGCAAGAGTGGTTGTTTTACCAACACCGTTAACTCCAATAAACATTATTTTGATTGGTTTTTCACCTTTGTAAATATCAATTGAATCTGCTGAAAGAATTTCTTTTAATTTCTTTTCAAGAGTTTTCTTTAATTCTTTTGGTTTAGACTCTTTAATTGTTTTTTTCAATTCTTCAGTTACTGAATAAGCAACATTATTTGTCAGTAATCCTTCCTCAAGTTCATCTAGAATTTTTTTAAGTTTTGTTTTTTCTAAATTTTTTATAATGTTTAATTTAGTTAAAATAGAAGGTTTCTTTTTATCCTTAATTTCTTTTGGTTTTTTGGTTTCTTTATCTACAGTTTTCTTTACTTTAGAAAAAATAGATTTTAGACGTCCTAACATATTTTATCTCCAATTAAGGGTTTAAATTATTTGTTTTCCTGCATAATTTCGCTTTGTAGTTTTGTTTGAATTTCTATAATTCTTGCTTGGATTTTGTTTAAGTTTTGGACAGTTTGCTTTTCTGCCTTATCCAAATTCTTTGTCCGTTCTGTTATTAGTTTTTGAATTTCAGGTTTTGTTTTTTCTACAAAATTTCCTGAACCTACATTAACCATAAATTTCAAATTATCAGTAATTTTGGCATTGTAATAAATTCCTGCACCAATGGGTGTAAATACTTTTTCACCTTTATTCAGATTTTTAATTGTTTCAACTAAGTGTTCAACTTCAAGTTTTTGTCTTTGAAAGTGTTGCATATCTGTTTGATGTTTCTGCATCTGTTGCTGTAACATTTGAAATTCCATTTGTTTATCCATTTTATTTACCTATAAATCCCAGACTTTCGTCAACTCGACCAATTTCAAAACCAGATGAATTATCGCTTACAAGAAATCCATTAGAGTTTGCAATTACACCTGAGCTTATAATTGAACTACCAGTACTAATTGTACCAATTCCAACTTCAATCTTCAAATACTTTTCAAGTTCTTCAACACTTGGATCTGAAGTTATTGAACCAAAAATTGCTCCTTTATTTGTTAAAATTCCATAAGCTCCAGGAACGTTACTTTCAGCTATTTCAATCTTTTTGATTTTAACATCCATAATTTTCTCAATTTTTCTCATTTCTTCTGTTGAAAAATCTGAACTTACGATTGCATGAGTATCATTAACTAGAATTGTATTTCCCAATGCAGTATGAACTGTTTTGAATTTTTTAACTTTGACAATATCTTTTAATTGTTTTTTCAGAGATTTGAATTCACTATCAAAAATAAGATCGGGAACAAGTAATACTTCTTTATTTGCTGAACAAAAAATTCCTGCGAATGGAGTACCATAGATTTTGGAAGTAATTATTGGAACTTGAAAAACTTCTTTTAATAGTTCTGTTTGCTTTTTGTTTAATTCCTCTCCAATAAGAACAAAAGAATCTGTTGCCAATGCATACAGACCGATGTTGGGATCTCCTTTAAAATTTATTTTGTCTACGTGAACCATTTATTTTTTCTTAGTTTTAGTTGCTGTTGCTTTTTTCTTGGTTTCTTTCTTTATTACTGGTTTTTTTGTCGGTGTTTTTTTAGTTACTTTCTTTACAACTTTCTTTTCTTCTACTTTTTCGGGAAGTTTATCTTCCACTTTTGTTTCAGTTTTATTTGCTTTTCTTGGAAGTTCGGAAAGTTCAACAATAGCATAATTTTCTTCTTTCTTTACATCTACTCGAACTCTTGATGGCGGATTTTTTGATCCTCGTTTCCAAATTGTTTCGTTAAGCCATTTTCCAACTTTTACTTCTTCACTCTTTGTATGTTGAGTTACAAAACTTCGAACCACACTAACTGCTTTTTTAGATCTTCGCCATCTTGCAGATTTTAGAAATTCCTTTCTCAAAGGAATTGTGTATGTCCGTGTTTCTCCAGCCTTCATCATTTTTATCCTCGTTGAATTTTAGTTCGTCTCCAACTTCTTTTCTTTGAAGTTGCAGCACTTGGGTGAACTCGTTTACCTACTCCGAATTTTTTTGGAATAATCCAGAATGGTGCCCATTTAGTTTGGCGTCCTGCTGAAATTAATCTCTTTTTTCTTCCGGAAGGTTTTCTTGAACTCATTTTACGCCTTTTAATTGCACCGCAGTCTTATCCAATAGTGATTGACCTTTTGGTGAAATGATTCTCCCTTTATGTAATGATTGTGATTGTTTAACTAATCCTGCCTTTTCAAGTTGTTGAGAAATTTTTCTTAGAACATTTCCAGAAGCTTTTGTGAATTTATGAGGTTTTCGTCCCATATTTTTTCTTCCGCCATAACGGGAACGCATTTTTGATACGCCAACAGGACCATGATTATAAATATTTTTTAGAACTGATGCAGCCCTAATATGCCACCAATCTGGGTTTGCAGGAGGTCGCATTCGATGGTTTCCACTCTTAACAAATTTTGCCCAATCTGGTGCTTGAATTTCTGCTATTTTTTTGAGTTCTCCAGCTAGAGCGCTATTTGCTTTTTCTGGAGCAGTATCATTGATTGATGCCATAGTTATCAACAGGATATTAGTTTTAAAAACCTTTTGATAGGAGTGCGGCTCCAATAAAAATAAATGCTTGAATCATAGTATGTTTCAGTGAAATTTTTGGATTTTTATTAGTTGAAGTTAATGATGAATAAATTAGTATAATTGAGAATATTACTAAGATTAATGTGTTGCCAGGTGTTGGTCCAAGAGAGAATCCAGCTAATGCTGCAATAATATATTTAAATCTTCCAAATTTTTGTTTACTTTTTTTCTGAAACCATACAAATTCTTCCTTAGCAATTCGATTTAGCAAGAATCCTAGGAAATATGCAGAGGAGAGTAGGAGAATAATTATCACATTTAACATACTTTTTATAAGGTCTTCAAATTTAAAACAATGATGGAATTGAAGTATTCAGAGCAAGTATATTCTCCTCGAGAAGATTCAAAGTTGTTGAAGAAAGTTGTTGAGAAATACATGCACGAGTTCAATCCTGCTCGAGTTTTAGATATGGGAACTGGCTCTGGAATTCAGGCAATTACTGCAAAGAAAATTTATCCCGATTCCGAAGTTGTCGGAGTCGATATTAATCCAATGGCTGTTGATTTGGCCGAGGAAAATGCTAAACTGAACAAAGTTGACATTAAGTTTTTTGTTTCAGATTTGTTTGAAAGATTCCATAATCAGAAATTTGACTTGATAATTTTCAATGCACCTTATCTTCCGTCTGAACCACCAATTGATCCAATTTGGAGCGGTGGTGAAAAGTTTATTCTAAAATTCATAAAATTAGCTCGCGAGCACTTGAATTTCAACGGGCGGATTTTGTTTGTTTATTCTTCTAAATCACCAGTAAAATTTGAGCATAAAGTTGTTGCTGAAGAAAAAGTATTTTTTGAGACACTGTATGTAGGCGAAGTTAGATAAGATTTATATTGAATTAATGTTTTCTTCTTTTAGAAAGACGGGGCTAACCTTGTGAATCACTTAAAGTTAAGTTTCAACTCTCGCGAGTGAAGCTACAAATAGTGATACGGGCAATAAGGGCAACTGTTAGTAACTTAAAACGACGATCTGAGATTATAGGCCGCGATATGCGAACTTTTTTCGATTCGTTTAATCCCTTGCTAGCATCTCTTAATGTCAGAAGGGGCTATTGACTAAACTGTTTGAGTTGGAGGATCTTTACGATTCATCTTAGGGTAACACTTTGGCTATGGACCTTTTCCACGCGGGCCTATACGTCTTTCTAAAATTATTGATTTTCGAGCTATTTTTAAGTTTTAATACTAAAAGATTAATTCCCATGTTAAGTGCATATGTTTTAATAAACACAGAGGCAGGAAAAGAAAAGGAAGTTCTTGATTCCTTGAATTCAAATGATTCTGTTGTAGATGTAAGTATTGTTTATGGACAATATGATTTGATTGCAAAAGTCTTTTTGGATGATGCATCAGATCTACCTTCTTTTATTATGGAAACAATTAGACCAATTGGTGGGATTACGGGAACATCTACTTTGCTCGCTGCTTATGACCCTTCGAGTGCTTAATAATATAATTTTTCATTAAGTAAGAATTTGGAATCATCATGGTATTTTTACTATCCATTTTTATGTATGTGTCAAGTAAATCTATTTTTGTAACAATTCCATCAAAATCTTTGAATCTTATTGAATCGCCTTTCTTAAGTTTCTTTGTTGCAATTAAATAAAGTCCTGCAAAAATATTTGGCATGAAATCTCTAAGTGCTAAAGTGAATGAAATTAATAATATTCCACCAATAATTACCAATATAAAGTTCATAATTGATATTGCCACACCAATTTGAATTAATGCAGCAATAACTGCAATTCCAATAATTAGATATTTTACTATATTTTCTGCTAAAATCTCGGGTTTTGATTTTATTCCCAATGCGCGTCTTAAATTTCCATTAAGATTGATGCTCTTTATTGCACGACTAGTTAATCTACCAAGAATTCTACCAAGAATTATTCCTGTTATAACTATAAGTGCTGCCGACCCGAAAGTCACAACAACATACAAAGTCATTTCATAAATTAAAGTCAAAACTTCATTCATTGTGAAATAAAATTTACTATATGCTATTTTAAGGTTTTTGTTTATGTCAAATAGCTAAGCTATTAAATCATTATTCTTAGAATTAGTTATGCCAATGAATGTTGGGTTTGAGTACATTAATGCTGAACAAGAATATAATGATGCTAAAACGACTACTGAAAAAGTTAAGGCGTTGAAAAAAATGTTGTCAATGATTCCTAAACATAAAGGAACTGAGAAACAGCAAGCTCAGATAAAGAAACAGATTAAAAAACTTCAGGAACAGGTTGAGTTTGAAAAGAAACAAGGTAAAGGTGCAAAATCATTTTCAATTAGGAAAGAGGGTGCAGGCCAAGTTGCGATTTTTGGAAAAACAAATACAGGAAAGTCAACTCTTTTGAAAATGCTTTCTGGAAAAAATGTAAAAATTGCCGAATACGAATATACAACTTCTGAACCAGTTCATAAAATGATTACATTTGAAAATGTTAAAATTCAAGGGATTGAAGTTCCAGGAATATATAAAGGATTTTACAATAGTAAAAATGGTCGTCAATATTTAAGTGTTGTTCGAAATGCAGATGTTGCAATTGTTCTTGCAAGTAGCAAAGCAGATTTTGATATGATTGTTGCTGAGTTGGCGATGGCCAATATTATTCTGACCAAGACTCGAGAAAGGTCTGAAGGTTTTGAAGTTAGAATTCCCTATATTAAATTATCTAGAAATAAATTTTCAACTGATTTAATTCCCAAGCTTTGGAAAAAGATGAATAAAATTCGAGTTCAGACAAAAACTGATGGAAAGATTGCTCCGAATCCAATAGTTCTTTCAAAAGGTTCAACTGTAGAAGATGTTGCACGAATGATTCATCAAGATTTTGTTCAGAGATTTAGGTATGCAAAACTTGAAGGTCCAAGTGCGAAATTTAAAGGTCAGCAAGTTGGTCTTGAACACAAATGTAGAGACGGAGATATTGTTGAGGTTTTTGTTAAATGAAAGCAAAAGGTTCGAATGCAGAAAGAGAATTAGTTTCCAAATTTTGGAAGGAAGGATTTGCATCCATTCGAGTTGCGGGTTCAGGATCTTCGCGTTTTCCTTGTCCAGATGTCTTAGCCAGCAACGGAACCAGAACTATTGCTGTTGAGGCTAAAGCTACAAAAAAAGATATTCAATATTTCAGAGAGAATCAAATTACTGAGTTAATTGAATTTTCAAGAACTTTTGGTGCTGAGCCAATTCTTGCCGTAAAATTTTCATCAAAGTGGACGTTTTTTGAATTGTTTAAACTGAGACAAACTCCGAAAGGAGATTATGCAATTTCCAAGAAAGATGTTGAAGAATTAGGAATTAGTTTTGAAGAATTAATTTCCGCCTAGAAAATCTGCAACTTCTTTGGATGCTTGTTCTTTTCCAACAAAAAGGAGCATTAATATAAGTAATATTGCAAATAGATTTGGTGCAGCAACTAAGTAAGTCCAACCAATGAGCGTAGTTCCTTGAACTATTTGATAAAATATATAGGTCGCATATGAAAAAATTCCCAACACCGAAACACCAATTAATAATAGGGTCATATAAACAGTATTACTATTTTTCATTATTTTTTCACCTAGTTTCATGAGTCTCTTCCTATATCTTTAAAGAATGCTAAGGCTATTGTTAAGATTATTGGTCCGATTAGTACTCCAATTAAACCTAATGTGCTGAGTCCTCCAAAAATTCCAATAAACATTATTAATGGAGGTATTTTTGCTTTCCTCCCTAAAAGAAGAGGTCTTGCTGCGTAATCTAGAACGCTCCCTAGAACAATTCCATAGATTAATATACTAATTCCTTTTCCGGCAGCTCCACTAAAGATTAAAAATGCAGCAACTCCGGCATATAAAAAATAAGGTCCAACAATAGGTAACAATGAAAGCAATCCTGCAGCAACTCCCGCAATTGCAGGGTAGCCCAGACCAAATATAGTGAATCCAATTCCTGCAATTAATGCCTGTATAATTCCAATCAATACAGTAACATGGACAAATGCATCAACATTTTTCTTTATTCCATTGAAAACCTGTATTTTCTTTCGTCTAGGCATCGGAAAGTTTAATTCAAACCAATCAGTAATTCGTTCCCCATCTCTTAAGAAATAAAATAGTGTTATGAAGAATATAAAACTTAGAATAATTATTGAAGGTATTTGTGATATTAATGCGGATAAACTTGTTATAATTTTATCAGCACCCAAATCTATTATGTTTTGAATCTGAGGAGATATTGATATTGAACTCAATCTTAATTTTAAGTACATAACCCAAATTTCATTTCTTATGAATATAATTCCATAATTTATTATTGCAAGAAGTAATGCTGCAAAGAATACACAAATAGCGATTGCAGAAATATTTCTCCCGATTTTTTTTCTAAGTTTTTTATGGACTGGAAAGGCAAAATATGCGAAAAGCATTCCGAAAACTAAAGGAGTTAAAAGATTCCAAGATATGTAAATTGATAACATAACGAGAAAACCAGTTAATCCTAATTCTACAACCTTTCGTTCATTAAAAGCCATGTAATTATATTATTACTGGAATTTATATAAGTTCTGATAACTCAGAGAGATCTTTTACAATAATATCTGGATATTCTTTCAGCAAATCTTTGTAACTTCTAGTTCCAACTACTGCAACTGCAAGCACATTATATGATTTTGCCATTTGAATATCAGTTTCAGTATCTCCAACAACGGCTCTGATTTTTGATCCAAGTGCACGTTCCAATTTTTCCAATGCTTCCGTGCTTGGTTTTCTATGACTTATGTTATCCATACCAACTATTGCTTTGAAAAATCTAGGATTAATTTCTAAATGTTGTAGTGTTTTTACTATTGTTTTGTGTTCTGCATTTGATGCAATTGCTAAAGTATATTTCCTGCTAAGTTTAGTAAGGGTTTCGACAACGTTTGGTTTTGCCTGTGCTTTACTAATATCTAATAGTTTTCCTTGATCTTCAGCAATTTTTCTTATTTTACGACTGCCCAATGAAGGATATATTTTTTTAATGATTGTTTCTCTGAATTTACCTAAGTTTTGTTTAATTAATCTTGCAGGTACGCGATATAAATTATTTTTAGAGAATGATTCATTGTATGCCTCAACTATTTCTTGTGTTGAATCAATAAGAGTTCCGTCAAAGTCAAAAACAATTATCTCTTTTTTTACCTGTCTAATTTTAGTAGTCATTTTATTCAAAGTTATATCTTAATTTAGCTATTATACCTTTTAATCCATTTAACTTTTTGCCTGCTGGAGAAGATGATGAAATTAGATTAACAGTTCCACCGGAATTTTCTACATTATCAATTAATTCTTTTATTTTTTCAGAACCATCAAGTCGAGATTCTGAAATTAAAATGGATTCAACAGCACCGGCTTCTGCTGCTCGTTCAGTATCCTTTACACCATAAATAATTAATTTAGAGTTTTTTGCTAACTGAGTTAGAACCTCATTAACTAAGTCTTCTTCACGACTCAATTGACTGTTTTTGATTATTTTATCCAATGCATTTCCACTAATTAATTCACGAATTCCATCTTCATCACCTGAAGATACGTCTTTCAAATGTACTTTCTTTGCAGTTTCAGGAAAATCCTCATCTAATTGTTTCTTTACAATTTCTTTCCAGAATAAAGGACTGCCAAGGATTATCATTTCAACTTTTCGATCATTAAATTTACTATCGATTTCTTTGGCAACTCGTTGTATATCTTTGTAACCTTGATTTTTTTGTTCTTCATATCGTTTTTTTGATAAACGCAAACTTATTCTTCCAAGTTTTGTATAACCTGAAGAAGTTATGTGTGCGAAACTAGCCTGTTCATCATCCAATACACAAATTAGCGCTTTTGGAGCCTTTGAAGCCTCTTCTGCATTTTTTATAAGTGTTAATTGATATTTTTTCCAATTTTCTTTTTCTATTTCTAATTCAGTTCCCATTCCGACTTCAATTGAATGTGCAGAATGCATTGCAACCCCTTCAACTTCTGTTTCTACAGTTCCATGTATCCGTAAGAACCTATCGAAAGCTAATTTGTCAACCCTAATTTTTATTTTAATGCTTTTTTTAATTGATTTCTGTCTTGATCCTTCTTCTCCAAGTTTAATTTTCCGGTAAGTTCTACCTGTTACAAAATCTCCAGATTCTATTATTTGTTTTAGGAAAACCAAGTCATCGAGACTATCAATTCTTACGCTAAGGCGACTGTTTTTCTGATCTAGATTTTGTACAAGCATACTATTTTGAACAAAAACTATATATTAAAAGCTTGTTAGTTTACAATCATGCTAATTGGTCGTAAAGGGGAGTCTAGAGAAGCCAGCCCAGTAGGTACGGTTGTTATTTTAGTACTACTTGCAGGATTCTTATTATTTATACTCTCATTACCTGAATTAGATCGTAATGAATTACTTGATAGTATAGAAACAGGCGACGGAGACGTTATAATGGATATTGTTCCGGGCGATGTTGAAACAAAAACTAGTTCGAGTAGTTCAAAGATATATAGTATTGATAATTTCAAACTTGATTCTGAAGTTCATTCTATAGATTCGGTACTAATAAGTAAACTTGATTTATCCTCTGGTGTTTTTAGTGAAGATAGTAGAGCTTATTCATTTATTCCCGAATGGGATACAAACACAGTAGGTATGAGTCTTAATTTTTTTGTTCAGAATGCAGCAGGTAAAGGAGATCTTGTTGTACTTCTTAATGGCAATCAAATATATTCTGCCGAACCAATTGTTGGTAATTTTCTAAATATAGATTTACCTGCAACTTCAATGTATAATGGAAATAATAATTTGGAGATTGTTTTAGATAAGAAAGGATTTAATATATTTTCTTCTGCAAAGCTCGGGCTTACAAATGTTTTACTCAGAACTGATAAATTAGGTCAAGATTTAGTTCATGATTATGATTTCAATATTGGTAGTGGTGAGGTGTCTTCCGCAACATTAAATGCAGTAGTTAGACGAACTTCTTCAACAAATAATCCATTAAATATCAAATTGAATGGTCAGACTATTTACAATAAAGTGCCTTCAGCTACAGTATTAACTGCCCAAATTTCTGATGATTTGTTTAGTGTTGGAAGTAATCAGTTATCCTTTAGTATTGGACAGCAATCAGTATATGAGGTGTTATTTTCAGATTTATCTGTTAAAACTAAAAAAGTAGAAAGTGATAAAGAATATTTCTTTAGACTTAACGACTTGCAAGCAAGAAAAATAGTTAAAGGTCGAGCAAATTGTATTCTTGAAGTTGTAAAAAGTGGAGGAAACTCTGATGAATTAATAATCGATATTAATGGATTTACAAAGGCTTATTCGGTTAGTCCAGGCAAAGTTTCATTCAATGTTTGTAATTATTTAGTTTATGGAGGAAATACCATTTCTTTTGCTTCGGATGATGATTTAATTTTAAGTTCGGCAAAGTTGGAATTAGTTTAAATGGGAGTTAGAGACTGGGCCAGAGATAAAGCTATTGCAAGAAAAGATAAAATCAAAGCTGCAGCAGAGGCCGTACCAGAACCCGTAAAGAAACCTGTAGGTTTCATTGGCAGAGAAACACTTGCAGGAGTAAAATCAGCACCATTTGCCTTTATTTCCAAATTTTTGATTGTTTTCCTATTTGCAGTAATGGGTTATAATTTCGGTTTGCCATTAATTATTCCTACCTGGATTGCTAATGGAATTTGGGGAATTATAAGTTGGATTTCGGTGCTTCTTACTTTTCCAGGAATCCCTTCATTTCTTTTTGATTATGCACTTGTCGCAGTAAAAAATACAACTGGGTTTTTCTTGAATGGATGGTTTGGATTCTGGATAATTAAAAAATGGAATAGTGACAAATCAAATATTGGAAAATTTTTTGTTCATCTGTTTATAGTATTTCCGTTATTATGGATGTGGTTCAGTATGGCGTTGACTGTCGCTTATACAGGATACGTTCCAATTATAACTCCAGTTACTGGTACTATGATTAGTCCTACTCTTTGTGATTTTCAGAGCAATATTCAAACCTCTGTAGGTTTATCTGCACCAGGATGTTCTATAGCTGAACTTGAAGTTCAAATAGGACTTTTAGCTGAACGTCAACAATTTGCAACAGATACGCAGACAGGATTATTAGGTGGATTATTTGGGTCTCTTTCCACCAATACTGAAGGTGGTGTTGTTTTCAAATCACAGGCGGTTAGTGATAGCAGTGTAATAAATCGTGGCGCGGGATCCTCGATAAGTAATTTACGTAGTCCAAAGATATCTTACACCTCTTATGGAGGCAGTGCTGAAGATTTGAAGTTTTTAGCAAATCTTGAAACTAAAAGTTTGTTTTTGAGCAATTTTGAAGATTCAAAAATAAAAATTTCAATAGATCCAATTATTTCAGATACGGTATGTTCTTCTTGTGCTACGCAAAGTTGTACTGCAAAGGAAATAAATACTCCATTTACTGCTACAGTGAAAGGAGAGAAAGTTGTATTTTTTAAGGGCGGAAGTTGGTTGGACCTGTTAGGAATAACTGATTTAAATGATTGTACTGACATAGGAATAGAATATTCTGAAGCTTTGGAAGCTAGTGGTATAGAGGCATTTGATGAAGAGATTCAAGAACTCAAGTGTTTTGAAAAAGAATGGTGTTCCTCAGAATGGGTTTGTAATATTCCTGGAGCAACGCCGCTTGAAGGTGATAATACTTTTGAAGTTGGAAGCGGATATAATCAGCAAATATCTTGTGTTCATGCAGGACTTTCATTAAATGAAGACGAAGTTACTTTATCTTCAGGTAAACCTGAATATCCTAATGGAAAACCAATTCCGATATATGTTGACTTATCCTACGATACTCGTGCTACTGCTCAGAAACAGTTCTTTATAATTGATAGAGCCATTTCCAGCAAAGAGATTGATCCTATTAACACCTTAGGTTTGTCCGAGTTCATAATTTCCAAGTCTTATTCAGATGGTAAAGTTAGTTTAGGAATTGGATCAACCAATTCTTATGATTTCATTGCGCCAACATCTTCATTAGACTATACACCGAGCGTAGTTGATTTGGGAGTAAGTTTTAAGATGAATGCAGCGGGAGGTTATGCAATTGAAGTAGCCGATGCAACATTATGGATTCAGGTTGTTGATCCAGGAATTAAATTCTTATGTGGTAATCCTCCAAAATTACCAGAGCGAGCAGTCGAAGGTGAACAATGGGAAGTTTTAGCAGGAAATGAATGTAATGAATTAGATACGTCTGGTTTTGAAAGAAGCGGTAATTTTATCTATAACGGTACTGAGGATGGGTATGCCAAATTTAGATTAAATCCGTTACGTGCAGACAAAAAGCTTAGTGTAGGAGATGTAGTAAATTATGATGTTCAGATGTTTGTCCCAGAAGAAGTATTAGCAGGATCAAAGTATCAAGGAATTTTGGTCGAAGCTGAAATTAGTTATAATTATACTTCTAGAAATAATTTAATGTTAAGAGTTACTCCGGACGAGTTTCCACAGGCTTATAGCTTAGATTCAGCATAACATATAAAAAGGAGGAGGGCATTTGATATTTATGCGACGAATGTTTGTTTTTATAGTCATAGCATTAGTTTTTCTAAGTGGATGTACAGGAGACGAAGCTACAACTACCACTCCAGTAAGTTCCGAAGGTATGTCTACTAGTGCTTATGCAGGTTCACTTCCTTCATCAGTTTATGAGGGAGAATTAATTCCTATGCAATTTCTAGTAGAGAATAAAGGAGACTATAATGTTGATTCAGGAGATTATTTTTTGAAAATAAAAGGAATAAATCCGACAGTTTTGGGTTTGGACGAAACTGATTTGAAACAATCTTCAAGTGAAGATATGGATGCAATTAGTTCTTTTGGTGATGAAACAATAGTTAGTGGACAAGAAGTAATAACGGTTTCAGATAGTGCGTGTTATAATAATGATCTTGAGAATGATTTAACTTTAAGTGTTCATGCAAAGTCTTGCTATAGTTATGGTACTACTGCTTCAGCTTCAGCATGTTTTGTTGAAATCTCCGGCACAGGAGATGGAATATGTTCACCTTCAGGATTTAAGACAGTCACAAATACAATTGCACCAATAGCAGTTACTGAATTTGCACAAAGTCCGGCAGGAGAAAATAATGGAAATCCAAAGTATCGATTTAGAGTAAAGGTTCAGAATATGGGTCCAGGAACTGTATTTGATAAAAATGTTGAAGGTGGTTTGGAATCGTGTGATGAGATTTCTAGATCCGAGGAAAATGTCGTGTATATTGATAGTATTATGTTAGATGGTGCTGAAATAGATAATTTGATTTATGAAGGAGGAATATCTGACGATTTAAGTTTCCGTTTGGACTCAACGGGTACAGGAAGATTTTCATTCATAATTGAACAAGAATCTGATCTTGAGTATGAAGGAGATCTTGATATTGAATTTAGTTATGCTTATACTCAAACAGACATATTTAGAACCATAATTAATGCATTGCCTGATCAGGCGCCTAACTGTCCATAATAATTATGAAAATTCAAAACATATTCTTCATTTTTTTACTATTAATATTTGTCAGTGGATGTACTGGCGGTTCAAGAGGGGGGTCCGATTTTGGGACTGGAATAACTCAATCTAACGCCGGAGTTGATTTTGATATTTCAAAGCTTCCACCTAAAATAAGTTTAGGATCACAATTTGACTTAGAGGTTACTGTCGTAAACAAAGGATCATATTCTCTAACTCCAGGCGATGTATTATTAACTATGAGTAATACTAACCAGTTTGATTTCAATCCTGAATCTAATTCGTTACAAACAGTTCATGGAAATAATGGATTTACAAATACTCGGATGTTAATGAAAGCATTAGATAAAGATGTAGAAGGAGATTCAAATGCATTTTATTTCAGTAATTTGAATTATATTAGTAGTACAGTACGCGGAGAAGACATAACTGTACCAATCTCAATTAACTCTTGTTATTATTATAATACAATTGCTACACTAGATATTTGTGTTGCAAAAGATATAACGAGTGATATTTGCAGTTCAAATGAAATGAAATCAGTAGTAAATCAAGCAGCACCAGTTCAAGTTTCTGGATTTGAGCAGGAAACCAGTTTAGTTTCAGGAAATACAAATATTAATTCAAATATCATTATATTTATTTCAAGTTATGGCAATGACAAGTTCGAGTCATATATTACAGATGATTCAACCGGACAAATAACTACTTCAACATTGGTTAACGATAGGCTTGATTGTACTAATACTGACAAACCCAGATATTCTGCAATTAGATTAAAGTCCATACAAGTAGGTAGTGAATCAGTTATTGGCGGATCAGAGATATATACTTAT
>Ga0209775_1000788_pt1 | contig 16386 bp, 15 predicted proteins | sample SaaInlV_135m_DNA_FD_184661 | JGI IMG/M metagenome (GOLD analysis project Ga0209775, IMG submission 184661) | Marine microbial communities from expanding oxygen minimum zones in the Saanich Inlet - SI072_LV_135m_DNA (SPAdes) (version 2) | ecosystem: Environmental > Aquatic > Marine > Intertidal... | reverse complement strand
ATTAGATAAATATACATCTAAAGAACAATTAATGCATGGTGGATATGTTGCAGAAATTGAACATCTTGATCAACCTGATTTAAAAGAATTTATTAAAGGAAAAAAAGATTGTACTTTTGTTTGTTTGGATGAAGTAACGGATCCAAGAAATATTGGTTCATTAATTAGAAGTGCATCATCATTTAAAATTGATGGATTAATTATAAAAGAAAGACAATTTCCAAGTGATAGTAAACTTATGTACAAAGCAGCAAGTGGCTGTATGGAACATTTAAACATTTTTCAAGTATCCAACATAAACTCAACACTAAAAAATTTAAAAGAAAAAAATTTTTGGGTTTATGGTTTTGATGCAAGAGGAGAGAAAGATTTTACAGAAGTTAAATGGGAAGGAAAAAATGTTCTTCTTTTTGGATCAGAGGGTTTTGGTATGAGAGAGCATACGGGTAAATATGCAGATTTTTTTGTTAAAATAGATATGAATAAAGAGATTGAAAGTCTCAATATATCAAATAGTGCAGCAATAGTTTTTCATCACTTAAGTTTTTTAAAAAAAAAGAGTTGATTAATTAATAAATAGTTAATAGTTATTGCCTATGCCCTTGTAGCTCAGCTGGTAGAGCAATTGATTTGTAATCATAACCCACCCAATTATCTAACACGCACATGTTATTCATCTAATAAATACTATCATCATTTAAGTAAAAAAGATTCAGTTATTTTTATTATAGATATACCGACAGTATGCCGACAGATTGCTATTTATGAATCGAAAACACTAATGTTTTCGCTAGTCGCAGATGCTACGCATCTGCTCCTGCTTCGCTTCTAGTTGTATTGTTTTATTTAAGATTAATTTAGAGGTCGTTGACTCAAATTAGCTCCATAGAGCCACGCAGACAACAGCAACTACATCTACATACATATTTAAAATAGTGGGAACCATTTGAGTCTGGTGGAGTCCTAGAGTCCATTAAACGACCTTTCCTCTGTGGTATCTAACTAAGTTAATATAGCTATGTAATACTCTAATACAGTCTCTTGATCAGGTAAATTTTCATTTTTAAAAAAATATTTCTAAGTACCTAAGTAAAAAAATATTCCACAAAAATTTTATCAAAAAATTATATCAAATCCTGATGGTGCTGGGATTTCACACCCTACTACAATCTTAATAAAATAGATGTTCGGCTGGGGGTTGTCTTTTAGTTGAGCGACTAAGAGCGACTGGCGCACACCGGTTCACTTCTATTGCTCCCAGCTGGGAATATTAACCAAGGAGATTAAATGACAATAAGTAAGCCAATTGAAAAAGCACCAACAGTAAAAGAAGATTTATTGATGGCTAGTGAAACAGCTGCAGAAGAAGCGCAGCTAGAGTTAGATCAACTGTTACAACAGTTTGAAAAATGGAGTGAAACAAATACTGGTGGATGGAAAGATTTTTTAAAAGATACTAAAGAAGATTTTAAACCTAAGAGGATCAAGCTGGGTTCAGGTGGAGTGACTGGTGATACACTTGCAGAAGATTATGGGGATTTAATTGATGCGTGGGTAAAAAAAATTGATGTATTAGAAAATGAATCTTTAACAGACTACATAAATAGAGTTAGAAAATCTGAGGCTAAAAATGACTAAACCATCAGGATTAATGTCCTTGTTACCACCGATAAAAGATCCTGTAGAAGATGAAGAACAAGCTAAGGCTCATGCAATTGTTATGCAGAGGATTAATGCAGCATCTGCTGCTCTGCCTGCTGCAAGAATAGCTGATCAACCTTTAGTAAGTTTCACACCTGAATTTTATAAAAATCCTGAACCAAAAAAAACTAAAAAGGAAATTGAAGATATAAAATTTAAAGCCCACATGGAAAAAGAATATGGAGATGAAGCTATTAAAAGAGATGTATTAAAAGAAATTTATCAAAATAAAAAAGCTGGTAGAGAACCTTATGAGGGTATGTCTCAATCAAGTATTATGGTCGCTGAAATTGTTAAGGATAAAGCAAAAGCTACAATAAAAAAACAAGCAGCACAAACTGATAGCATGATGGAACAAGTAATTCGTAACTCTCCTACCCCTGTTAAAGGTTATGTAGGTGGTGCAACTCCAGTAAGGGTTATGCAAAAAAATAAAAAAAATTTACCTATAAATGTTGACCCTGATCATCCTGATGGTTTTACTTTTCAAAATGATCAAGATACTTATGAATTGTATAAAGATAATCCATCTAGATATATAGAGGAGATAACTTATAAGTATGAGGGTGTTCCAGTTAGTAGTGCTGTTAAACCTTATGATAGCTTAGATAAGAGTAGTTTTCCATCTAACCCTAACCAGCAAGCCGCTTTAAGATCTTATGGTAAGGTATTCGATAGATTAACTCCCCTCCAAAAAAAACAAATAGCTAATGGACAGAAAAAGAAAGCTGCTAAAAATTCTAAATTGTTTGAGAATATATTACCTTTAAAATAATTACTTTGAATAGGTAATTGTTACTTTCCAGTTATCGCCTCTCTTAACAACAGTAGTAGTTGTGTGACCTCTTTTGATTGCACGATCTTTTATATACTCTCCCATGTACTTATCGATTTGAGCTACAGTAAAATCTTTGTTTATAATTTTATTAGTTCTTTTATTAACGAACACACATTTAAATTTCATTAGGGGTAATCTTTAAGTTAGATCTTCTTAATAAAGTTTTTTATTGTTTTAGCTAGATTAAAGTCTGATTTAGTTACTTTGTGGGGGTAGCTATGTTCAGGGCACCGGGCTGATGGGTATGACCCTTCTTATTTTAAATGTAATTTTATATTTATATAATTAAATCTGGAATATCTATTTCAGGTGGTTTAATGTCTGCTTGTGACAGCATGTTGTGTATTTGACCACGATGATGTGTTTGATGATTGAACATTGTTATAAGTATCCTGTTGATTGTAGAAGTTGTTTCGCCTGATTCAAAACCTTTATAGGTTATTTCTTTAGTCAGACTTTCCTCCGATAAACTATTAACTAAATCTACTAAGTGCTTGTCTTCTTTGATCCTTGCTTCTTCTAATTCTGGTAAATTTTCATATAAGATTTGATCTAAACTTTTAATACCATGATCCTTATTTTCAAGACGTGAAATAAAGGCTCTATCAACTACCAACAAATGATTAAGGGTGCCATGAATAGAGAAAAAAAATGCTCCTCTATCTTTCTTATACTCAAGCTCTGTTAATTTATTGCATGAAGTTATAATTTTCTCATTTGCTAATTTATTAAATTTTGCCATTAATATAAAATTAGCAATTGGTGTCATTTAATGATCCAAAAAATAATATTTATTATATAAACCAAAATACCATAAAACATAAACATCAGGATTTTGTCTTTTGCTGTTTTTTCTTTCCAATTCAATGTAAATAATACTGATGGAGTAGTTACTAATAAGAGAACTCCAATAACAATTATAAGTAGTGATAAGATTATAAACACATTCATATTTTTTGATCTTTTTGCTATTTGCACTATAGACTAAGCAAAAGCTTTTTACCTTTAATTAAAGCAACTATATCCTTGAGTAAATATCTTTTTTTAATAATTGTTAATAAACCTTGTATGATCTTTTAAATTCATTTTCTTTGTTATTGATATATATGTATTTAAAGGGTTTTTGATATGACAAATAATAAATTGGCAATAATTGGTGGAAGTGGTCTCTACGATGTAGAAGAATTTAAGGAAAGAGAATTTCTTAAAATAAATACTCCATGGGGAAAACCTTCAGATGATATTTTAAAAACAAAATATAATAATAAAGAAATTTATTTTTTACCAAGACATGGAAAAGGACACACAATATCTCCTACAAAAATTAATTTTAGAGCCAATATAGATGCTTTAAAACAACTTGGGGTTACAGATATAGTTTCCGTTTCAGCTGTAGGTTCTCTTAAAGAGGATTTACCACCAGGAAAATTTGTTATTGTAGACCAATTTATTGATAGAACTTATGCAAGAAATAAAACTTTCTTTGATGATGAAATTGTAGCGCATGTTTCAATGGCACATCTAACTTCATTTCTAATTTTAATCTATTATTTTTCTTCTTTATGCATCATGCTACCAAAATAATAGAATGAAAATAATTCAGGTTGAATTAAACAAAGTGTAATAGGGCATCAAAACCAATCATTCGCACCCATTGTGTTTTAACCAAGTATCCGCATTGTGACCTTCTGGTATATTAAGGCAAGGATCTGTATTCGTATAACCTCTTAGCAAATTGTACTGTTGTATCTGATCTTCAGATATAATTTCAGGTGTTTTTAAATGTGTAGCTAGGTGAATAAATCGTAATTCAGCTTTTGTTTTGGCTATTGAATCTAACAATGATTGTAAGAGTGGCTTAGTGATTGTACGCTCTTTAAAATGAGTTTCGAGTTCTATTTCAAGAGCAATTAATTTCTTACCTTTTTCAATAGCTTGTTCACGCATTCGTTCATAAAGAATGGTAATAGAGGCAATCTGTTCCTGATTGAGTGGAATTTTGTCCTTCATTTCCAGAAGATGTGCAGGTCCAGGTACGCCATTGAGTTCTGCTGCTTTAGCCAACCCCCATCCACCACCACGCTCTAATTCTGCTATGTCTTCTAATGATAAACTCTTAATCACTCTACTTTCTTGACCGATATATTTGGAATCGTGATTAGAGTCGTTGTCTGCAGCCTCAGATATAAATCCTATAAGTAAAAAAGGAAAGTATAAAAGTATTTTTTTCATTTTTAGTAATATTATATAATTTTAAATATTAATTAAATCTTTGATAAATTCTATCTAAATAAAAGTATAATGAAAGAGCTCTTAAAATCATAAAGAAACAAAGAGAAATCCAAACTCCTGTATTAGATAAATAGTTTGTTAAAATTATTGAAATTAGCAGATAACAAAATACAGAAAAAATCATAGCATTTCTAAGTTCTTTTGTTTGAGAAGTGCCAATGAAAATACCATCAAATTGATAACAGAATGATGCAATAAAAGGTATCAAGATTAACCAGATTACATAAGATGCACTTAACTTTCTAATTTCCTCAATATCAGACATTAAATTAATTACATATTGATTAATAAAAAAATAAATAATTGAAATAAAAAGACCTGTTAAAGAACTTAGGATAAAAGAATTCTTAACAATAGTTTTAAAAAGTTTTAAATCTTTTTTACCTAAAGAATATCCAACCATTCCTTCAGTTGAAAACGCATAAGCATCTAATATAAATGCAGATAAAAAAACTAAATTAATTAAAATAGCATTAGCTGCAACATAATTCTCTCCTATTTGAGTTCCAAGATAAGTAAACCACAAAAAGGAGAAAGTTAACAAGATAGTTCTAATAAAAATATTAAAATTAATATTAAAAATCTTCTTAATTTTTTTAAAATCTAAAAGTTTAGTTATATTGATTTTAATAATAGTAAATTTTTTAAGATAATAAAAGGTATAAGTTAAAAATATTACAGATGTAACTAAAGCAGAAAATAATGTGCCATAAGCTACTCCTTTAATATTTAAATCAAATTTTGTAACCAAAATTACACTTAGAACAATATTTAAAATAGAAAAAAATCCTACAGCCAAGCTAGAAATTTTAGTTTTTTGCAAACCAACAAATAAGCCTGTTATAATATATAAAGTTAGCTCACCTGGTGCTGAATAAATTCTAATTTTAAAATACTGAATATAAAATTCTTTAGTTAATTCTGATAAATCAAATATTTTTAAGCTTAAATTAAGAATAAAAAATTGGGATATAAAAATTAGAACTGAAACCATTAATACAAATAATAAATTTCTTAAAATTATATTTAAAATTTCTTGATAATTATTTTGTCCTAAAGCCTGCGATACCATACCTACTGTTCCCATTCTAAGAAATCCAAAGCTCCAAAATATCATTGAAAATAAGTTTGCTGCAATTGATGTTGCTGTAAGATAAGAAAGATTTCCCAAGTTGCCCATCAGAGATGTATCGATAATTCCCACTAAAGGAATTGCTAAATTTGCAAAGAAAATAGGTATAGATAATTTTAAGATATAGGTTATTGAAGATTTTTGCATTTAAGAGATAGTTTTTTTGATGAGTTACAATTCTAGCACGTAATCAACACTTAATTCTAGTCAAACTTCTACATTACCAGAATTACAATATGAATTTAACAGATTTTAAAATTTTCTACTTAATTTTTTAGAATAAAAAAATTTTTGTGTTGCGATAGTAGACAAAAGTTAGTTCAATAGGTTTTTAAAAACAAACTTTAAGAGGGGTCTTAATGGAAGATAATTTCAACAAACATTTAGGTAATAAATTAAAGCTAAGAAGATTAGCCTTAGGTCTTACACAAACAAAAGTGGCAAAAGCAATTAATGTTACATTTCAACAAATTCAAAAATACGAAAAAGGAACTAACGGAGTAAGCTCTATAAGATTACTTCAATTAGCAAATTATTTAAAAGTACCTGTAAATTACTTTTTTGAAGATTTTTCAGAATATTTAATAAATCTTGAGAGATCTCAAGAGAGTCACATGAGAGTTAACTATAATTTTTTAGTTAAACTATATTCTGAACTTAATAATGATCAAAAACTAAAGTTTAATAAATCTTTACAAACTTCAAACATTGAAATTTCAAAAGTAGGCTAATACAATCTACATCTTATGTTTAATTGAATTGTGTTTAATAGTTTAAATATGAATGAAGTTAAAAAAAAATAAAAAATGGCCCATTAAATTAATAATTTAAAAAACCTTCTTCCCATGCTTTTTCCCGTATAAAAAAAATTTATAGTTCTTTTTCAGTTTTTAATTATTGCAATTTATCTAAAGCAGCTTTGTTGCAAAATAAAGATTATAGAAGCACGGTCTGTAATTCCCGTTGCCTGTTGCCCGTTGCTTTGTGGTGGTAGCCTGGTTCATGGCACGGGGCTGATAGAACGCCCTTCTTATTTTAAATGTAATTTTATATTTATATAATTAAATCTGGAATATCTATTTCAGGTGGTTTAATGTCTGCTTGTGACAGCATGTTGTGTATTTGACCACGATGATGTGTTTGATGATTGAACATTGTTATAAGTATCCTGTTGATTGTAGAAGTTGTTTCGCCTGATTCAAAACCTTTATAGGTTATTTCTTTAGTCAGACTTTCCTCCGATAAACTATTAACTAAATCTACTAAGTGCTTGTCTTCTTTGATCCTTGCTTCTTCTAATTCTGGTAAATTTTCATATAAGATTTGATCTAAACTTTTAATACCATGATCCTTATTTTCAAGACGTGAAATAAAGGCTCTATCAACTACCAACAAATGATTAAGGGTGCCATGAATAGAGAAAAAAAATGCTCCTCTATCTTTCTTATACTCAAGCTCTGTTAATTTATTGCATGAAGTTATAATTTTCTCATTTGCTAATTTATTAAATTTTGCCATTAATATAAAATTAGCAATTGGTGTCATTTAATGATCCAAAAAATAATATTTATTATATAAACCAAAATACCATAAAACATAAACATCAGGATTTTGTCTTTTGCTGTTTTTTCTTTCCAATTCAATGTAAATAATACTGATGGAGTAGTTACTAATAAGAGAACTCCAATAACAATTATAAGTAGTGATAAGATTATAAACACATTCATATTTTTTGATCTTTTTGCTATTTGCACTATAGACTAAGCAAAAGCTTTTTACCTTTAATTAAAGCAACTATATCCTTGAGTAAATATCTTTTTTTAATAATTGTTAATAAACCTTGTATGATCTTTTAAATTCATTTTCTTTGTTATTGATATATATGTATTTAAAGGGTTTTTGATATGACAAATAATAAATTGGCAATAATTGGTGGAAGTGGTCTCTACGATGTAGAAGAATTTAAGGAAAGAGAATTTCTTAAAATAAATACTCCATGGGGAAAACCTTCAGATGATATTTTAAAAACAAAATATAATAATAAAGAAATTTATTTTTTACCAAGACATGGAAAAGGACACACAATATCTCCTACAAAAATTAATTTTAGAGCCAATATAGATGCTTTAAAACAACTTGGGGTTACAGATATAGTTTCCGTTTCAGCTGTAGGTTCTCTTAAAGAGGATTTACCACCAGGAAAATTTGTTATTGTAGACCAATTTATTGATAGAACTTATGCAAGAAATAAAACTTTCTTTGATGATGAAATTGTAGCGCATGTTTCAATGGCACATCTAACTTCATTTCTAATTTTAATCTATTATTTTTCTTCTTTATGCATCATGCTACCAAAATAATAGAATGAAAATAATTCAGGTTGAATTAAACAAAGTGTAATAGGGCATCAAAACCAATCATTCGCACCCATTGTGTTTTAACCAAGTATCCGCATTGTGACCTTCTGGTATATTAAGGCAAGGATCTGTATTCGTATAACCTCTTAGCAAATTGTACTGTTGTATCTGATCTTCAGATATAATTTCAGGTGTTTTTAAATGTGTAGCTAGGTGAATAAATCGTAATTCAGCTTTTGTTTTGGCTATTGAATCTAACAATGATTGTAAGAGTGGCTTAGTGATTGTACGCTCTTTAAAATGAGTTTCGAGTTCTATTTCAAGAGCAATTAATTTCTTACCTTTTTCAATAGCTTGTTCACGCATTCGTTCATAAAGAATGGTAATAGAGGCAATCTGTTCCTGATTGAGTGGAATTTTGTCCTTCATTTCCAGAAGATGTGCAGGTCCAGGTACGCCATTGAGTTCTGCTGCTTTAGCCAACCCCCATCCACCACCACGCTCTAATTCTGCTATGTCTTCTAATGATAAACTCTTAATCACTCTACTTTCTTGACCGATATATTTGGAATCGTGATTAGAGTCGTTGTCTGCAGCCTCAGATATAAATCCTATAAGTAAAAAAGGAAAGTATAAAAGTATTTTTTTCATTTTTAGTAATATTATATAATTTTAAATATTAATTAAATCTTTGATAAATTCTATCTAAATAAAAGTATAATGAAAGAGCTCTTAAAATCATAAAGAAACAAAGAGAAATCCAAACTCCTGTATTAGATAAATAGTTTGTTAAAATTATTGAAATTAGCAGATAACAAAATACAGAAAAAATCATAGCATTTCTAAGTTCTTTTGTTTGAGAAGTGCCAATGAAAATACCATCAAATTGATAACAGAATGATGCAATAAAAGGTATCAAGATTAACCAGATTACATAAGATGCACTTAACTTTCTAATTTCCTCAATATCAGACATTAAATTAATTACATATTGATTAATAAAAAAATAAATAATTGAAATAAAAAGACCTGTTAAAGAACTTAGGATAAAAGAATTCTTAACAATAGTTTTAAAAAGTTTTAAATCTTTTTTACCTAAAGAATATCCAACCATTCCTTCAGTTGAAAACGCATAAGCATCTAATATAAATGCAGATAAAAAAACTAAATTAATTAAAATAGCATTAGCTGCAACATAATTCTCTCCTATTTGAGTTCCAAGATAAGTAAACCACAAAAAGGAGAAAGTTAACAAGATAGTTCTAATAAAAATATTAAAATTAATATTAAAAATCTTCTTAATTTTTTTAAAATCTAAAAGTTTAGTTATATTGATTTTAATAATAGTAAATTTTTTAAGATAATAAAAGGTATAAGTTAAAAATATTACAGATGTAACTAAAGCAGAAAATAATGTGCCATAAGCTACTCCTTTAATATTTAAATCAAATTTTGTAACCAAAATTACACTTAGAACAATATTTAAAATAGAAAAAAATCCTACAGCCAAGCTAGAAATTTTAGTTTTTTGCAAACCAACAAATAAGCCTGTTATAATATATAAAGTTAGCTCACCTGGTGCTGAATAAATTCTAATTTTAAAATACTGAATATAAAATTCTTTAGTTAATTCTGATAAATCAAATATTTTTAAGCTTAAATTAAGAATAAAAAATTGGGATATAAAAATTAGAACTGAAACCATTAATACAAATAATAAATTTCTTAAAATTATATTTAAAATTTCTTGATAATTATTTTGTCCTAAAGCCTGCGATACCATACCTACTGTTCCCATTCTAAGAAATCCAAAGCTCCAAAATATCATTGAAAATAAGTTTGCTGCAATTGATGTTGCTGTAAGATAAGAAAGATTTCCCAAGTTGCCCATCAGAGATGTATCGATAATTCCCACTAAAGGAATTGCTAAATTTGCAAAGAAAATAGGTATAGATAATTTTAAGATATAGGTTATTGAAGATTTTTGCATTTAAGAGATAGTTTTTTTGATGAGTTACAATTCTAGCACGTAATCAACACTTAATTCTAGTCAAACTTCTACATTACCAGAATTACAATATGAATTTAACAGATTTTAAAATTTTCTACTTAATTTTTTAGAATAAAAAAATTTTTGTGTTGCGATAGTAGACAAAAGTTAGTTCAATAGGTTTTTAAAAACAAACTTTAAGAGGGGTCTTAATGGAAGATAATTTCAACAAACATTTAGGTAATAAATTAAAGCTAAGAAGATTAGCCTTAGGTCTTACACAAACAAAAGTGGCAAAAGCAATTAATGTTACATTTCAACAAATTCAAAAATACGAAAAAGGAACTAACGGAGTAAGCTCTATAAGATTACTTCAATTAGCAAATTATTTAAAAGTACCTGTAAATTACTTTTTTGAAGATTTTTCAGAATATTTAATAAATCTTGAGAGATCTCAAGAGAGTCACATGAGAGTTAACTATAATTTTTTAGTTAAACTATATTCTGAACTTAATAATGATCAAAAACTAAAGTTTAATAAATCTTTACAAACTTCAAACATTGAAATTTCAAAAGTAGGCTAATACAATCTACATCTTATGTTTAATTGAATTGTGTTTAATAGTTTAAATATGAATGAAGTTAAAAAAAAATAAAAAATGGCCCATTAAATTAATAATTTAAAAAACCTTCTTCCCATGCTTTTTCCCGTATAAAAAAAATTTATAGTTCTTTTTCAGTTTTTAATTATTGCAATTTATCTAAAGCAGCTTTGTTGCAAAATAAAGATTATAGAAGCACGGTCTGTAATTCCCGTTGCCTGTTGCCCGTTGCTTTGTGGGGGTAGCCCGAGGCATGGCTATTTAACCTTTAATAGTTTTTCAAGTTTTTCTTTTTTAGTTCCTATTTCATTTGAACTTTTTTCAGGCACAAACCAATCATTTTAGATTTAATAGTTCTTTAATATTCTTATCTAGTTCTTTTTCAAAATTTTTATCATTTCCTGGGTTTGCTGCACAATGACCAAATGATGAGTTAATAGGTCTTAAAGATGAATGTTGAATAAACTTTTTTTCATACTCATTATCTTCTGTTCTAAAGTATAGATCTTGATTACAGGGCATCAAAATTGTTTTTGCCTTTATTGACTTAAGTGCATTTATATAATTATTTTTATAAATTGGTCCTCTGCTTATATCATTTAATTGCCAGGTTTTTAACTTTGATAGTAAATCATTTGCATCCCAATTTTTTGCATGATCATTTGCCCAATCTTTTAGTAAATCCTCTGAGTTTTTATAGCCAAGTCTTTTATATAGTTTTTCCCTATAAAAATTTTGAGAAAAAGCCCACCCCGCATAAACACGACCAAAAGCTTTTAAGCCTTCTATAGGTTGTTTATTATAATTACCTCTTTTCCAATTTTTGTCTGCTGTAAGTGCAGCTTTTACACCTTCTAAAAATACATGATTATGTATTGAAGTTTTTGATGATGCACAAAATGGAAGAATTGATTTAACCATATCAGGATATTGAGCGGCCCATTGATATGATTGACAGCCAGCCATAGACCAACCTGTTACTAAAGCTATTTTTTTTATCTTAAGTTTTTCAGTTATTAATTTATGCTGACAGTAAACATTATCCCAAAGTGTTATTTCTGGAAATTTTGGTCCATGCTGTGTTTTAATGCTATTACTTGGTGAAGAAGAAAGAGCATTACCAAACATATTTATTGAAATAATAAAATATTTATTTGGATTTATTGCTCTATTTTTTCCAATAAAACCCTCATTACGAATATGAGTTCCTGTGTAAAATGTTGGAAGCAATATTACATTTGAATGATCTATGTTAAGTTTACCATATGTCTTGTAAGCTAACTTTCCTGACTTTAGAATTTTACCTGATAAAAGCTTAACATTACCCAAGTTAAACTCTTGGTGATCTTTCATTAATAAAGTCTAAGGTATTCTTTTACTTCCCAGTCAGTAACCGCTTGATGATATCTTTCCCATTCATCATTTTTATAAGCAAGTAATGATTTTTTCATGACTGGACCCAGAACTTCATCACTTAATTTATCATTTTTAAGAGCTTCAATTGCTAATAATAAATTTCTTGGAAGTCTTTTAATGCCAAGTTTCTTAAACTCACTATCAGACATATTGTAAAGGTCTTGATCGGTTGGTTTTCCTGGATGAATTTTATTTTCAATTCCTTCAATTGCTGCTGAAATTGTCATTGAAAGTGCCAAATATACATTCATTGTCATATCTGCAGCTCTATTTTCAATACAATATCTATTTTGAGGTAATCTAAATTGAGCTGATCTATTGTTATGTCCATAGGTAATATTTGTTGGTGCCCAAGTTACAGTTCCACCCTCAAACCCTCCAACTCTAGGTACTAATCCATTGTACGAATTGACAGTTGAACACGTGATAGAAGTTATAGCTTCTGCATGTTTCATTAATCCACCAACAGCATGTATAGACTCTTTGGACCACTTATTTCCACCATCAAAAATATTTTTTCCTTTTTCATCTACCATAGAAAAATTTATATGAGCTCCAGATCTCCAATCACCTATTGTTGGTTTTGGCATAAAAGTAATAAACATATTATGTTTTTTAGCTATTTGCTTTAATAGAATTCTAAGAAAAACTAATCTATCAGCCATTTCTAAAAGGTTTGTATAATGAAAGTCTAATTCAAATTGAGAGTAAGCTCCTTCTGCAACAACATCATGTAGCATCCAACCTAAGTCATTTAAAATATCTATTAGTTCTTTTAAAAAATGCATTGAATCTAAAGTGTGTTCTACATCATATCCAAAAGCTTGGCGTCTTGGTCTAATGCCTTTTGCTGGATCATTGTCGATTGCTTTGACTGGCTCACCATTTTCATCATACTTCATTGCTATAAATTCTGGTTCTATCCCTGCCATTCCTTTATACCCTGAATCTTGAGCTTTTTGCATAGCGCGCTTTAGAGTTTGTCTAGGACAAACATTATAAGGTTTATCTTCCCAAAAAAGATCTGCAAAAATGATAGCAGTAGTAGTATCCCAAGGACAAATATAGACAGCATCTAAATCTGGTAGCATTACTTGATCAGAATCTGCAGGCGTTAACTCTGGAACAAAAGAAATAGAATGAACAGCAAACTGAGGGCCTTTTCCCAAACACAAAGGTTCAAAATCTGTCATTGGAACAGGTTTTGATTTTGGAATACCATGGAGATCAATCCAACTAGATAAGACATATTTTACACCTGCTGCTTTTAATCTTTTATAAACAGAAGGTATTTTTTTTCTATTACGTTCAACAGCATCCTTAAAGTGTTCATAATAAATTTTTTCATCCTTGCTCATGCTGATCTCCTTTGGTTTTTATTATTGAGGCATATCTTCTGGGTCTATTCCTGGCACAAATGTTATTCCTGCTTGTTGCTTCCAATCATGAGGGTAAGCTGCATAAAATATTACACATTTTTCATCACACTCGTAAGCTATATGATTATCTTTTGGCACATAAAGAACATCCCCAGGACTACAAATAAAAGACTCGCCATCACATGTAAGACGAAATGTTCCTTCCATGCAATAAATAATCTCATCACAAGTTAAATCCCATGGTACTGAAACTTTATTTAAAAAATTCAAACCTCCACACATAGTGTCACTTACTTTGCTAGTTACAAATGGTTTGATATAACTTTTTCCTGGCTCTAAAGTGTGAAGTCGATTTTCTATATCTTTAAATTTATATAGTTGTGGCTTTTTTGACATTATTATTACCTTTCTATTTTATACTTTTACTGGTTCATTTAATTCAACTTTATACCCATCTGGGTCTTCGCAGAATGCTATCACTCTAGTTCCGTGTTTCATAGGTCCTGGTTTTCGAGTTATATTTACACCTAATTTAGCAAGATCATCACATGCTTTGTAAACGTCAGGAGTTTCAATACAAACATGCCCCCATCCATTACCTTTGTCATAATCATCTTTTTGATCCCAGTTACAGGTAAGTTCTAAACATGGAGACTCTGTTTCAGGACCATATCCAATAAATGCATTTGTAAATTTTCCTTCAGGATAATCAGTTTTCCTTAAAATTTTCATTCCAAGAGTTTTGCAGTAAAAATTAAAAGACTTCTCTAAATCTTTAACTCTAATCATAGTGTGTGCAAGTCTGTATCCCTCTAGATTAATTTCTTTAGACATTTTTTACCCTTTTTTGTTGGTTTAAAGATTTTGTAATAGAATTTATTATAAGTTTTTGAAATGCTTGAACTCCTTTTTCCCACACAGGAGACAATAACCCCCCACTACTTGATGCTGGTGAAGATCTACCTTCTTGTAATCTTTCACACATTTCATGATCCTCTTTGTGAACACTCCACCAAATATCTTTAGTTGTTTTGATTTCCTTTTTACTCATATCCTTGCCATCTGTAGTATAGATTATTCTTTTTTGTGAAGTCAAAGTTGGGCTAATTGGAACATTTAAATAAACTCCAACTTGATTTGGGAAGTAAGTCCCAATTATAAAATTTGGAAAAAGTGATAAGTATCTTGATGTAACAGATAAAGCACTATCATTTTTCTCATCTTCATTTTCAACATCAATACCACTTCCATAACACTTACCATCTACAAATGTGTAATGATCTTTTAGTGGCTGGTTTGTTGTTGTCTTATGTACAAATTGAACATGATAAGGTTCAATAAAATTTTCTATAAGAAATTTCCAATTAGTATTAATCGTTCCAAAATCTAAAGTTGCTACATATTTTAATTTTGTCAAATCAATATCATCAAATCTTTTAACAAGTGGCTTGGCATACTCTTCAAATTTTTTTGCTTTTCCATTAAAATTTATAAAAATCCAATCAAGCCAAATATGAATTCTAATTGATTTTAATCCATGGTCTAGAAAGTTAAATCCATCAGGTTTATGTTGATTGGTTCCACCTATATGTGGTGCGGCTTTAAGTTTACCCTCCAAATCATAACTCCAAGCATGGTAAGGACATCGAATGATCTTTCCTACATTTTTTTTTTCATCAATAAGCTTTAAACATCTGTGGCTACACACATTATGAAAAGCAGTAATCTCATTATTAACATTTTTTACAAGAAATATGGGTTTACCAGCAATTGATAGAGGAATTACATCACCTGGTTTTTTTAGTTCATGAGCAAAACCAACAAATAACCAGTCATCAGCTAAAACTGTATTACATTCTTTTTTCCAAAATTCTTGATTTGTATAAGATTCTGCAGGCAGTCCAAATATAGTATTTAAATTTTTAGGCTTTTTAATTTTAAAAGAGTTTTTTTCTTTTGACATACGCTTTTTATTTTAAAGAAATAATATTTTTATATTGAAAACACTATTTTAGAATATTAAGATTTACAACAGAATATTATTTAAGAGCAAGGTTCTATGAATAATGATAGTTTAAAGCACGAAGACTTTAGGGGTTACAAACAGGCTATTACTCCTGAAGTTGATGAAATTTTATCTTATACGAATCCTAAAACAGTATGTGGAGAATATCTTAGACGCTATTGGCACCCTGTAGCTTTAACATCTGAAATAAGTCAAATCCCTAAAGAAATTCGAATTTTAGAACTTATTGTATAATAACTCCATATTCCAAAATCAAAGTGTAGTTCTAATTTAAAATCATCACTTAGTTTAGGAAGTAGAGTTCCATCAAATTGACATTTATTTATTGTTAATTTGAATTCTTGGTTCTTTTTATCATCATAATCATCAGCAATTTTTTCATAATCAACTAAATCGCTTATAACATCGAGGTCATGATCAAAACAACTTGCCATAATATTGAGAAACATATCGTCCCCATGAAGATCCATAATATCTTTTAAGAATTTTTTTTGATTACAGTTTTTTTTAATATAATCAAAATCAAATTTAAATTTATTATAGTCCATTACAAAGCTTTTTCATGAACCCAGACCCTAACAATATTCAAATATGTTGTCCAGGTGATGGAATTAACTAATACTAAACAGGATTAAAGAAGCGTGAGGCGTGGC
>Ga0209775_1000760_pt1 | contig 16805 bp, 14 predicted proteins | sample SaaInlV_135m_DNA_FD_184661 | JGI IMG/M metagenome (GOLD analysis project Ga0209775, IMG submission 184661) | Marine microbial communities from expanding oxygen minimum zones in the Saanich Inlet - SI072_LV_135m_DNA (SPAdes) (version 2) | ecosystem: Environmental > Aquatic > Marine > Intertidal... | reverse complement strand
GCTGATTCAGCACCACCAGATCTCCGGAACGGTAACGGATAACCGGATAACCGATTCGACCTAAATTGGTGATGATCAACTCACCCTGTTCGCCCTCCGGAACAGCTTCCTGTGTTTCCGGATTCAGGACTTCTACGATGAATTCGCTTTCTGTTACGTGCGTTCCGTTTGGTTGAACCTCGCATTCAAAACTGTGTGCGCCGATTTCAGAAGCACCTGCGTGGTCAAAACATTTAGCATTCCAAACAGATTCAATACGCGCTTTTGTGGCAGGCACATTTGCTCCCGGCTCCCCGGCGTGAATCAAGGTTCGCAACGGAATTTGGCTTAAATCAAATCCGGATTCCCGCGCCACTTCCGCTAGCCGCAAAGCATAGGTAGGCGTACAGCACATGGCAGTTACACCAAGTTCTTTCATCAAGTGTAAACGCTGCAGGGAATCCCTTCCTCCGCCCGGAATCATCAGCGCATTGATCTTCCGAGCGCCTTCCACTGCAGCCCAAAAACCAATGAACGGTCCAAAAGAAAACGGTACAAACAAACGATCATTTTCCGTTAAACCTGCACCGGCCAGAACATGGCCCCAGCAACGTCCCCACCAATCCCAGCTTTCAGGTGTATCCAATACACGTAAGGGCGTTCCGGTGGTTCCTGATGTCTGGTGAAAACGTGAATAGGCTGATTCTTCAAAAGTTGCGTTGCTGCCTAAAGGTAAAGCATCACTTTGAGCCTGTACCAATTCGGACTTGCTTGTCAGCGGCAAACGTTTCAAATCGTCCAGTGTCTTGATCGATTCCGGATGAATTCCCGCAGCATCCAACTTTTCAGTATAAAAACGGTTAGGTCCGTAAATTTGCTGCAGCATGGAACGTAATTTTGTAAGTTGCAGTGCTTCCAATGCCTTACGCGGCATAGTTTCTATGGACTCTTCGAAATATCTCATTCTTTATTATTTCTTACTGAATTTACTTCTGTATTAATTAAAACCATTTGCACCATTTTACCCTACCTCAATCTATCTTCAGATTTACTTTTTCACGGTGCCCCAAACCGAGTGAGTTGTCGATGAAATAAACTGCAGACGGTATCAGCGTATACCAATCAACTTTACTCATGGCCTGGCTGATTTCAATTGGAGTTTGCTTTCCTATCACTGGGAATTTTATCAAATAGCGCGCAATCACCTCGGCTTTTTTTGCACCGGTTACTTCTCGGACTTCCCCTTCTAACTGAATTCCTTTAATTTTCTTCCAATCCTTATAATCCTTCTGGATAGTAGCAGCAACTTGGGGGTTAAGGTTGATGTTGAGGACGTGGCGGGTAGCAGGGTCTGATAAAAAGAATAAGTTGAAATCATTGTTGACGTAAAACACCGCAGCCGCCCACGGGCCGTCCTCACCATTGGTGGCCAGAGTGAGAACATTGCAAGAATGCAAATATGCTAAAACTTTATCCCGCAGCTTCATATCAAGCAGGCGGGCCGGTCCAGCGTTCAAATAAATCGTTTTGCAATTCGATATTTAAAACGTCAAGAATGCGGTTGACGGTTTGATTGATGATGTCATCAACTGTTTTAGGTCGGTGATAAAAAGCTGGCATCGGCGGCAGCATAATTGCTCCCATTTCTGCCACCTGTACCATCAACCGTAAGTGCCCTAAGTGCAAAGGTGTTTCACGCGGAAGCAAAACAAGAGGGCGCCGGTCTTTTAAAGTCACATCTGCTGCACGTAAAAGCAGATTGTCGCTGAAAGACATGGCAATCCCGGACAAAGTCTTCATGGAACAGGGAACAACTACCATGCCCATAGTTTTGAAAGAACCGGACGAAATCGAAGCGGCAATATTATTAATCGGATGCCGCACGTCCGCCAATTCAACAACCTCTTCCAGGCTGGAATCGGTTTCGTATGCGATAGTCTGAAGTGCAGCTTCACTGATGACCAGATGCGTTTCTACATCTTTCACTTCACGCAAAACCTCAAGTAATCTAACTGCATATATTACTCCGCTCGCTCCGGACACTCCAATGACAAGTCGTCGCATTTTATACTATAAACAGGGTTTAAGTTAAGTTCATTTGCAATTCCGCCAATGTTTCACGGGCAAGTCTATCGGCTTCCGGAGTAAAAAACCAGTTTTCAATCCGGCCTTCCAACCAGTCCATGTATTCTTGTAAACCCATTAAAAAACGTTGATGATAAATTTCAACTGACGTCTGGGTGAATCTCCACAACTTGTCAGCATCTTTCAATAATTTATCGTTGAGTGAAAGTGCCGTATCTCGAGAATCATGTCCTTCAATAATAAGCAAAATTTCCTCTCTCTTGCTAAAGTCATAATCAGCCGCAACCATGATTTCAGAAGCAATCCGGACTCCCTCAACCTCATGAACACGCCTCAAATCAGGGTCTTTCATTTTGGGGCCAAAGGCAGTGAGCTGTCGGCTTTCAGGAACCATTTTCCAACCCACATCATGCAGAATGATCGCAGCTAAAACTACGGCTTGATCGGCATCCGGATAAAATTTCAACAACTCTTTAGCACAAGTAAAAGCAATCCTTGTATGGATGTCGTTGCTCCGGGTATCCAAATAAGGTTTTGCCAGTTCGTATAATTCCTGGTAAATGCCCTCCCCAAGTCTCTCAATTGAGGGACGCAGATTTTGCTGAGTATTTATCATATAAATTTTTGCTAATCTGCGTCCAAAAAATTCACAAAACTGTCACCGTACCGGCATCACCGTCAACTCGGATTCTCTGACCTGTTTTGATATTCTGGGTAGCAAACCCAGTACCAACAACTGCAGGCAGACCGTACTCCCGGCAGACAATAGCAGCATGAGACATCATTCCGCCAATGTCGGTAACTGTGCCTTGGATACGTGAAAAAATCGGTGCCCAGCTTGGAGCTGTAATTGAAGCAACCAATATTTCACCTTCCTTAAGTTGGTCTATTTGAGAGGAATCTTTTAGAACACGCGCTATTCCCTCAACTACTCCAGGAGATGCAGCAAAGCCTTTCAAGGTGTCGCCATCTCCGCCACCCAACCAAGTATTAATACTTTCACTGGTAATTCCCCAAAGCATAATTGTAAAAGGCTCTGTAACAACTTCCGGTGGTTCACCTAATGCCGGTGGTGGAGTCCATTCCCGCAAGGCATTGACAATTCCTTTGCGCCGTTCGACTTCAGCGGGCCAATATTTGGGGCCGCGCGATGGATTTCCGACTGCCCATCCTGAACTCATATCGAATAAAGCTTCAGGAATTTCATCGCGACGCAGGTAAAATATATCATCTATTTCAGCCGTAAATCCGGCTTCCACAAAGACCTTACCCAAATCACGCATTTTACGCCAGAAAACAGAATGATGCCAATGTTCAACGTAAAAGTTATGGTTTTCCACATAGGGAAATACAGTCCGAGCCAAACCCAGTTTGCCTTGAAACGTCTCGCGGTCTTCATCTGTATTCAACAAACCAGCATATTCTTCCGCAATACGGTCACGTTCTACACGTAGTGCTTCAGTTGGACGTGCAATATCTTCACCGGCTTCTACTTTCTCAATATAGTTTCTCAAGTAGGTAAAGGGGACATCAAGATCATCAATCCAGACCGGATCATGATGATAAAAACCTGTACCACCTGAAAAGTTAAACCAGGGATCTTTTGCATCCTCAAATTGCTGCAGCCACTGTGAACCATTTGGTACACTAGCCACCCGGGTCAATGCTTCTTCGGCTGTACCGGATTTAAGACTATCCGCCACGCCCAATTCAACGGCAGATTTTGCCAATGCTTTCAGTTTTTCATCTGGTTCAAACAATTCTATATCAACTCCAGCCACCATTTTGGCAATTGACAAATCAGATATATCGGGAAAAACCTGTTTACAAAAACCAAAATAATCAAGATAAGCCGCATAGCCAAGATTCAAAAATTCGAAATGGTATTGCCAGCCCTTGAGTCCGAAATCGATCAGCTTATTGTAATTTGACATCAGATCATAACTGCTGCTTAATCCGCGACCCTCTTTGATCCACTCCATATCTTCCAATTCTGGCAAGGGAGCAAATTCAAGAGCGTCCATTTCAGCAATTACCCCTTTGATTTTAACTTTCCACTGATCATATAGCTTATCCCAGTTCTGGAAATAATATCCTGCCCTTTCCATAAATAATGGAATCCTCGCCTCAATTTCTTTAGGATCCGCAACTCCCACAGGTGTCAGGTAGGTGTAACCGTTCAGTATACGGAAATCTATCCCTAACGCAGGTGGAATGACATAAAAATGGGTATTATATTGCGAAAGTGATTTGATGGCAAATTCCATAAAAATGCTGTCAAACGGATAAAGTACTTCGCGCCAATGCATTCCATCTTGAAACCAAAAAGCATTTTCTTCATCCTCACGACGATCTTCACTGAAAACAGTATAGTAAGGGTAAAGTTCTTCCCAACCTTCTGCTCCGGCTGGAGTTTCAATTTCAAACGGATTAGGAAAACGTCCATCGCCTTTTGTTGACATGTTACCTCTTTTTTTAAATGATAGGTTTTGGGAAACAGAAACTATTGTTGACTAGGATAGAATCTCCAATATTACTGTGTTCGTAACATCCTAAAAGAACTAACTTTTAGAACAAATTAAAGTGCCCCCTCAACACTGATACATTTATGTTTATTCCTCCCGTTTTGGTTAAAGATTATTTTTGTTGCCTCCTATTTATTACCTTGTTGCAACCGAACTCCTGCAATCAAAGTGTCCACCATTCCGCTCATGCCCACCTGACGTCCGTTACTGACCGAAACAGGTTTTTTCCTGCTCCACACAGTTTCAGGACGACTTTGCACAATCATCACGTTTTCCGGAAAAGGAATATCTTGATCGATTGCAAATTCGATATCCTGTGGTGTGCCGTAATGTTTTTCAATTTGTTTAGCCAATTTTGAAAGAGCAATAACTTCCTCATCGCTTAAACAAATCGCTTTTTGAAGTTCGTTGGTAACCGCAGTTTTATGAACTTTCCCAGTTTTGTGGTTTGGAATATATTCAATTAATTTGTTTGATGGTGTGCGTTGGCGTATTTCGAGTGTTACTTTATCCACCAAAAAATTATCTGGAGTTACTTCTCCTGATGCAACACTTTCGCCTAAGCCCCAACTCGCATCGATGGCAATTTTTGAACGATCACCGTTTATCGGATTGAGAGTAAACATTACTCCTGCAGTTTTCGAATTGGCCATTTTCTGAATGCCGACGCTGATAAAAACGTCCTCATGAACAAAATTCATGCGATGTCTATAAGAAAGAGCACGGGCGGTAAAGAGACTGGACCAACAGTCTACGGTTTGTTTGAGTACATTTTCACCGGAACATACCCACAAAAATGTGTCCTGCTGTCCGGCAAATGAGGCTCCTGGCAAATCTTCTGCGGTGGCGCTGGAACGTACGGCGACAGGCAAATCAACGACGTTACAGCATTCACATAAATTGGAGTAGGCTTCAAGAATTGAGACTTGTATTTCGGAAGGGACTGGAGTCACCCGCATCTTACTGCGAATATCTCGGCTTGCTTGTTCGACTGCGTTAACATCTTCAATATCGAGTTTATCAAGTGTCTTCTTGATTTCTTTGCCTAAACCGGTGTGTTCAAGAAATTTCTTGTAGGCCTGCGTTGTCACTGCAAAACCTGGTGGAACACGAATTCCGGCAGTTGTCAATTCACAAAGGCTGGCGTTTTTTCCGCCGATGAGAAACCTGTCATGAGAATCGCAATCAAAACAAAGAATAAACTCACTGTCAATATCATCTTTCATTTTAACCTCTTATTTTATTAGCATAAAAAAATCGGGCTGGCCTGAAATCAGCCAATGAACATCATTTTTCCATTACTTCAACACTCAACATTTCCGTATATATTGTATTTTCCATTAGCAGTTTTTCTTCACGTTGTGCTTCTGGCCATTTATAACAGAGCGGTTCAACAACAACATCCGCCCACGATTGATCTTTGATTTCTACGGGAACCATTTCCATCATCGCAATTAGAAAAGGAGCCGCTTCGATACGTTCTTTAATCAACTGTGAATGGCCCTTGACTAAATAAAGTACATCTCCGGAACCGACGATTTGCAACGCTGAAGTATCATTATGCCGTAAGTTAGCAAGAGTTCTTTTTCCCTGATCCACCGTAAATCTAATCCGCTTTGTGTCCGGAGCCAAAGTCCAAGTGTAAGCCGTATTGGGGAATCCGTCTCTCCCGACAGTCAACAACAAAGCCGGGGCACCTTCACTTAGGAAGTGTGCCAGTTTTTCTGGTAATTCAATCAAGGTATTCCAACAAATGATTCACATCCGGCAAGATCAAATCCGGTATCAAATCTGGCGGAGGGTTTTCTGCTTCTTCCGGAGTAGTTCCGCCGGTCAAAACCAGTACCGTAAAAAGTCCGGCAACCTTGCCCATCGCAATATCTTGTTGCAAACGGTCTCCGACAACAGCACCGTTTTCCGGAGGAACATCGAGAACTTTCATCGCCATTTCTCCAGACCATTTAGAGGGCTTTCCGGTTACCAACGGCTCCTTACCGGTGGCATAAGCGACAGCTTTGATAAACGGCCCGGTCGCCGGAACAAATCCGTCGGCAACCGGAATTTTGGGATCGTAATTCGTGGCAATAAAATCGGCGCCATTCCAAATCGCTTTTGATGCCAAAATCAAACTTTGCTGGCAAAAATTCGGGTCTTTGCCCATTACCACCACTTCGGCTTCCATAAATTGTTCGTGATTCAGCAAATCCAAATTTTGTTCACCCAAAGCCTCCATCAATCCCGGACCGCCGAAGGCAAGGATTTTACTTTTCGGATGGAGTTCACGAACGGTGCGGGCAGCAATAATAGCCGAAGTTAAGACCTCGTCTTCATGCGCCGGAATGCCCATGTTTGTCAGTTTTTCTGCTAGAAAATGTCTTGTATTTTGATTGTCATTTGTCAAAAAGGCGAAGCGGATATTGCGTCGGCGTAACTCTGCCATAGTGTCCGGAACGCCCGGAATTGCCTTATTTCCCCGCGCCACGCAACCGTCAATGTCAAAAACAATACCTTTGATTTTTCGTTCCATTTCTTTTTATATTTTTGAGGCCACAGATTTTCACGGATAAAAACTGGCTGACGGTGTATTACTTAAATTACAAAACCGTCAGCCATCAACCATTAATCAGTAACCATTTTATCAGTAGCCATCTGCGTAAATCGGTGGCTTATAAATATATTCAAAGCCCCAATTCAGACCAACGTGCTTTGACTTTTTTCACTACTTCCGCATCGAGTTCAATTGGAATGGGTTTTTCCTTCCACTCATACGGTATAGTCGCGTCCATCAAGAGTCTTCCAGTAATTTCCCTTGCACTGATCGGTAATGACGGATCAAGAGGAGTTGAACGCCCGCGTTTGATAACTTGCGAACGATTGGGTTGAAAGCGAAAACTGAGAGCGTACATCACACGTGATATGTCCCACGGGTCAATATCGTCATCCACCACGATTACTGTTTTCAAGCCGTATGCACCCATTTCTGTGGAAATGGCGGCAGTCAAAACTTGATCAACGTGTCCTGGATACATTTGTGTCATGGAGATAATAGCTAAGAATCTTCCTGAACCTTCCGGCGGACAGTAGCAGGATTTCAATCCAGGAATTTTCATGTTGTTCAATTGCTGCCAGAGGGTGGCTCCGTATGAGAGTGCCATCGTCATGTGAGTGTCGGTTACTGCCCGTCCGACTGTAGTTCCCCAGTGAATTGGGTTATTGCGGTGGGTGATACAAGTGATTTGAATGAAATTTCTGGGATCGGTTCCGACTCCGGAATAGTATCCTGTATATTCACCAAAAGGCCCTTCTTCGTAGAATTCTTCAGGATCCACGTAACCTTCCACTACATATTCCGCGGTTGCAGGTATCGGCAAATCGACCGTTTCTCCTTTGATCACATCCACAGGTGCGTCGCGTAATGCGCCAGCTACATCATACTCAGAAACGAAGGCTGAAACCCGAGAGGCACCCAAAATAAACAGCAACGGATCGCAGCCGCTGATAGAGGCTACCGGCATTTTTTCACCACGAGCCTGATACTTTTTGAGCATGATGTCTGCGTGTTTGCCTTTGATAAACTGCGTACCGATTTTATCTTTTTCAAGCAACTGACTACGGTAGGTGCCTAAATTCACCCAACCTGAGTCTGGGTCTTTGGTGATGATAAAATGTGCTGTTCCGTAATATGGCCCGCCATCAAGAGGATAATAATGTGGAATCGGGAATTTGTAGAGATCGATATCGTCTCCGAGCAAAATATTTTCTTTGCATGGTGCAGAATCGACCCAAGTAGGTGGGATCAAATTGTCTCCGCGCTTGGCCCATGAGTCATACAAATCAAAAAGAGATGAATCTCTTGGTTGTCCCATGATGAATGCCAAACGCTCTTCAGTCGTACAAACGCTGGTAATTACCGGTGTGCTGTAACCCTTCACGTTCTCAAAAAGCAAAGCCGGGCCACGTTCCTCTTCATTAAGTTTCGCTATGTGAGACAGCTCAAGATATGGATCTACTTCAGCGGTTATGCGCTTGACCAATCCCAGCTTTTCTCCTTCTACAATAAAATCCCTCATATCTTTCATTTTAGTTCTCCTTTACTTAGATTAATAATCTAAAGCCATTCATCTAACAGTTTGTTAAATAATCAATGAATGTAACTCTTCCTAATTTAAAGCAGCTCTCCTGTGAATGTCCGCAATTTATAAAAAAATAAATTATAAACTAATAACATTCAGTTCTAATCGAATTTTATTTTAATAAAATTACTAATGCAAGTTATTTATATGCAAATAAGTAAAAAATTACTACTTTATTGATATAATTATATTTTATTAAAGCTGGTGTATTCATATAAAGCCACAAAAACGTGTCATTTCGAGCGAAGTGAAATATCTTTCTTAATGCTATTATCCTAATATCATTAAGATTTTACACTGTCGAATTAACATTTTATGAAGTTCAGAGTTTTTACGAGACCGTCAAAGCTAATTCGTTTTTATTAAACGACAACACCAAAATTCAGCAAATACAATCAATTCGTACAAACTTTAGTACATGAAGGTGAAGATGACACCTAGGGCAGTCACTGATATTATTTTAAGAAGTATGGGGAAATGGAGGGTAAAGCTACTAGGATATATGAAAGTTCGGTAAGGATTAAAAAATATTTTGATTATTAAATTACCATATATTTTATCGACTAGCTGAAATGATGGTCACTACATCTCAGCTGCATAGTTTCTACGGACTCTTCGAAATATCTCATTCAACTATTCTTCGCTAAAGTTGATCTGCATTTAAAAAGTTGAATCAGCGTCCACCGACAAGGATCGAATCAATTTTCAAGGTTGGTTGTCCGACTGTTGTTGGAACCCAGCCACTGGCCGCACCGCACATTCCGGCTGCTAATTCCAGATCATCGGCAATCATTGAAATTTGCGACAAAACATCGAAACCTTTGCCGATGAGAGTCGCACCGCGTACGGGTTCAGCGATTTTTCCATTGCGGACTGCGTAACCTTCCTGAACCGCAAAATTAAATTCTCCCGTTCCGGGATTGACCGAACCGCCACCCATTTTTTTGGCGTATAAGCCAAATTTTATGGTGCGCAGCATTTCCTCAAAATTATCATTTCCGGGAGCAATAAAGGTGTTTCGCATACGTGAAACTGGAGCAAATTTGTATGACTCACGCCTCGCGGATCCGCTTCTGGGAATACCCACTTGTCCAGCACCGATACGGTCACTGAGGTAATTTTTGAGAATACCGTTTTCAATCAGCACAGTTTTTTGGGTGGGTGTTCCTTCGTCATCCACATTACATGAACCCCATTTGTTAGCAATGGTTCCGTCGTCAATCGCGTTCAGAATTGAGCGGCCGACACGCTCTCCGATTTTGTCACAAAAGGGTGAAGCATTTTTACGGATCGCTTCTGTTTCCAAAGGATGTCCACAGGCTTCATGAAAAATCACACCGCCGAATCCGTTCCCCAAAATTACCGGCATTGTTCCGCCATCGATATATCCGGCACCGGCCATTCGTAATGCGGACTGCGCGGCATTATCTGCTAATTCGTCCAGATTCAGCTGCTGGAAAAACTCATATCCGCCTAAAACTCCTGGACTTTCAGATGCGGTTTGTGGCCCATCACCTTTTTCGGCAACCGCTGAAAGCCGCATCCGCGAATAGCTGCGTGCATCTTCTGTCCACAATCCTTCACTATTGGCGATCAGCACTGAGCGTTTTTTTTCGGCCATATTTGCATTAACCTGACTGACTTCTGATCCATGACTACGCGTAAGTTCATCCAGTTTGCGCAGCAGCTCAACACGTTCAGCCTTGCTCACAGTTTCCGGATTAACGGCCACATGATGAATGTCCTGAATCGCCTGTTGCTCGAGGGGTTTCACTCCAGCGCTTTCACCGGCATCTCGTGATTGTCCCAGATTTTTTGTTAATTTCAGCAGATTCGCTTCATCCGGATCACTGCTGTATCCGTAATATGCTTCGTTGCCGTAAAGCAAGCGGATACCGATGCCGAATGAATTAGAGGAATTAATCTCGTCAACCTTCTTATCCAGTAAATTGATTGAAGAGGAAACAGAGTCCTCAACAAAGACTTCCGTAAAGTCCGCACCCTGTTGACGTCCGGATTCAAAAATTTTTGCAACAATATTTTCAGTGAGCATAGCGTGTTTTAAGTGATGTTTTGGTTTTTTAAAAATGTAAAATATTTATTCAATCCAGCTTACGGTAAAAAGTAAAAGGGCGCAATCCGGAAACGATTCAGACAATGTTGTATTCCGGAATCAGGCGTTTTTCCGCAAAGCGATTATAATCAAGCATGCTGATATCAACTGTGCTTGCCTTGCCGTCAAGTAGAATTTCAGCCATCAGTTTTCCGCAAATTGGCCCCTGCATAAAACCATGTCCGGAAAAACCTGTCAGCAAATGAAAACCTTCAACCGGCGTAGGACCAATGATTGGATGTGCATCCGGCGTCAGTTCATAAAGTCCGGCCTGCCGGGCCTTTATTCCGGAGTTCCCCAACAGTGGCATCCGTGCTACCGCGGCTTCAATGTGCTGCATTTCCCACTCTTGATCGATGCTTTGATCAGCACCGATTTTTTGATTCTGGTTTGACATTCCACTGAGCAGTCCGGAAGCTTCACGGTGAAAATAAAGGCTTTTTGAAAAATCTATCACAAAGGGAAATTCGACAGGCAGTTCCGGAATATTTTCTGTGACAAACCATTGTCGACGCAACGGGGAAACAGGAATTTCGAATCCAATTTCTTTGCCGAAAAAAGCGCTCCATGGACCGCAGGCATTGACGACTGTTTCGGTTTCAACCGTTCCGAGGCTGGTGCGAACTTTCCGGACTTTATTTTTTTCAACTTCAATACCGTTTGCAGAACAATCTGTCAGGCAGACCGCACCGTGACGTCGGGCGGCGTTGATGTATGCCATCACAATGCTGTTTGGATCAGCAAGTCCGTCATCCGCGTTAAAAGTCCCCCCGATTGCATCCGGAAAAAAACACGGTGCCGCCAGTTTGCGGACTTCATCTCCGGAAAGCCATTCGGTGTTTACACCCAGTGAGTGTTGAAGTTTCAGGGTTTTTTGGAAAACAGAAACGTCCTTTTCAGCAGTCAGCACAAACAAATATCCGCATTTACGTACCAGCGCAGACTGTCCGGTTTCTTCCTCAAGAGAGTCAATCATGCTGAGACTTTTTTGGGAAAGCCGGATATTGACTTCAGTATTAAACTGATGACGAATACCTCCAGCGCAGCGGCCGGTTGCTCCTGTACCAAAAAAAGATTCGCGCTCCAGCAGTAGAATATTTTTATGTCCGCGGCTCGCCAAATGGTATGCCGTGCTGGCACCCATAACTCCTCCGCCGAGAATTACAACATCAGCTGTTTTGGGTAGTCCGGGCATTTTTTATAAATTGGCAAGCGTTCCGAGATTTTCACGCTCCGCATTTTTCAAGGCAATTGCGGCTGTCACTGCATCCTGTGCCGCGACTCCGCAGGATTTGAAAAATGTAAGTTGATCCTGTGAGGAACGGCCGTTTTTTGCACCGTTGATGATTTCGCCAATTTCCGCGTGAATATGCTCCGGAGTTATCAAGCCCTGTTTGAGAGGTGTGACAATATCTCCGGTTTCAAGCAATGCGGATTCACGTGAATCAACAACCACAAGAGCATTGCGGATTGTTTCCGAGTCGATTTCCTGCATAGTCGTCTGGAAGGAACCAACTGCGTTTACATGCGCGCCGGTTTTGAGATGCTCAAAAGAGATGACCGGAGTAGTGGAAGTGGTGGCGGTGCAGACAATGTCTGCGTCTTTTAAGGCTTTTGCTGAAGAAGAAACTGCTCTTACATCTTTTGGAATTGGGCCGACGCCTGACATTTCTTCCGCAAAACTCTGTGCATGTTCCGGATTCGGACTGTAAACCCAGGCCTGCTGAATGTCACGTACACTGCAAACCGCATCCAGTTGCGCAACAGCCTGTTTGCCGCTGCCGATTATGGCTACGCTGTTTGCTTCCGCTGGTGCGAGCAAATCAGTAGCGACGCCAACACCTGCACCGGTACGGACCGCGGTCAGCACATCAGCGTCCATCAGGGACAGAACTTGTCCATTTTCGGCATCCAACACAAGCAGAACCGCGTGAATCAGTGGAAAACCGCGTGCCGGATTTTTACCAAAGACAGTCACAAGTTTCACCGCCATTTCACCATCGTCCAGCAACGCGGCCGGCATAGTCAGCAGAACGCCCTCCTGTTCCGGAATATGAATACGACTGCGCAAGGGCATTTCCACACGACCGCTTGATAAACGGCTGAAGGCTTTTTTGCTTGCCTCAATGGCAGCTTTCATAGGAAGTGCCTGGCGGACATCGTCGCAACTGAGTATACGTATTTTCATTTTCGGTATTTTTTGAAATTAAAGTGAACAGCAAATTAAAGTGAAGTTGAAGCAGTTAAACTTGCTGATTTAGGTGAGGGGTAGATAGCTGACTATTAACGAAAGCTTCAGCTAAGATAAAATCAAAGATTCTGGCTGCGCAAATAGTTGTCATAAAGCCTTTTTACTGGTTCAGCAAAGATGATGGCTTCGTAATCATTCCTAAACTAATTAATAATTATCTATAACGAAGAGAGAGCTTAATAATATCAGTGCTTAAGATAAAATAGATTTCTCTCTTTGCAAGCAATGAAAGGTATATAAGACTTTTTACTGCTTCATCAAAGATCAGTATAACTGAGGTAAGCTTTTAAAAAGACGACTGCTTTTTCGGATATTTTTGGACCCCTGCGGAAAAAGAACTGTTGTGCCATTGAATATTTTGTCACAGCGGTCGGCTTCTTTTCATTCATTTCACCATTGGCATCACGGCTTGGAGTCGTCAGCACGTTTTCCAACAGCACCGGTGTGCTGAAATCGATCTCCTCTAGTTCAGGAGTCATCCTGGAGGCCAACATGGTCATTGGAATGTCGTAAAGTGTTTCGGCAAAGAAGAAACTCAAAAACCTCGCAACTGCTTCAATTTCTTCGTCATTACGCAGCATCAACCAACTGGTGATTTCTTTGCGGAACTTCGCTAAATCCTTTTGCTTGATTCCGGAAGGATTAACACCAAGTTGTCCATCACTCAAATAGGCTTTTGTTTTTTGACGCATATATCTCAAAAAACCACCTGATTTGCGGAAGAGCTTGTAGTTCAAAAAACGTTTGCCAAAATCACGTAAAGTTGAACGACCCAACATAAGTTGAGCTAAAACCTTTTTGGAAGCACTAGCGTCTTTCAGATCTGCGGAAACCCGTTCAAAGAGCAGAATAAGTTCTTTCTGTTCATTTTCAACATCAAGCAAACGTTGAATTTCTTCATCCGTAATTTTAGCTGTTGCAACAGCAATTTCTGGAGATTGCGGAACTACTTTCAGTTCGATTTCTGCAGTCTTAGGAAGTGGCGGTTTTTCAGGCGTAGAAAAATACTGCTGATAAAGCAGGACACAGGTGGCCAGGAAAAAAACCAGCGCGAGCAGAGGATACAATTTTTGCAACTTCATCTTTCTTAATGGTTAAGAAATTTGATTGAAAGAAAGCAGTAACTGTTATTTTAATTTTGCTTTTAAACCTGCTTGTATACGTAAAGGCAGCGCGTGTAGTTTAATAAAACCAATAGCGTCTTTTGGATCATAGGCACCATGATCAGCTTCCATTGTAGCCATGTCCTCATCATAGAGGCTGTTAGGCGACTTACGTCCTGTCACCATGCAGTTACCTTTGTAAAGTTCCAGGCGAACAGTACCGTTGACCGGTCCCTGAGTTTTTTGAACCATGTCGAGCAAAATTTCCATTTCCGGAGAAAACCAAAAACCATCGTATGCCAACTGTGCAAAACGCGGCATCAGAGAATCTTTGAGATTGATCACCCCGCGGTTTAAGGTAATGGATTCCATCGCACGGTGCGCAATGTGTAAAATCGTGCCTCCTGGTGTTTCATAAACTCCACGGTTTTTCATACCGACGAAACGTGACTCCACCATATCGATCCGGCCTATTCCATGCTTGCCACCCAACTCATTGAGCTGCGTCAACAGCTTTGCCGGAGAATATTCCTGACCGTCAACCGCAACCGGATTTCCTTTTTCAAAATCAATCAGCACAGCTTGCGCTTCATCCGGTGCAGCCTGCGGAGACTGTGATAACTCAAACATTTCCTGCCGCGGTTCCTGCCATGGATCTTCCAACATACCAGATTCAAAACTAATGTGCATCAGATTTTCATCAGAACTCCACGGTTGTTCTTTGGAAGCTTTTACCGGAATTCCATATTTTTCCGCATAAGCCAGCAGTTCTGTACGACCGGGATATTTTTGGTAGAATTCCGGAATTTTCCACGGAGCAACTACCTGAATATCAGGTTTTAAAGCATAGTAGCTTAACTCAAAACGTACCTGATCATTTCCCTTGCCGGTGGCGCCGTGAGCGACTGCAACCGCACCTTCACGTTCTGCGACTTCAATCTGCTTCTTTGAAATTAAAGGACGTGCTAAAGATGTTCCCAGCAAATAAGTTCCTTCATAAAGCGCATTCCAATGAATGGAAGGCAGCACGTAATCCTTTACAAATTCCTCTTCAACATTTTCGACCAGTACTTTTGCGGCACCGGCCTTTTTACCTTTTTCGAGGATGGCATCAATGTCTTCAACTTTTTGACCTAAATCAAGACAAAGTGCGATTACTTCATAACCTTGCTGATCAAGCCAATGTACGAGTACGGAAGTATCAAGACCACCGGAATATGCTAAAACTAGTTTTTCTTTGTTCATAATTAATTTAATTGTGTTTCTGTGACTTGTTGTGTAAGCGGAGATTCTTCCGGTTCTTCGTAATTATTTGGTACTGTTTCAGAATCTGCGGGTTTTGTGCGGATCACTTTGAGGGCAACAGGACCTTTTTTGCCTGAACCTACTTCAAACTCAACACGATCGCCAAGGTTGAGAAAACGAAAACCGGCTTGTCTTATTTCAGACTGATGCACAAAAAGATCGTCACCGTTGTCCTGTTCAATGAAACCAAAACCTTTGTTTGGGTTAAACCATTTTACTGTTCCATCACGCCGAACACCTGCTTCATAAGTGGGGGGCTTTTTAGTCTGAAAGGCAAAGCCCAGCACCAGTGCAACACCAGAAAAAGCTGCTAATATAAGGGCGGTATTTTCATTTATTAATAAATCATTTGATATCTGTTCCCAGAGAGTATAGAGCAGCCCCAGCATCACAGCTGATTGAGCCGCAATGATTGCCAGCAAAGATTTGTTGTTCATGTTTTGTTGATTTTTTCATTTGTTTTTTATTAATATTCCGCCGCGGTATTTTTGTTTTATTTTTGCCCGCAGCGTTAAAATTTTCAACCGGCTTGTTCCGCCAGCCAGCGTTCTGCGTCAATCGCTGCCATGCATCCTGTACCGGCTGCTGTCACAGCTTGTCGGTAGACATGATCTTGTACATCTCCTGAAGCAAAAACCCCTTCGACTGAGGTATATGTTGTGCCAGGAGTTACTTTCACATAACCGTTTTCGTTCAAATCCAATTTATTTTTGAACAATTTTGTATTTGGTAAGTGACCGATTGCAATGAACAATCCTGTGATCGGATGTTCTGTAAATTTTTCAGTTTTAAGGTTTTTAACTTTGAGTGATGTCATTCCGGCCATTGGATTTCCCAGCACTTCATCGACGACAGTATCCCAAAATATTGAAATTTTTTCATGATCGACGGCACGTTTCTGCATTATTTTGCTACCGCGGAATTCATCACGTCGATGAATCAGGGTTACACTTTTACAAATATTTGCCAAATAGAGTGCTTCTTCCAAAGCAGTATCTCCTCCGCCGACAACCGCAACATCCTGATCACGGAAGAAAAAACCGTCACAGGTTGCACAGGCGGAAACTCCTCTACCGCTGTATTCTTTTTCGGAATCCATACCGAGCCAGCGTGCGGATGCACCAGTTGAAATGATCAAAGAATCGCAGCTTAAGGTGTCTTTATTTTCCAGTGTAAGTTTAAAAGGACGTTGAGACAAATCGACATCAATCACATCTCCGCTGAAAAATTCTGTACCGAAACGCGCGGCTTGCGCTTTAAGGAGGTCCATCATTTCCGGACCCTTGATACCTTCAGGAAAACCTGGATAAT
>Ga0209775_1000746_pt1 | contig 16965 bp, 14 predicted proteins | sample SaaInlV_135m_DNA_FD_184661 | JGI IMG/M metagenome (GOLD analysis project Ga0209775, IMG submission 184661) | Marine microbial communities from expanding oxygen minimum zones in the Saanich Inlet - SI072_LV_135m_DNA (SPAdes) (version 2) | ecosystem: Environmental > Aquatic > Marine > Intertidal... | reverse complement strand
AAATAAATACAAGATTTGAATTCTAAAGATTTTAATTCCACATGTAGTTGATCCTGCACAGCCACCAATAAACATTAGAGCTAAAAATAAAGTTAATGGAAAACTACCCCATCCATCAAATTCAGCATTTACATAACCAGTTCCAGTTAATATTGAAATAGTATTAAAAAAAACTGACCTCAAACTAAAATTACTATTATTATTGATTAATAAATAAATTGATAAGATAATTACAGTTGCAATTATAATTTTTAAAAAAGTTTTTATTTGAATATCAGTTAAAAAAATTTTTCTATTTCCATTTATAAACTTGATATAAGCGATAAAAGGCAAGCTCCCTAAAATAATAAATACCATTGATGAGATTTCTATTGGCACACTATTAAAATAGCCAATTGATTGGTTATAATTGGAAAAACCACCTGTTGCTATAGTCGTCATTGAGTGTGTTAAGCTATCAAATTTACTCATTCCAAATAACCAATATGTAATGGCACACAGTGTAGTTAAGCCTGAATAAATATAGATTAATCGTAAAGCTATTTCTTTTGATTTTGGAAGTATCTTTTCTGATGAGTCATTGCTAGAAATTTTGAATAATTGCATTCCACCCACATTCATTATTGGCATTAGAGTAATAGCCATAACGATAATACCAATACCTCCTAGCCACTGTAGTATAGCTCTCCATAACAATAAACCTTTAGGTGTATTTTCCAAATTAGAAATAATAGTAGAACCAGTTGTTGTTATTCCAGACATGCTCTCAAAAAAAGCATCAGTTATTGATAGCTCAATTGTTGAAAATATGAATGGAAGAGATCCAAAAATAGCAATACTCAACCATGAAAGGGCAGTTAATAAAAAAGCTTGCTGTAAATTTAATCTTTTATCATGGTCTAAGTTGGATAAAAAAAATAAAGTCCCAAAAATAATGGTTACAATTGATGCCCCAAAGAACGAAGAGTCTATTTCAGAATAAACTAATTGAGCAGCAATTGGAACAAACATTGATACACCTAGAATTATTTGTAAAATTCCAAGTGTAAAAAAAACAGTTTTATAATTAGACATTTTGAAAGAACATTATTTTATGGTAAATAAATTTCAACTCTATAAGAATTAATAAAATCGCTATTTTAAGATTTTTTTGAAGCATAATTCATGATAAAAAAAGAAAATTTAGATAAAACTAGTGCTTGGCCTTTTGTAGAAGCAAAAAAATTGCTTCGTGAAAGAAAATCTTTTATTGAAAAAAAAGGTAAAATTACACTACAAACTGGTTATGGTCCAAGTGGCCTTCCTCATATTGGAACATTTGGAGAAGTTGCTAGAACATCAATGATGGTTAATGCCTTAAGTCAATTATCGGATCTTCCAACAGAGATAATAACATTTTCAGATGATATGGATGGTTTAAGAAAAGTTCCAGACAATGTTCCAAATCAAAAACTTTTAAATGACAATCTTCATAAGCCATTAACACAAGTTCCAGATCCATTTGAAAAATTTGATAGTTTTGGTCAGCATAATAATGAAATGCTAAAAAATTTTTTAGATAGTTTTAAATTTAATTATAACTTTCAAAGCTCCACATCACTTTATAAGAGTAGTTTTTTTAATCCAACATTGAAGATTATTTTAGAAAATTACGATGAAATTATGAATATTATAATTCCTACCTTGGGCAAAGAGCGTCAAAAAACCTATTGTCCATTTTTACCAATTTGCCCTGACACAGGACATGTTTTGGAGATACCCGTTTTAGAAATTGATAAAGAAAAATCTAAAATTATTTTTGATAATAAGGGAAAGAAATTAGAGGCAAATATATTAGATGGGAATTGCAAATTACAGTGGAAAGTAGATTGGGCCATGAGATGGTATGCTTTAGATGTAGATTTTGAGATGTATGGAAAAGATTTAATTGAAAGTGCAATATTATCGACAAAAATAATTAATTTATTGGGTAAGAAAAATCCATCTGGGTTTGCCTATGAATTGTTTTTAGATGAAAAAGGTGAAAAAATTTCTAAATCAAAAGGAAATGGGATAACTATTGATCAATGGTTGGAGTACGCCTCACCAGAAAGTTTATCTTTATATATGTATCAAAACCCAAAAAGAGCAAAAAAACTATATAAAGAAATTGTTCCAAAAGCTGTAGATGAATATTTGGAGTGTATTGAAAAATCAAAAAAACAAAATGAATTACAATTATTAATGAATCCAGTCTGGCATGTTCATAATGGAAATATTCCTAAAGAAGATATGATTATGACATTTTCAATGCTATTAAATTTAGTTGAAACAAGTAATGCTGATAGTAAGGATTTATTGTGGAAATTTGTTAAAAAATACAAACCTGATATTTCTGAAAAAAATTCTCCAATTTTTGATGGGTTGGTAGGTTATGCAATCAAATATTTTAATGATGTAATTAAAGCACAAAAAAAATACAAAACCCCAAATGCAAAAGAGTTGTTGGCTCTTGAGGCATTGGTTAAAACCTTAGAAAATTGTAATGATGATATGTCTCCAGAAGATATTCAAACACTTATCTATTCAACGGGTAAAGAAAATGGTTATACAGAGAATTTAAGAGATTGGTTTAAATTAATTTATGAGGTAGTTTTTGGAGATGAAAATGGACCTCGAATGGGATTTTTTATAAGTTTTTTTGGTGTAAAAGAAACTAAAGAGTTATTAATGAATAAATTAAAATAATGTTTTCAAAACTAAGACCTTTAATATTTAAGATAGATCCTGAAAAAGCACACACATTAGCGATTAAATCTTTAAAGTTTAATTTAATACCAAGTGTATTTGATGAAAATCAAAATGATCCAATTTTTAAGACCAAATTGTTTGGTAAAGAATTAGATAATCCAATAGGAATGGCAGCAGGTTTTGATAAAAATGCCGAGGTATACAACGCATTATTTAAATTAGGTTTTGGATTTGTCGAAGTTGGTACTATCACACCATTAAAGCAATATGGGAATCCTAAACCAAGAGTTTTCAGGCTTGTGGAAGATCAAGCATTAATTAATAGACTAGGATTTAACAATCATGGCGCTGAAGTTGTGAGAGACCGAATTAAATTAGAAAATAATTCAGGATTACTTGGCATTAATATTGGTCCCAATAAAGATACTGACGATAGATTAAATGATTATCTAATTGGGTTAAAAACTTTTCATGAAGTTGCAGATTATATAACAATTAATATTTCATCACCAAATACTGAAAATTTGAGAAATTTTCATGAGAAAAGTAAATTACAAGAGTTGTTAAAGTCTATTTTAAAAGAAAAAACTAATTTAAATTCAAACACGCCAATAGCTGTTAAAATTTCACCAGATATTAATGAAAATCAAATTAATCTGATCTCTGAAATTCTTTTAGAAAATAAAATAAAAGCAATTATTGTCTCTAATACATCTGAAGCCACAAGAGATATACTTAGCAATATTCAGAGACATCAAAAAGGAGGGTTGTCTGGAAAACCAATAGAAGAAAAATCTAATATTTTAATTAGTAAATTTTATAAATTATTAAAAGGTAAAATCAAAATTATAGGTGTTGGTGGAGTTGACTCAGGCAAAGCAGCTTATGACAAATTTATAGCTGGTGCAGATTTTATCCAACTTTATACAGGCATGGTATTTAAAGGTCCAAATATTGTAGGAATTATAAAAAAAGACCTAAAAGAATTATTAATTAGAGAGGGTGTTCAGAATTATACTGAAATTGTAGGAAATAAAACTCTATCTTAAATCTATTAAACTTGACGCTTTCATTATCTCCCCTTATATAAGCACTATTATTATGTCAAAAAAATGCGAATTAACCGGTAAAATCCCAATGAAGGGTCACAATGTTAGTCATGCTAACAATAAGACTAAAAGAAGATTTTTACCAAATTTAAAAAAAGTTAAGTTTACTAGTGAATTACTGAAGAGAAGTTTAAAATTAACAGTTAGCAATTCTGGTGTTAGATCTGTTGATAAAAAAGGCAGTTTTGACGAATTTCTTAAAGCTGTAAAAAATAAAAATTTATCACCAAGACTTAAAAAATTGAAAAAAGGTATTTTAATCAAATCCCCATTTAAGAAAAAGCCTGTAGCTAAATCAGCTTAATGAACAAATTTTTTATTACCCTATCAGTTCTGATGGGAGTAGTTGTTTTATCTTCAAATTATCTTGTTCAATTTCCAATTAATTATTATGGATTAAATGAGATTCTTACTTATGGTGCCTTTAGTTATCCGGTCGCTTTTTTAATCACAGATTTAGCCAATAGATTTTATGGTAAATTTGTTGCTCGAAAAATTGTGTATTTTGGATTTTTTATAGGGATTATTTTTACTCTTTTATTTTCAACTGATTTTGCTGATTTAATCTCTATTAGAATAGCAATTGGATCTGGAATTGCTTTTATTACAGCACAACTATTAGATATTCAAATTTTTGACCGTTTAAGAAAAAGAGAATGGTTTATAGCACCTTTAACTTCATCTGTAATTGGATCTACAGTTGATACTTTTTTGTTTTTCTCCATATCATTCTATGCAACAGGAGTTCCTTGGGTAACATTGTCATTAGGTGATTTAGCAGTAAAATTATTTGTATCTTTAATAATGTTAGTGCCATTTAAAATTTTACTTAAAATAGGTAAGCCAATTTAATTTTAATATAAAAATTTGTAAGATAAAATTTTATAAGCCAGTTTTGCCACAAGAAAATTGTAAGAATTAAAACCTTTTATTGGCGATAATTCATTAATATCTGCCCCAACAATTTTTGAATTTTTTGCTGCAATTCTAATAATATTTAAAGTTTCATCCCACAACAATCCACCTGGCTCAGGTGTTCCGGTTGCAGGCATAATACTAGAGTCCAGTCCATCCACATCAAAAGTTAGATAAACAGTCTTATCTTTTATTAAATTTTTAAATTTATTAAGATTCCATTTATATTTATCTTTGGCCCAAAATATTTTAATTCTTGATGAATTTTGTTTCAAAAAAGGAATCTCACCTTCTGATATATTTCTTATACCAAATGAAATTAAAGAGACATTTGGATAATCTAAACATCTTTTGATTGCTGAGGCATGTGAAAATTTTTCTCCATTGTAGCTTTCACGTAAGTCTGCGTGTGCATCAAAGTGTAAAAGACAGATATCTTTATACTTCTTTGTAAAAGGAGCGATACACCCAGGTGTAATTGAATGCTCGCCACCGAAAGTCATTGGGAAGAGTTTTTTGTCTAAAATTTCTTCATTAATTTTAGACATTTTGCTAAGTGCTTTTTTGATATTTTTATCAATTTTAAATGGCTTTAAGGTTTTAATACCTATTTTTTTATAAGGTTCACAATTTAATTCTTCATCGTAAAGCTCCACTTGATGAGATGCTTTTATTATTTCTTTTGGACCATTTTTTGTTCCGCCACCATAGCTCACTGTTTTTTCAAGACCAAAAGGAACTATTACAACTTTTTCTCTAAAATTGACTTTATTATCAATACCTAAAAATCCATTTTTATTAGAAAGATATTTCAATTTATTCAAAAATTTTAGTAAAGTTTTTTCTGTCTCTACTTTTCCATTCACCTTTATGGTAAGCATCGCTAGCTATTAATGGTAACACACTTGTTGCTTCAGCGAACACCATTTGCTCTTTAGTAATGTCCACCTTACCCCAAGAACTTGCTTCTTTTAAAGTTGAGCTACTACAGGCACCGTCTCTACTATCAGCAACAGTTATTTGAACTGCATATTTATGCATATCAACATCTTTACCTAGAAGTTCTGCACAGATTACAGTATCTTGAATAAAGTTTTTTGGAACACCCCCACCAATCATGAATAACCCTGAACCTTTAGATTTAATTTTAATTTCTGTCAGTTCTCGGAATTCTCTTACAGAGTCTATGGTCATATGTTTTTTTGGATTTTTTTCTTGATGGACCACTAAACCAAAACCGGCACTTGAGTCTGTAAAAGCTGGACAAAATATTGGTACATTATTATTAAAAGCTGTTTCGATTAAAGAGTCTTTCTTTTTAGAATTCTTTTTTAAATATTTTCCCATTTCATAAATAAATTCTCGTGAAGTGTAACTTCTTGGCTCCAATGTATCAGCTATTTCACAAATAATTTTATCACACATTTGAAGCTCTTCTTCATCAATATAAGTGTCATATATTCTATCAATGTAATTATTCCTTAATTCAGTATCATCTTGGAATGGAGATCCTTGGTAGTGTTTAAAACCTAGTGCTTCAAAAAAATCCATATCCACTATAGAAGCACCAGTTGCAACTATTGCATCAACCATATTATACTTAACAAGATCTTTATAAATATTCATACACCCAGCAGCTGATGTTGATCCAGCTAACGTTAGAAATATTGTACAATCTTTATCTTTTAACATTTCATTATATATGTTTGCAGCATTAGCTGTTTCCCTTGAAACAAAAGACATTTTTTCCATTGAAGAGATTATTTTACGAGAGTCGAACGAAGTAATATCAATATGTTCTACAGGGTTTTTTAAGAAGTCTTTTTTAATGTTATGACCTACATTTTTATTTTCTGCCATTAAGCAACCAAAGTAGCTTTATTAATGTCTTTGTCATACATTGTCATGATCGGTTTATCCTCAACCTCAAAGATTTCATTAGAATAATAACCATTGAATTGAGTTCTAAATGTTAAACCATAAGCACCAAGCTGTCCAAGCTCAACATAATCATTTTCTTTTATATTATTTGGAAGAAGAAAGGGACCTTTCATATAGTCCATGCTATCACATGTTGGTCCAAAAAAATCAAAAGCTGTTATTTTTTTTGATACTATTTTGTTAGAATTATCTTTAATCATTTTAGATGGAAAAACAATATTAGGAGTTCCTGCGTCAAAAAGAGTTCCGTATGTTCCATCGTTTATGTAAAGTTTTTGTTTTTTTCTTAAATTCACTCTCACAATTGTAGAACCACTTTCTGCAACTAAGGCTCTTCCAGGTTCACAAATAATTTCTGGTAATTTTTCAAATTTTAAGTTTTCTAAACTTTTTTTAATTTCATTGAAGTAATTATCCATAGATTGAGGAATTAGGTCTGGATAAATAGTTGGAAATCCTCCACCCACATTGATGTAATCTGGTAAAATTTTTGTTTTTTTAATTATATTTCCAATTTCATTGATACCTTTTGAGTATGAAATAGGATGCATACATTGAGACCCAACATGAAAACTTAAGCCAATTTTTTTTGCATGTTGTTTTGCTAATCTCAATAATCCTGCAGCTTCTGAATTTAAAGCACCAAATTTTGTTGATAAATCTATTTCAGCATGTTCATTTGAAACTGCAACTCTAACAAATAATTCTAAATCTTGAGCTTCATTAGTGCTTTCAATAATTTTTATTAGCTCATCTTTAGTATCCAGTGAGAATGTTTTTACACCATATTTAAAGTAAGCTTCTTTAATACTTTCTCTACTTTTTACAGTGTGCATATAAGAACATTTAGCTGATTGACTGAAATTTCTTATACTTTTAATTTCTTCAATAGAAGCTACATCGAATTGTTCTACACCACTATCTATAATTGTTTTAATTACTTCTGGGTGAGGATTGGTTTTAACAGCATATAAAATTTTACCTGGGAAGTTTTTATTAAAATATTTAACAGCAGATCGAATTGAATTCTTTCTGATACAATATACCGGTTTTTCAGGTTTCAGCTGATTTATTATTTGTTCAACTGATTTAAATTTTTGCATTTAAAATGCCTCCAAAAAAAATTTAATAAAAAAAAGCTTTTTATTGCTAAAAAACTTTAAAATTTCTTCCTATTAAGCCTATAGATTAATAATGTAAAGCAAATAATAGGTATTGAATTATGTGAGCTAATCACCATATATGGATAATGAAAGAACAAGAAGTCCTTAAAAATATCAACGATTTTGAGAACAAATCTCTACTTATAGTTGATGATGATAATCCGTTTAGAGAGAGATTGGCCAGAGCTATGGAAAAAAAAGGTTTTGAAGTTACTCAAGCTGAAAGTGTGCAAAAAGGTGTAGAATTGGTTAAAGCGAAGATGCCAGGTTTTGCGGTAGTAGACTTAAGACTTGGAGATGGTAATGGACTAGAGGTTGTAAAAGAAATTCAAACTACAAACGGTGAAAGCAGAATAATTATGCTAACTGGTTATGGAAATATTCCAACTGCAGTAGCAGCTATTAAAGAGGGTGCTATTGATTATCTTGCTAAACCAGCTGATGCTGAGGATGTTGAAAAAGCTTTACTCGCAGATCCTGCAAAAAAAGCTCCTCCTCCTGAAAATCCAATGTCTGCAGATAGAGTGAAATGGGAACACATACATAGAGTATTTGAATTATGTAATAGAAATGTTTCAGAAACTGCAAGAAGATTAAAAATGCATAGAAGAACTCTTCAAAGAATTCTTTCTAAAAGATCACCTAGATAATATTTCTTATTTTTAAAATTTGTTTTGTTACCAAGGCTAAAAGCACAACTTTAAAAGTTTCTGCTAGTAGAAATGGTTTGGCACCTAAGGCGATAATTGGTTTATCCCATCCAATAAGAGTTCCTAGCCACAATAATCCTAATATATAAATAGTAGAGGTTGCTACTATAAGTTTAGCTAAAACCATAAAAAAATTATCTTTACTATTAACTTTGGAGGCTAAATATCCTGCAGTTAAAAAACCTATCAAATAACCCATAGTTGGACCTGTAAAATAAACTAATCCAATACCCTTTTCAGGAGAATTTGAAAAAACAGGTAAACCTAAAATTCCTTCAAACAAATACAACCCTATACTCGCAAGCCCCATTTTATATCCAAGGCTTACACCCAAAAATAGAACCACAAATGTTTGCATAGTCATTGGAACTGGATAAAAAGGTATTTTGATTTTAGCTGATATAGTTAGCGCTATAGATCCAAGTATTATTGCCAACACTGATTTTATTAATTTAGTTTGAGATATATTTTTAGTTAACTCCATATCTAAATGATACTATCAAACATTAAAATAATCTAGATATAATTAATGATCTTAAAAAAAGTAAATTTTTTTATATACAGATTTTAATACGACTGTAATATTTAACGATATTTTAATGGATAAAATTCAAAAAACAGATCATTTTTACCTAATTGATGGCTCAGGATATATTTTTAGAGCCTATTATGCATTACCACCATTAACTAGAAAAAGTGATGGACTACCAACAGGGGCTGTTAGTGGATTTTGCAGTATGCTTTTTAAATTACTTGAAGACTCAAAGTCAGAGCAAAATTTACAAAAACCCTCACATTTTGCAGTAATTTTTGATTCAGCAAGAAAGACATTTAGAAATGATATTTATAGTGATTATAAAGCTAATCGTTCAGAGGCACCTGATGATTTGGCACCTCAATTTGAGTATATTAGAAAGTCAGTACTAGCTTTCAACTTACCTTCGGTTGATCTACCTAATTATGAAGCAGATGATTTAATTGCTACTTATGTTGAAAAAATACTAAAGAAAGGAGCTAAAGTCACAATTGTTTCGTCAGATAAAGATTTGATGCAATTATATAAAAAAGGCGTTCGAATCTTTGATCCTATGAAAAATAAATTTATTTCAGAAGAGGATATTTTTACAAAATTTGGAGTTGATGCAGCAAAAGTGATAGATGTACAGTCTCTCGCTGGTGATAGTAGTGATAATGTCCCAGGTGTCCCAGGTATAGGAGTTAAAACAGCTGCTGAACTAATTAATAAATATGGAACTTTAGAAAAACTTTTAAAGTCAGCTAGTGAAATAAAACAAAACAAAAGAAGAGAAACATTAATTGAAAATAAAGACAAAGCATTGATTAGTAAAAAACTTGTAACATTAATGAAAGATGTTCCAACCAATAGAGATTTAACTGAGTTTAAATTAAAAGAAATAGATAAAGATAAACTTTATACATTTTTAAGAGAGATGGAATTTAATCGACTTTTAAGTTCTGTTATTTCTGCATACGGTGAACCAAAACTACAAAATATATCTGATAAAACTAAAACATTAGAAAAACATCAACCAATTAATAATAAGAACTATCATTTAATTAGTAATCCAGACCAAATAGAAGAATGGATAAAAGAAGCTGAAGAGGCAGGAGAGGTTGCGGTGGATACAGAAACAAATTCTTTAGATCCACATCAAGCAGATTTAATAGGTGTTTCTCTATGTTCTAAAATTGGTAAAGCTTGTTATATTCCAATTGGACACAAATCATCAAAATGTATCAAGAAAGATATTGTCATTAAAAAATTAAAACCTTTATTAGAAGATCCAAGTGTTAAGAAAATTGGTCAAAATATTAAGTTTGATTTTATAGTTTTATATAAGCAAGGAATAACAATTTCATCGATGGAAGATACAATGCTTATGTCTTATGTGTTAGACGCAGGAAAAAACAGACACAATATGGATATACTTTCAGAAATTCATTTAGGACATAAAACAATATCTTTTAAAGAAATCGTTGGAACAGGAAAGAAAGAGATAAATTTTAGCGATGTAGATGTCGATAAAGCAAAAGATTATGCAGCAGAAGATGCTGACATAACTTTTAGATTATATAAAAAATTTATTAAAAATTTAAAGTTAGAAAAAATAGTAAATATTTATGAAATATTTGAAAAACCATTAATTAAAATTCTTGCTTTTATGGAAATGGAAGGAATTGAAGTCGATAGTAAATTTTTAAAATCACTTTCTTCAAAATTCGAAAAAAAAATTAAGAATTTAGAAAAAGAAGTTTTTAAAATTTCAAAAAAAGAATTTAATATTGCCTCACCAAAGCAATTAGGTGAAATTATTTATAATGATTTAAAGATTACAGGTTTAAAAAAAACAAAAAAAGGAAGCTTTGCAACAAGTGCAAGTGTTTTAGAAGATTTAGCTTTTAAAGGGCACATATTTCCACAACTAGTTTTAGATTGGAGACAAGTATCAAAGTTAAAAAATACTTACTCAGACTCTTTACCAGAACACATTAATCCAGCAACAAAAAGAGTACACACCTCATTCTTATTGGCGGCAACTACAACTGGTAGATTGGCATCCAGCGATCCAAATTTACAAAATATTCCAATTAAATCAGAAGATGGAAAAGATATTAGAAAAGCTTTTGCTGCAAAAAAAGATTATTTATTAATTTCAGCAGATTATAATCAAATTGAAATGAGAATTTTGGCAGATTTAGCTGATGTTAAAGAGCTTAAAAAAGCTTTTAAAAATAATGAGGATATTCATTCATTAACAGCTAGCCAGATTTTTAATATTGATATTAAAAAAGTAAATCAAGACCATCGAAGGAAAGCTAAAGCAATTAATTTTGGAATTATTTATGGAATTTCACAATATGGTTTGGCAAAGCAGATTAACGTTTCAAATTATGAAGCAGAAGAATTTTTAAATGCATATTTTGGAAAATTTCCTGAAATAAAAGTTTATATGGATAGTACTATTAAGTTTTGTAGAAAAAGTGGTTATGTAAATAATATTTTTGGTAGACGATCTCATTTTAATGGAATTAATGATAAGAACTTCAATGTAAGAAACTTTCAAGAACGAGCTGCAATCAATGCACCTATACAAGGGTCAGCATCAGAAATTATGCGTTTAGCAATGATCAGATTAGATAAAAAATTATTAGAACAAAAAAATACTAAATCTAAAATGCTTTTGCAAATTCATGATGAATTAATATTTGAGGTACCAAAAAAAGATGAAAAAATAATAGTAAAATTTATTAAAGAGGAAATGACTAGTGTTGCACAAAGTGATTATCATTCATTTTCAACTCCACTAACTGTTGATGTGAATGTTGGAGATAATTGGGGAATGCTTCATTAATTTTATTAGATTGCCCAATTTAGAACAATTTAGTATTTTTATATAAGTAATGCAGAAACAAACTATAGCTTTAATAGATGATGATAGAAATATTCTTACAAGTCTGAGTATAGCATTAGAAAAAGAAGGTTTTACAGTTCAAACCTATATAGACGGAGAAAGTGCATTGATTGGTCTAGCCAGAACTCCTCCTGATTTAGCAGTTATCGATATAAAGATGCCTAAAATGGATGGAGAAGAATTGCTTAAAAAACTTAGAAAAAAAACTTCTCTACCAGTAATTTTTTTGACATCCAAAGACGATGAAATTGATGAGTTGCTTGGATTGAAATTAGGAGCAGATGATTTTGTAAAAAAATCTGGAGGTTTTTCAATTAAAGTTTTGATTGAAAGAATTAGAGTTCAGCTAAGAAAAAAAGATTCTAATAATATTTTAGAGGAAAATAAAAGTTTAATTTCACATGGTAAGCTAAAATTAGACCCATCTCAACTTGAGTGTGAGTGGAACAATAAACAGCTTCCAGACAAATTAACTACAACAGAATTTTTAATTGTTAAAGAGTTGGCAAAAAGACCTGGAATTATTAAAGAACGAGCACAATTAATGGATATTGCTTATAGAGAAGATACAGATATCGAAGATAGAACTATCGATAGTCATGTTAAACGAATTCGTAAAAAATTTAAAAAAGTTGACCCTGATTTTTCAGCTATTGAAACTAGATATGGTAGTGGATATAGATGGAATGTTAGCTAATGTTTAGTAAATACTTAAAAAATTTATCTATATTAAAAAAATTTTTATTCATAAATCTTATAATTTTTACAATTATTGGTCTATTTACTTTTGTTTATTTAAGCAATGTTCAACCTAATTTAATCAAAAAGAAATCTGTTAAACACGTAAATGTAATAGATAATACAATCAACACTCTTATAAGATTAGATGTAAAATTTGATGTTGATGATATCAGAAAGTTTTTGTTTTCAACTCGATTTATATTTCAAAATCTAGATAGAGTAATATTTTTTGATAACGATTTTAAACTTATTGGAGATACAGACACACTAGATCTTGATCCAAGATCTTTCTCTTCAAGATTAGATGAAATTGAATTTGAAAGTTTAAATGAAAGTGAAAATGATAAAATTGATAAAAATGAAAATATTAATTTAACTATAAATAAAGCTTTGTTTTTTAAAGATATTTTAAAAAAATATTCAAACTCAGATGCTTATGGAAATCCTTACACTTTTATACAGGAAGATCTTAATCAATTTAAATTAATTACCATTAAAAATATAATTAAAGATAATTCAAATATTGGATTTCTTGCTATTACAGAAAATGCTAATGATATCAAAACAGCTACCGATGAGAGAAAAGCTTTTATTGTAAGAACAGCAATTGCTGTGGGCTTTGTAATTCTAATTTTTTCTTTTGTTTTAAGTAGATATTTTATTAAACCAATCCAAAATCTAGTAAGTTATACAAAGGTTATTAAAGAAAAAAGTCAAATAAAAACAAATATTGAGAGTTTAAAAATTCGTAATGATGAATTGGGACTTCTATCAAATTCATTAGATGATATGACAGTCGAGCTTCAAAAAAGAGTTGCTCATGCTGAAAATTTTTCAACAGACCTAGTGCATGAAATAAGAAATCCGTTAGCGTCTCTAAAAAGTGCTTCAGAGATATTACAAGACACTGACAACTCTGAACAAAGACTAAAATTATTAAATATTCTTAGCCATGATGTCTTGAGAATTGAAAGATTAATAACGGACTATTCTCAAATGTTAAAAGATGAAGTTGCCTTAAGTAAAGAAAAGATGAAAAAAATTAATATAGAACCAATCATTCAATCTGTTGTAGATGATTATAACAACATCCAAAAAGTTAAAAAAAATATTAAAATCAATTACGAACATGATGGTAACGAAGAATATATTATTAATGGTATTGAGAACAGAATTGAGCAAATAATTGCTAATTTATTGGATAATTCAATTTCATTTTGTAAAGAAGGAGAAAATATTTTTGTGAACATATCAAATACTGAAAATAAAAAAATTGTGGTTAAAATTACTGATGATGGCCAAGGATTTAAAGAGATAGATACGTCAAAAATATTTAAAAGATTTTATAGTAATAGACCAGATAAATTTGGAGAACATTCAGGTCTTGGATTGAATATTGTTAAAAATTTAGTTGATCTTCATGATGGTGAAATTGTAGCATCAAATAGACTAGATAGAGATGGTGCAATTGTAGAAATAAAGTTTCCAAGTGTTTAATCTTGACTTGATTTGTTCTTTGTTAACTGTATAAAACTTTCCCATGGAAGACTTTAAAGTAAAAGATATATCATCAGCTGAATTTGGTAGAAAAGAAATCTCGATAGCAGAGAGTGAAATGCCTGGATTAATGGCTTTAAGAGAAGAGTATTCAGAAAAAAAACCCTTAAAAGGAGCGAGAATTATTGGTTGTTTGCACATGACTATTCAAACTGCTGTTTTAATAGAAACATTGGTTGATTTAGGAGCTGAGGTAAGATGGTCTTCATGTAACATTTTTTCAACTCAAGACCATGCGGCTGCTGCAATTGCAAAAGCTGGAATACCTGTTTATGCATGGAAGGGTGAGACTGAAGAAGAATATCTTTGGTGTATTAAACAAACTATCATTGGTAAACCTGACTGGAAACCTAATATGCTTTTAGATGATGGCGGAGATTTAACTGCAATTATGCATAATGAATACAAAGATTTGATGAAAGATATAAAAGGAGTTTCAGAAGAAACTACCACTGGAATAAAAGCTTTAAACAAGATGGAAAAAGATAATTCTCTTTTAGTGCCTGCGATTAATGTTAATGACTCAGTCACTAAATCAAAATTTGATAATTTATATGGTTGCAGAGAAAGTCTAGTTGATGGAATAAGAAGAGCAACAGATGTAATGATGTCAGGAAAAATTGCAATCGTAGCAGGCTTTGGAGATGTAGGTAAGGGAAGTGCAGCATCACTTAGACAAAGTGGTGCAAGAGTTTTAGTTACCGAAGCAGATCCAATCTGTGCATTACAAGCTGCAATGGAAGGATATGAAGTTGTTTTAATGGAAGAAGCTATTAACAGAGCAGATATCGTAGTAACAGCCACAGGCAATAAAGATATTGTTACTGCAGATCATATGAGAGATATGAAAGATAGAGCAATTTTATGTAATATTGGTCACTTTGATAATGAAATTCAAGTTGAAGCTTTAAAAAATTATAAATGGAGTGAAGTTAAACCGCAAGTTCACGAAATAGAACTACCAAGCAAAAAAAGAATTATTCTTTTAGCGGAAGGAAGATTAGTTAATTTAGGTTGTGCAACCGGACACCCAAGTTTTGTTATGAGTGCTTCATTCACAAATCAAGTGATTGCACAAATAGAGCTTTGGAATAACTCTAAAAATTATGAAAATAAAGTTTATGTACTACCGAAACATTTAGATGAAAAAGTAGCAACTCTTCATTTAAAAAAAGTTGGTGCTAAACTTACTAAATTATCCAAAGAACAAGCAGATTATATAAGTGTTGGGACCGAAGGTCCATTTAAACCAGATGCCTATCGCTATTAAAAATAGCATTATAGATATATCTTCAGAAGAGACGACCAGAGAATTAGCTGAAAATTTTTCAAATTATCTAACAGGTGGTGAAATAATTTTTTTGCATGGAGAAATGGGAGTAGGTAAAACTACTTTTGTAAAATATTTGATTAATCAATTTCAAATAAAAAAAAAATTACAAACTACAGAGGTAACAAGCCCTACATTTAATTTACTTAATGAGTATGATGTAGATAATTTAGTAATTAAACACTATGATTTATTCAGATTAAAAGATAAATCTGAAGTTAAAAATTTAGATCTGTTTGATCAAAATGAAAATACAATAACACTTATTGAGTGGCCTGAATTAATTTATAAAGAAAACTTTAAGAAGACTATAGATCTGAAATTTAACTATGAAAATGAATTAAATAATAGATCTGTTAAAATTGATGGTTTAGACTGATCCTTTAATATGAAACTTTCAAAAGATTTTAGAGAAATTAAAGGAGATGCATCTTTTAGAAAATTTTATAGAAATACCAAAAAAAATTCAATTATAGTATTTGCAAATAAAGAAAAAATTAAAAATTTATTAATTTATGACTCAATTAATAAAATTTTAACCAAAAATAATATAATTACACCTAAACTAATAAGTCAAAATTATAAAAAGAATTATATTGAAATACAAGATTTAGGAAACAAAACAATTTATCAAATATTTTCAGAAAATAAAAAAAATCAATATCTGATATTTAAAAAAATAATTAATGTTTTAAATAAGATTCAATTAGTTAAGGACAAAAAAATCAAAAATTTTAGAAATGAATTTTATAAGATTAAAGATTATAAAGATAAAATCTTAATAGATGAGACAAAGTTATTTAGTGATTGGTATGTTACAAAAAAATTAAATAAAAAAAAAATTAATATTTTCAACAATAAATTTAATAATGAGATTAAGTTATTATTACTAAAATTAAATTTTAAAAATGTTACTTTTGTACATAGAGACTTCCATGTTTCAAATCTAATCATAAATTCAAAAAATCAAATTGGATTAATTGATAATCAAGATGCTATTATTGGTAACAGAGCCTATGATTTAGCCTCTTTAATAGATGATGTGAGATATAAAACTTCCAAAACTCTAAAAGACAAAGTTTATAACTATTATTTAAAGACTAATAAAAAAATTGATGCAGATAAATTAAAAAATGATTTTGATATTTTGTCAGTTCTCAGAAATTTAAAGATTATTGGTATATTCATGAGATTAGCTGAACGAGACAAGAAAAAAAAATATTTAAAGCTTATTCCATATGCGTGGAAGTTGATTGATGACAGGATGGGTAAAAATAAAGTCCTAGATAATTTGAAGTTGTTATTGGCATCTAATTTTCCTAAATTTATAACTAA
>Ga0209775_1000721_pt1 | contig 17319 bp, 16 predicted proteins | sample SaaInlV_135m_DNA_FD_184661 | JGI IMG/M metagenome (GOLD analysis project Ga0209775, IMG submission 184661) | Marine microbial communities from expanding oxygen minimum zones in the Saanich Inlet - SI072_LV_135m_DNA (SPAdes) (version 2) | ecosystem: Environmental > Aquatic > Marine > Intertidal... | reverse complement strand
GCATGTTTTTTGTGAAAAACCTCCTTCGATGACAGCTAAAGAGATGCAAAAAGTAATCGAGACTGAAAAGAAAATGGGTAGGGTGCTTAAATATGGATTTAATCATCGGTTTCATTATTCGGTAATGGAAGCAAAAAAAATCATAAATAATGGCAGTTTAGGGAAAATGTTATGGATGCGTGGAGTATACGGAAAGGCGGGAAGTATTGATTTTCATGATAATTGGAGAAATTACAAAAACTATTCTGGTGGCGGGATTCTTCTAGACCAAGGTATCCATATGATCGATCTTTTTAGATATTTTTCCAATGATGAGTTTGAATGTTTAAGCTCGCACATTACATCATCATTCTGGAATGTAGAGTGTGAAGATAATGCATTTTTAACCTTGAAGTCTAAAAATGATATTGTGGCCACACTTCACTCTTCCGCTACTCAATGGAAGCATAAATTTCTTTTAGAAATGGCATTTGAGAGTGGATATATTAATTTGGATGGGATTCTATCTTCTACTAGAAGCTATGCACCAGAAACAATGATTGTTGGAAGGCGTGAATTTGAGGACATTACTTTTGCCATGGGAAAGCCAAAAGAGTCAATTACATACTATGAAAATGACAACTCATGGGAATTAGAATTAAAAGAATTTATTGATGCTGTTAATGGTAAGTCTGTTATAAATAACGGCACAAGCGAAGATGCATTAGAGATAATGATGTTGACTGATTTTGTGTATAAGAATTAAATAATTATGAAAATTATAGCAATGATTCCAGCTAGAATGGGAAGCAAAAGAGTAAAGTCTAAAAATCTAAGGCTACTTAATGGAAGGCCATTAATTGAACATATTTTAGACACTGTAAGTAAAATTGATTTGTTTGATGGTATTTATATTAATAGTGAAGATGAAATTTTTTCAGAGATTGCTGAAAAATATGGGGTTAATTTTTATAAGCGCCCCAATCATTTATCTTCTGATGAGGCTACTAATGATGAGTTTGCCTATGAGTTTTTGAAAAATATAGAGTGTGATATTTTAATTCAAGTATTGCCAACTTCTCCATTTTTAACTAAACAAGAAATTAAAGACTTTGTAAATAAAATGATCACTAATGACCTGGATACTTTAGTGTCAGTAGAGCATAAGCAAATTGCTTGCATATATCAAGGTAAGCCTATTAACTTTGAAAGGCTTGAAAAAAATCCTCCATCACAAACAATGATACCGATAATGTCTTATGCTACGGCTTTAATGGGATGGAAGTCATCTGTGTTTATTGAAAATATAGATAAAATAGGAGTGGCTTATCATGGTGGAGAGGGTCGCACTGATTTTTTTGAACTAAAGGGTTATTCTACGATTGATATTGATAATGAAGAAGATTTTTTACTTGCCGAAGCTGTTTCACTTGCTTTAAAACAAGGGGGTGTAAAACCAAAGTACTATGCTCGAGATAAAAAAGAGCGAAGTGAAGTGGACGTTCCCTCTATTCTGGCAAAAGATGGTGTTGAGGTAAATGATTTGTTTGATGTAAATAATGAAGTGGTAGCAATGACTAGCATTCTAAAGAGTATGCCGAAAGATAAATCTTGGAGTAAGCGTGTAGTTGACACTGAAAGTAACTCAATGACAGTTATTTGCCAAATGCCTGGAGAGGGCAATAGAAAGCACCACCATCCTGACTGGAATGAATGGTGGTATATAGTTGAAGGTGAATGGGAATGGGAAATTGAAAATAAAATTAAAAAGATTGTAAAAGGAGATATTGTATTTATGGAAAAAAATCGTAAACACAAAATAACAGCATCAGGTTCTGGTAGGGCTATACGAATGGCAGTTAGTCGAGCTGATGTAGCGCATGTGTACGAAGAGTGATTTATGAGTAAGAATGCGATTATTATCGGTGGCACATCAGGTATTGGCTTAGATACAGCTAGGTATTTGAGAGATAATGGTTATGATGTTTTGGTTGGTGGGCGCACCCCACTTAAGAATGAGACTGGCATTTCCTACTTTCAGATTGATGTAACTGATGAGTTGTCTGTAAAGCAATTTTTCTCTTCCATTTCATTTAAGTGCATAGATTCAATTATTTATTCAGCTGGAATAACTAGTAGTAAAAAGGACGTTCGGAACTTTGATGTCAATGAATACCAGGAGATTCATAATGTAAACCTATTGGGGGCTATCTTAACTCTTAAATACGCTTATACTTTATTGAAAAAAGGAAGAGGAAGGGTGGTTATTGTCAGTTCTTTCGCATCACGTACATATAGCCAGTTTTCTGGCTTTGAATATACGGTTACAAAAGCTGCTTTAAGTGGTTTAGTTAGGCAGTTGGCTGTTGAATGGGCAAGCGACGGAGTGTTAATTAATACAGTTTTTCCAAGTATGGTGGACACTCCACTGCTCCGTGAAAATGTAGCATTATCTATTTTAGAATCTATTGAAAATACAATCCCTTTGGGGCGAATAGCTCAGGCAAATGAAATTTCGCCAATGATTGAATTTCTTGTTAGTGATAAAAATACATACATTACTGGATCTGGTGTTGATATTAATGGCGGTCAGTTTCTTTCAGGTTAGTAAATAAAAAAAACATGAGATGAAATATATTATAGGTGCATATGCAACAGCTCCATCTTTAGCTGATAATGACAAATTAAATGAGCATAAATTTTATGAGAAATTGATTGAATCGATACCCGAAATACGAGGCCTGGAAATTCCATTTTGGGGTAAAGAAATCCATCAGTTTGGCTCTGATTTTTTACTTGATATTATTGACAAAAATTGGGAGAATGTACTTACCTGTATTCCTGGTAGTATGTCAAAATTAGCTAAAAACCCTAAATTTGGGTTAGCTTCAGATGATGAAAATGGTAGAGCTGAAGCAATAGCTATGCATAAAAGAGCAAACCAAGTTCTGCATAAAATGAACGCATATTATGGAAGGCAGTCTGCAATAGCGGTTCAAATTGCTACTGCACCATCTACACCTGTAAAGTATGTATCATCTTCTACAGATTCTCTTTTAAAATCTATGGAAGAAATTTTAAGTTGGGATTGGGAAGGGGCAAAAATTGTTATTGAGCATTGTGATACAGCGGTTGATAATATTCCCTTTGAAAAAGGTTTTCTGACTATAGAAGACGAAATTAAGACGTTAATAGAGTTACAAGACATGCATAATGTTGGTATAACTATTAACTGGGCGAGGTCAGCAATAGAGGGGAGGAATATAAGTAAGCCTTTAGAGCACATTGAAATGGCATTAAAGAACAATATTCTATCAGGATTAATATTTTCTGGTGTATCAGACAATGATATTCAATATGGAAGCTGGAAAGATACACATATGCCATTCGCACAATCTTTTGATGTGAAATTCTATGAAGAAAATTCATTTTTAACATACGAAAATATTATTAATACTTTGAAATCACTAAACGTTAATGATCTGGATTACTTGGGTATTAAGTTATTATCTATGCCTATAGAGTCTGCCACTATTGAGAGACGCATTGGAATAAATTACGATGCTGTTTCTATATTAAATTTGAGTATTTGATTATTTTTAGAGTGTATTTTTTTGATTCTTCTAATAAACAAGAAAGATATAGATTTGTATCTAATGCCTATTCACATAAGTTGTTGGTAAATCCGACTGATGAAAGGTCGGTTCGTATAAGGCCAAATCTTGCTTTTTCAGATAATGAATTAGATGAATTTTTCACTAAGATTTACAGTGCGATAGATTGAAAAAATACTATGATTTATGAGAACACAGAACACGCAGTTTTTGTAGAGCCTGAACAACAATGGGTGGTCGAAGATATCCGTATTGAAAAAATATTCATGGAGTTTGACGAAGGGGGGGTAATAGAAATGCGCGATATTCAAGTGCATCATTATTTAATCGTTTATATTAGATCAATATTAAAAGTATTTTATTATTATTTTAAACAATTTTCCATCAAGAATGAATTGTCAACATGTCAGCATATGTCGTCCATACTTCTCTATTCAGGTAGAGGTGGCTATGAGTTAGATCATTTTAAAAAAATATTTAATGTGAAAGATATGAGCATTTGTCAGATTAGTGGCTTTAATTTGGTTGATTTTATGAAAGTTAAAAAGATTTCACTCAGGGTTTTTTTAATCAGTGTTCATCAATCTATATTGACTTATTTTTCAGTATTAAAAAATAAGTTGCCTCAAGGTGCGCACTATGCCATATTGCAATATGGTCATAATAATATAGTCAACTATTCATTCTTCGATGTTTTTTTTAATAGCTTAAAAAAAGAATTTCCAGATTGTGTTATTTACACAACTGGTGTCACGCTACCAGCGTACGCAACTATAAAACATAAATTGAAAACGATACAATTGCACCATGGCTTGATATCAAAAATCGATTTAAATGTTTATCCGCGGTATTCTGAAATCTATGTATATAGTAATGATGAAAAAGAGTATTTAGATGATACTAGCCTTGGGTCTATTGTACGTATCTATCATTTTGATAGTGCAAAACGATATGATCGTTTAGCTGTCCTTATTTTACCTACAATGATATGTGGTGATATTGGCGAGGGTGAGATCTTAAGTCTGATTAACACTTTTAGAGTACATGGCTATACAATTTTATTAAGAAGGCACCCTCTTAAGTCTTCTTGGGACATTCAGACATGGAAGAAAAAAATTAATTTTACAGATGATGTTTATGCAATGGATTCAGCGTCCTCTATTCAGGATGCCCACCCTAGTTTTGTGATTGGCTGGAATAGTACTGCCTTGTGTGAGGCGTTAAATATGAAAATAATACCGATAAGCATGATGGAATTACTGAACAAAAAAGCTACTGGTCATTTAAATGTCTATCGGTTTCGTAATAGATCATTATTGTGGCCTTCTGAAAAGAATATTATTTCTGAAATCGTTGCCAATTATTCGCAAGAATCTTATAACGAAACTATAGAAATGTTAAGATCAAGATAACTTTATTATGAACAATAACAAAAAAAATAAACATGTAATTTGTTTACATATTTCGGAGAATAAATTTAGATAAATAATTATGAAAGCAGTAATTTTAGCAGGTGGATTAGGTACGCGTCTCAGTGAAGAAACAACTATAAAACCGAAGCCAATGGTAGAAATTGGTGGCAAGCCAATTCTATGGCACATTATGAAAATGTATTCCACGCATGGCATTAATGATTTTATTATATGCTGTGGCTATAAAGGTTATATGATCAAAGAATACTTTGCAAATTATTTCCTTCATCAATCAGATGTAACTTTTTGTATGAAAAAAAATAGCATGAAAGTGCATAAAAAAAGAGCCGAACCATGGACTGTTACTTTAGTTGATACAGGCGATGATTCTATGACTGGCGGTAGATTGGGCAGAGTCGCAAAATATGTTAAGAATGAAGAAGTGTTTTGCTTCACTTATGGTGATGGCGTATCAGATGTAAATATTTCAGAATTGGTGGTATTTCATAAAAAGCACGGTAAAGATGCAACCCTTACTGCTACTTATCCACCAGGTAGGTTTGGTGCATTAGATATAAAAGGGGATCAAATAACGCAATTCACAGAAAAACCTAAGGGTGATGGTTCTTTAATTAATGGCGGTTTTTTTGTGCTTTCTCCAAAAGTTTTAGAGCTAATTTCTGGTGATGATTGCATTTGGGAGGAAGAGCCATTAAAAGGTTTGGCTAAAGATGATAACCTTATGGCGTTTACACATGAAGGGTTCTGGCAGCCTATGGACACATTGCGTGATATGATGTATTTGCAAGAGCTCTGGGATAAGGGTAGTGCACCGTGGAAGACTTGGTAACTCGCAATGATTGATCCAGATTTTTGGCAAGGAAAGCGTGTCTTCTTAACGGGGCATACTGGCTTTAAAGGTAGTTGGCTTGCATTATGGCTATCTTCATTAGGCGCCCAAGTCAAAGGATACGCACTTGATCCACCTACGTCACCGTCGTTATTTAATGAAGCAAAAGTTGATAAGGTAATTGATTCTCAGATTGGAGATATTAGAGATCAAAAAAAACTCTATGAAAGCATGGTGGCATTTAATCCTGATATTTTGATACACATGGCTGCACAATCTTTGGTTAGGTATTCCTATGATGCACCAATTGAAACCTATGAGGTTAATGTTATTGGCACTACCAAAGTGTTAGAAGTTGCACGAAGCTGTGCTAATTTGAAAGCCATTGTAAACATTACAACAGATAAATGCTATGAGAATGATAATCGGACTCATGGTTATAAAGAAGACGACCCTATGGGCGGTTACGACCCTTATAGTAGCAGTAAGGGTTGTGCTGAATTAATTGCGTCAGCCTATAGGTGCTCTTTTTTACAAGATCAGGGTATAGGACTTGCTTCAGTAAGATCGGGTAATGTAATTGGCGGGGGTGATTGGGCTGATGATAGATTAATTCCAGACATTTTAAGATCTTTTGAAAAGAAAGAGTCTGTTGTAATTCGAAACCCTAAAGCCACACGACCTTGGCAACACGTTCTAGAGCCGTTATCAGGCTACCTTATTTTAGCCCAAAAACTCTATGATAATCAAGAAGGATATGCCGAAAGTTGGAATTTTGGACCCAATGAGAAAGATGTAAAGCCAGTAAATTGGATTTTGGATAAAATGATTTCAAAATGGCCCAATTCTAGTTGGAAACTTGATAGTAATGTTAATCCTCATGAAGCAAATTTTTTGAAATTAGATATTTCAAAGGTCAAGTCTAAACTTGGTTGGGAACCAACCTGGGGGCTGAATAATACATTGGAGAAAATTATTGTTTGGCATAGGGCCTGGCTAAATCAGGAAGATATGCAGACTAAATGTTTTGCGGAGATTAAAGATTATATGGAGGACATGAGGAGTGAAAACTGCTGAAGAGTTAAGATTAGAAATTGCAGAACTTGTTCGGGAGTATGCAGGTTTAAAATATAAAGACAAAATATTTAAACCAGGTAGAAGTGTTGTGCCTCCATCTGGAAAAGTAATAGGTGCAACTGAATTACAATATATGGTTGAAGCATCATTAGATGGATGGCTAACTACTGGACGTTTTAATAGAAAATTTGAAAAGGAATTGTCAGGATTTATTGGTATCAAATATTTAATTACAGTTAATTCTGGATCATCTGCTAATTTGGTCGCCTTTTCTACTTTAACTTCGTCAAAATTAGGTAGCAGAGCCATTAAAAAAGGCGATGAAGTCATTGGTGTTGCAGCTGGCTTCCCTACTACGGTCAATCCGATTGTGCAGTTTGGCGCTGTTCCAGTATTTGTTGATATTGATTTAACTACACACAATGTTAATGTTGATCTAATTGAGGCAGCAATTACACCAAAGACCAAAGCAATTATGCTAGCCCACACTCTAGGCAATCCATATAACGTTGAAAAAGTAAAAGCACTCTGTGATAAATACAATCTTTGGCTGGTTGAAGATTGTTGTGATGCTTTGGGTGCAAAATATAATGGAAAACATGTAGGTACATTTGGCGATATTGCCACTTGTAGTTTTTATCCAGCACATCATATTACCATGGGTGAAGGTGGCGCTGTTTTTACTAATAACTCAGAATTAATAACCATTGCTGAATCTTTTAGAGATTGGGGTAGGGATTGTTATTGCAACCCTGGTTGTGATAACACATGTGAAAAGCGATTTGAACATCAATTAGGCGATTTGCCTCAAGGCTATGATCATAAATACACTTATTCACATCTTGGCTATAATCTCAAAATTACTGATATGCAGGCAGCTTGTGGATTGGCGCAATTAAAGCGTTTACCTGAATTTATTAAAAAAAGAAATTCTAATTTTGATTATTTGAGTAAAAGACTGTCAACACTGACAGATTTTATTGAATTAACTAAACCAACAGAAAACTCAACGCCTTCATGGTTCGGTTTTCCAATTACATTAAAGGATAATGCGGGTGCAAGTAGATTGGATTTTGTTAGATATTTAGACCAACATAAGATTGGAACACGATTGTTATTTGCTGGAAATTTAATCAGACAGCCATACTTTAAGGATATTGAATATCGAGTTGCTGGAGATTTAATTAATACCGATATAACAATGAATCAAACATTGTGGCTAGGCATTTACCCAGGACTTGGAAAAGAGCACTTAGATTATATATCTGAAAAGTTTGAAGAGTTTTTTTGGGTTGGATTTTAATCGAATGATTATGAAATTGTACATATGAAATTTGATCCAAAAAAATTAAGAAAGACAGTCTTAGATATGGCTTATGCTGGCTCTACAGTACATATTGGATGCGCATTTTCAATTATTGAATTGTTGTCAGTTTTGTATAAAAGTCACTTACGCTACCCTGAAAATGATCCTTTTAATAAACACCGTGATTATTTTTTACTCAGTAAGGGTCATGGGATTATGGCGCAATATGCCTGTATGCGCGAATTGGGCTGGCTGTGTGATGATGATTTTTTAAATTATTTCTCTGATGGTAGTGATCTAAAGGGTTTGTCAGATTCTCGTATTCCCGGGATTGAAGTAACTTCAGGCTCATTGGGGCATGGTTTTTCTGTTGGCGTGGGTCTGGCAATGGGTGCAAAGTTACATAAGACAGATCAGAAAACATATGTATTAGTGGGTGATGGTGAAATAAATGAGGGTCCTATTTGGGAAGGGGCATTGTTTGCCACCCATCACGAATTAGATAATTTTATGGTTATTGTTGATGAGAATGGTTTTCAAGCAATGGGCAATACTCAAGATATCATGAAACTTGGCTCAATTCAATCCAAATTTGAGAGTTTTGGATTTGACGCAATAACTATTGATGGGCATGATGAAATGGCTATTAACAAGGCAATTGTAGGGCTTTGGAAAGGCAATAAAAAGAAACCAAAAGCATTGATTGCAAAAACTGTAAAAGGCAAAGGAGTGGATTTTATGGAGCATGATAATAGTTGGCATTACACTCGTCTTAATCAAGAAAGCTATAAGCAAGCAATATTATCAATCAATGGGAACAATACATGAGGGATGCTCTTTCTGATGCGCTAGTTAGTTTGGGTAAGAAAGATCCAAACATATTGCTTCTTACTGGTGACCATGGGTACGCTTTATTTGATGATTTTCGTAGAGAGTGTCCGGAACAATATATCAATGCGGGAATTGCTGAACAAAATATGGTGGGGGTGGCGGCAGGATTGGCTCGTTCAGGGTTTAGACCTATTGTTTATGGTTTGAGTGCATTTATACCAATCCGTGTACTTGAGCAAATTAAACTAGATGTTGCTCATGATCATCTTCCAGTTATATTTATTGGCGATGGTGCTGGTTTTGTTTACAGTCATCTTGGGACAAGTCATCAAGCTACTGAAGATATTGCGTGTAGTCGTGTTGTTCCCAATTTATCAGTTTATTCGCCAGCCGATCGATTTGAATTAACACAATGTCTGGCTATAGCTTATCAGGATAATTCAGCAGTATATCTGCGTGTAGGAAAAGCCGATCGTGGAGATATTCATCAGTCGTTGCCAAACATCAAATCTGGAAGATTAATTAAAGTAAAAACGGGAAAGGAGAGTAAGTATTCTTTTATAGCCACGGGATCTATGGTGAGAACTGCGATAGATGTTGCAGATAAATTACACAATATAGATGTCTGGAGTATGCCATTCATCAAGCCAATTGATCGTTCGATGGTAGAGAAAATTTGCCATAATAGCGAGGCAGTTGTGGTGCTTGAAGAGCATTCTAAATTTGGAGGGCTTGGTTCGTTAATTGCTGAAATCGCATCAGAATCTTCACCTGTGAAGATACTTCATGTGGCTGTCAACGATCGATTTTCTCAAAAGTGTGGAACATATGAATATTTATTGCAAGAGCATGAACTGGATTTTGCAACGGTTTATAAAAATATACGTAATTTCTTTGAAAGGATTTAGATGAAGATAGCAATTTTAGGCGCGACTAGCCAGATAGCAAAAGACCTAATCTTGTCCTTCTCAAAGAATAAAGTTTATGATTTTTCACTTTTTGTTCGCAAGGTAAAGTTATTAGAAGAATGGATAAATAATGAAAATTTGAATGAGAACTACCAAGTTCAAGAATACTCTAACTTTAGTAATAATCAGAAATATGATGTTATCATTAATTTTGTAGGTGTTGGCGATCCAGAAAAAAGTCAAGAAATAGGTAATAATATTTTTAAGATAACCGAGCAATACGATGAAATGGTGCTTGAATATCTCAAATGCAATAAAGAAACTAAATACATATTTTTGAGTAGTGGCGCAGTTTATGGCGGCGATTATAAAGACCCAGTAAAAAAAGATACTCTGGCGACGATCAATATTAACAATCTTGCTACAACTGATTGGTATGCAATTGCGAAACTATATGCAGAAGCCAGGCATCGATCCCTTCCAGATTTATCAATTGTTGATATTAGGGTTTTTAACTATTTTAGTCATACACAAAACATAAATGCTAGATTTTTAATAACGGATATAGTTCGTGCATTAAAAAATGGGGAAGTATTTAAAACTTCACCAGATAATGTTATAAGAGATTTTATCACTCCTCCTGATTTTTACAATTTAATACAAGCAATAATTGACTATAAGCCATTAAATACAGCACTGGATTGTTATACAAAATCACCCGTTGAAAAATTTAATTTATTATCTGAAATTGAGAGTAAGTTTGGGTTGAATTATGAGGTTGATGAAAACCTTAATGTTGTTAATGCCACAGGTGCAAAGTTTAATTATTATTCGGAAAATAAAATAGCAAAGGACATAGGTTATAATCCTGGCAGCACCTCTTTAGAAAGCATCATTCGAGAAATTAATTTCTTAGAGTTTTGATTGTAATTACGTGTCAAAAATAGAATAATTATCGAACCTTTTTAGAAATGTATAAAAAAGATAAAAATCCTCTAGTGTCGATTATCATCCCATGTTATAACTATGGACAGTATATTGAAAAATGTATACAGAGCGCTCTAGGTCAAACATATAAAAATATTGAGGTTGTTGTAGTTGATAATGGATCTACAGATGATAGTTTAAAAAAGATAAATACCTTCTCTAACAATATACGAGTAAAGATAATCAAGCTTAGAAAGAATATCCCTCCCGGAACTGAATTAGAGTCTGCTGTTGGCATTGCAATTAATCAATCCAGTGGTGACTATATAAGTATATTGTATGCAGACGATTGGTACCTTCCAGAAAAAATAGAAAAACAAATTAAATTGTTTAATAGAGATCAAGGGTCAGTGTCTGTAATATATTGTCATGGATATCGATACTTTGAAAAAGACAAAAGTAAGATTAAGGAGAAGTATCAATCGGTTAAAGGATATGTGTTTAAAGACTACCTTTTAAAAGGCGATGTTGTGATACCGATATCCCCCCTTGTTAAAAGGTATTGTTATGAAATAATCGGCTTAAATAATCCATGGACTGGATCTGAGTATGATTTTTTTATGATGAGTCAATATGTAGATTTTGACTTTGTTGATGAATATCTGGTTGTAATGAGAGAGCATGAAAAGAATGATGCAAAAAATATACATTCTGTATATAGAAGAGTGAAAACTTTCCACACGGAAGCACTACTATCTACTAATGCAAGGTCTAGAGCGGGTAGCCTTGTAAATAAAAGGGTAGCACAGGATTATTTATCATATGGGCTAGCTTTTATAACCAAATTGGACATGCTTCATGGAAGAAAAGCTGTATTCGATACTATTAAAGTCTATCCATTGTGTTTAGCAAAGCCTAGTTGTATAGTGGCAATCACCCTATTGTTCCTTCCTTTTTCAGTGTCAAAGTATCTACTAACTAAACTTGGTAAATTGTCCTCGAATTCTACAACTAGTTGTGATTAGTGACAAGGCCTAATCTTAATACTTTTTAGATGCAGTATATAGAGTGAGTCATGTTACGATCAAGACGGAAGGCTGGTTAATTATTTTATTTCCTGAAATCAAAGGATAATGGCACAATGAAGATTAAAGTACTGTATATCATCGAGACGTTAGGGATAGGGGGAGCTGAAAATTTACTGCTTAATACAGTTAAATTTCTCAATAAAAACGATTTTGAGCCGCATGTATTATATTTATTTCATGACGATGATTTAGCAAAAGAGTTTGAAGAAATGGAAGTGTCGGTAATAGGTCCAATATTTGATACTTATTCGTGCGTTGGCGTGAATAACATAGTCGATTTTTTTCGCGGTATAAACAGAGTGAGAAAGATTGTAAGAAAAGTAAAACCTGACATTGTGCATACTAATCTTTTTTTTGCAAATATATATGGAAGATTAGGGTCTTGGTTTGGTGGTGTAAATAAGGTTATTACGACGCTTCATAATATAGACTATTCTGAAGAAACCAATAATTCGTTTCGATTTATATTAAGAAAAAGCTTAGATTTTATTACAGGAAGATTGCTAGTAAAGACATTTATCGTAGGCAATAAAGCTATTAAAGAAAATATGATGTCATATATGGGGTCTAATAATATTGAGTTAGTATATAACGGAATAGATGTAAATCAAATAAGACATAGAAATTTTGACCATAGTATGGGTAATATTAAGGAAGAGTTGGGTTTGAAGCCAGAAGAAAATGTATTGCTAAATATTGGAAGGCTTCATTATCAGAAAGGACAGCATTTCTTAATTGAAGCAATGCCAAATATTATAAAAAATAGTAAAACAAAGTTATTAATTGCAGGTAGTGGACCCCTCGAGCAAGAACTGAGATTATTAGCCAAAAAATTAGGTGTTGTTGACAGCGTAATCTTTCTTGGAAAGAGGAAAGACATTGATTCTATTATAGAATTATCAGATATTTTTGTATTTCCTTCATTATTTGAAGGGTTGGCAATTTCATTGCTTGAAGTAATGGCACATGCTAAGCCGGTAATATTGTTTGACTACCAAGGAGCACAAGAAGTAATAGTAAATCAGAATGAAGGGTTGGTGATACCGGTGCGAGATGTTGATGCACTTGAAAAAGGGATTTTGACACTCCTAGGATCATCAAAGATGCGAAAGAAAATGGGAGAAAATTCTTTGCAAAAGGTCGATATATTATTTAATGTTGCGAAAAATAATAAGGTTTTAGAGAAAATATACTTTGATGTAATGAACACAGATATGTATTCAGCATGAACGTTCTTAGTAATGAAGGTGTGAGATAATTGAAATGATATTGAAGGCTGCTGTAGTAGGGATGGGGCATTGGGGTAAAACATTACTCAATAATTTCTCCAACAACTCTGAGATTGATGTTTGTGCAGTTTGTGATAGAAATAAAGATAATCTGACTTATGTTGAAGAAAATTTTCCAAGTATTTCTATTTATACACAATCAGATGATATCTTTTTAGATCGTAGTATAGATATAGTAGTGATTGCAACCCAGGCAGAATCGCATTTTGAGTTGACGATGAAATCTCTTAATCATGGAAAGCACGTATTTGTAGAAAAACCATTTGTCTTAAATAGCCAAGATGCAATTGAGATCATAAATTTAAATAAAAAACTTAAGAAAATTATAATGGTAGACCATACGTTTATCTTTACTCCAGAGTATGAAGCCATTAAGGGGATTATTAGAAAAAATGAACTTGGCAGAGTTTTCAATTTTTATTCGTTTAGAGGAGGATTTGGCGAATTTCAAATTGATACTAATATTTTTTGGCATTTGATGTATCACGACCTATATGTACTAAATGATTTATTCCCTGCTTTTGAAGTAAATAATTCTGTAGTTGATAGCTGTTCTCATGTGGTAAAAAATATAGATGATATTGCCCTAGCTTCATTTTCCTTTAATAGTATAAATGTACAACTAATATCTAATATGCATTATCCTTTTAAGGAACGCAATATAGTAATCTCTGGTGATGAAAAAATATTATTGTGGGATAGTGTCAAAGCTGGAGGGGTTCAGGTATGGGAAAAATCTGCTTATTATAATGAAGGAATGAAACGTCCAGATTATTCTATTCATGAAGAGCCTCACAGAATTATGGTGTCTAATAAGTTAGCACTCACGAGACAAATAAGCTATTTTGTGCGTTGTATTAAGGATGGAATAAGGCCAATTAATGATGAGTTATCTGCTTTTAAGATTGTAAGTTATTTAGAGAAAATTCAAAAAATATGATAATCATTCAGTTGTTTGTAACAATGTTTATATGAATAAAAATGTAAATGTTGACTATGTTGTGCTTGGCGCTGGAATATACGGTCTTTACACATCATACCTACTGTTAAAAAAAGGATTTTCAGTAGCAGTTATTGAAGCAGATGATAAGTTATTTTCTCGCGCATCATATGTTAATCAGGCTCGAGTTCATCAAGGTTACCATTATCCTCGTAGTGTTAGCACAGGACGCGCATCGGCAGAGTATTTTCAGCGCTTTTCACAGGATTTCGAAAATGCTATTAATGCTAGATTTAAGAAAATATACGCTGTATCAGCGTGCGGTTCATATACATCTTCTCAACAATATATGAAGTTCTGTAAAGCTTGTAATATTCCCGCTGTAGAAGTTAATCCTGAATTATATTTTAATCGTAGATTAATTGAAGGTGCTTTTGAAACAGAAGAATATTCATTTGACGCTAGGATATTGAGTGGTATGTTGCTTGAACGAATTAATAAATTTAATAATTTTCATCTTTTTAAAAATACGATTGTGTCTGAGATAGATCGCAGTAACGATAGTTATATATTGAGCTTAAGCAATGGCATTAGTATTAAAACAAATGGTGTTTTTAGTTGCGTATATGCATCAATCAACCAAGTTTTAAGTCAGTTTGGGTTTGAAACATTTAATATTAAATATGAGATTGCAGAAATCACTTTATGTAATGTTGATGAAATGTTAAAGAAGATTGGATTAACTGTAATGGACGGTCCATTTTTTTCGATTATGCCATTTGGGAAAACTGGTATGCATTCACTTACATCTGTGGAGTTTACTCCGCATAAAACGTGTATGGAAGACTTACCAACATTTGACTGTCAGAAATTAAGTAAAACATGTAGTACATTATATTTGGATAATTGTAATACCTGTAATGCCAAACCTAAATCATCATTTGAATATATGCGCCAACTTGCACGAAAATATATGAAGAAAAACTATACAATGGAGTACGAAGATTCATTATTCGCAATTAAACCAATTCTTCAGACTTCTGAGGTAGACGATTCAAGACCAACAGTTATTAGAAAATTTTCCGAGTCACCACTGTTCGTGACCGTGTTGTCTGGAAAAATTGACACCATATATGAGATGGATAAAATTATAAACGAACTGTAATATGAAAAACAAAGCATTCATTTCTTTAGTTGTATATTTGCACAATGATACAGATTCTATTGAGGAATTTATTCGTACTGTTTCGCCTGTAATTAATGATAACTTTGAGTTGAATGAATTTATATTTATTGATGATGGCTCAACCGATGATACATATACAAAAATAACTGGACTTATAGAAAAGATGAAAATAAATGCATTTGTATTTTCACTTGCGTATAGACATAATAAAGAATCTGCCCTTCTTGCTGGTGTCGATAAATCGGTTGGTGATTTTGTTTATCAGTTTGAGTCCTCTATCATTGACTACCCTACTGATTTTATAATTGATATGTTTGATGAAATCAAGTCTGGTGGTTACGATATTATTTCCTTAAGGCCTATTGGTCAATATCTTAAATATCAGACTATTTATAATTATTTATTTAATATGCTATCTTTTAGAAGTATGGATGTTGCCGAAGAGCGCATTACTTTATCTACTCGAAAAGCATTAAATTCGCTGTCAAGTATAAATGAACGGCTCAGATATAATAAGGCTCTTGTCAATTTACTGGGACTTTATGTTAGAAATATGTCATATAGACCAATTAATGACAAATATTCAGATAATAGAAGTCATGCTCATCTGTTAAAAATATTTTTTATTAACGTTATTTCTTATACAAATATTGGCACAAAGCTTTCGTTTTACATCTCATTTATTTTTATTCTATGCTCTATATACTTTGGAATACAAATCCTGTATTTATTCTTTATAAATAATGAAGTAGTTAGTGGTTTGAATAGTTTAATGCTATTTCTTTCAATGTCTTTTTCAGCAATGTTTTTGGTATTTGGCGTGTTGAATTCAAATATAACAAAAACCTTAAAAGAAATTGTTAATTATCCATCTTATAATATTAAAAAATCATACAAGCACTTTAGTTAATAATAAAATTATTAAGTGATAGGGTTGGCTCATTCTCTATATTTAAATTAAAGAAAACTTTATATTGTTTAAACAGGAAAATTTATGAATTTTGATAAGTCGCGCGATTGCCCAATTTGTGGCTTAAGGGCTAATTCAATTGCATTTCCTTTTACTGTAAAGTTTAATCAAACAGAATTTAACTATCTTAAGTGTGATAGTTGTAGCAGTATTTTTGTTGATCCAATTCCTAATGATAGTACATTTGCACTCATGTATTTGAAAGACAGTTATCATGATTGCAATTATCATGATGAAAAAAGTATTTATGTCGAGTCTGTAAATTTATTGACAAAATATGTCGATAGTGAATCAATAGTTCTTGACTATGGTTGTGGTTTAGGAAATTTTCTAGAAATATTGAGTAGTAAAAAACTTATTCCTTATGGCGTTGAATTTGATAACGAGGCCGCAAAATTTGCAGCCAATAAGGCTGATTGTAAAGTTTGTACAGTTGATGAGTTTATGTCTGGCTCATTTAAACAAAAGTTTGACGCTATTCATTTGGGTGATGTACTTGAGCACCTTCCAAATCCAATTGAATCCATTGATGCAATATTAGATAGGCTTAAACCTGGAGGTATTTTTTTTGTAGAGGGGCCTTTGGAGACCAACCCTAGCCCAGTATATTGGGCGATAGTAGTTTTTGGATTTATAAAACGTATACTGAAGCCTGGCATGGTTCCAAACAACCCTCCGCACCACCTTATTAGGATAGGATCAAAGCAGCAACTTACTTTTTTTGAAAAAATTAATACATCTATTAGTCCTGTATATTGGCGTATTTATGAGTCAGGTTGGCCTTATATAGGTGGAGGTATAGTTAAAGGAGCTATTGCAAAAATTGCAATTTATTTTGGTGGGAAATCTTTCTTTGGCATAACATTTGGTAATAGATTTCAAGCTGTCTTTATAAAAAAATGAATGTACTATACATTACATATGATGGACTCCTTGACCCAT
>Ga0209775_1000718_pt1 | contig 17341 bp, 9 predicted proteins | sample SaaInlV_135m_DNA_FD_184661 | JGI IMG/M metagenome (GOLD analysis project Ga0209775, IMG submission 184661) | Marine microbial communities from expanding oxygen minimum zones in the Saanich Inlet - SI072_LV_135m_DNA (SPAdes) (version 2) | ecosystem: Environmental > Aquatic > Marine > Intertidal... | reverse complement strand
GCCATGGAACCGACGGGGGTCGGCTGCCGCATGGCCCCCTCGGCCACGGCCCGGCTGCGGGAGCTCCAGAGCCGCGCCGGCGTGCTCAGCGACGCGGTGGAGCGCATGAAGCTGCTGGCCGGCGTCGACGAGCTGACCCAGCCCAAGCTGGAAGCGGTCCTGCGGCAGGTGCCGGCCAGCGGCCGCCGCGAGATCCTGCAGAAGCTGCAGACGGCCCTGAAGGCCACCAAGGCGCTGCAGGAGACGCGCAGCAAGATCACCGACCTGCGCACGCTGGAGAACGGGGCGATGGCTGCCTGCAGCATCGAGGCAACCGGCACGATGCGCCCGGAAGTTTCGGTCGAGTTCGGTGACCGGGTCCTGATGGTGGCCGATCCCGTCGGCCCCTGGCGCTTCCGGCTGGACGCCGAGGGCGACATCGTCGGCGGGTTGCCCGGAGAAGACGACGACGAGGCAGGGCCGGCCGGTGACGGCGGCGGCGCCGCAGCTGCGGACACCGGTGAGGAGACCCCGTGAGAGGAGGACGAGCAGCGGCCCTGGCCGTGGCGGGCTGCCTGTGGAGCACCCTGGCGCAGGGTCGGGACGACCCCTCCATCGACGAGTTCCTGTGGGGACCCGAAGTGGCCATGGTCACCGCCACACGCGAGGTCGAGCACCCCTACTCGGCGCCGGCGACGGCGCTCACGGTGACCCGCGAGATGATCCGGCAGCGCGGCTACGTCGACCTCAAGGACGTCCTCGAGGACCTGCCCGGCTTCGACGTGAGCACGGACGTCTACGGCGAGTTCGCCACCCTGGTGAGCCTGCGCGGCGTCGGCGGCAACAACAAGATCGTCCTGCTGCAGGACGGCGAGGAGCTGACGGCTCCTTCGGGGAAGCAGTTCCCCTTTGGCCACAACGTGCCCGTCGCCATGGCCGAGCGCATCGAGGTGGTCTACGGTCCGGCAGCGGCCATCTACGGTCCCGATGCCTTCGGCGTCGTCAACGTCATCACCCGCGCCGCCGGCGACCTGCAGGGGATCGAGGTCAACGCCGGCGTCGGCGGCGACGCCACGCGCCACGCTTCGGTGCACGCGGGGGGCAGGCTGGGACGTGACGTCGAGGTGTCGCTGTTCCTGCGCCGCTACCACACGGACGGCCAGGACCTGTCGGGGCGCTACCCCGAACTGGCCTTCATCCGCAGCGGCTACCCCGCCGACCTCGTGCGGCCGCGCATGGCCGACCCGGCCGACGACTGGAACGCCCATGCCTCCCTGCGCCTGGGTGAGCTGACGCTGGGACTGCTGCACTCGTCGTACCGGGAGCAGCTGGCCGACGGCCTGATCCCGGAGCACTACGTCTACGGCGAGGAAGCCTACTGGGGACACACGATCTCGCGCCTCTACCTGCAGCACGAGCGTGACGCGGGGCGCTGGCGCCTGCGCTCGCGCGCCTCCCTGGCGGTCTACGAGATCGATCCCGACATGGCCTGGCACTACCTCATCGACGAGGGTGGCGGCTCGCTGTCGACGCTGAAGGTCCACCAGTACGGGCGCACCAGCAGCGCGACCTTCGAGAGCCAGCTGTCGTGGTCGGTCTCCGAGGACGTACGGCTGCTCGGGGGGGTCGTCGCCGAGGACGTGACGGGACTCGGCGTCGGCGACGTCTACGGCGCCCCCTTCGATCGCAGCGACCCGCTGCTGATCGAGAACTTCGGGGTCTCGCAGGCCGCCATCGCGTCGCGCAACCTGGGGCTCTACGGGCAGCTGCGCTGGCTGCCCTCGCCTGCCTGGCAGGCAGTGATCGGCAGCCGCTACGACCACAACAGCACCTACGGCGGTGTCCACAATCCCCGCATCGCCCTCATCTACCGTCCTGCCGAGCAGCAGACCTACAAGATGCTCTACGGGGAAGCCTACATCGCGCCGTCGCACTTCGACCGCTTCGAGACCTGGTTCGTCGAGGAGTACGGGCACATCCAGAACCCGGACCTGAAGCCCGAGGTGATGCGCACTGTCGAGCTGAACCACACGCGCAGCTGGAACGACCGCCTGGAGCTTTCCCTCAGTCTGTACCGCAACGAAGTGGAGAACCTCATCGTGCGCCGGTTCTACGGCCTGGTGCCCATGGCCGACGCCTTCGTCGACGCCGACGGAGACGGCCTCGTCGCGGTGGAGTGGAGCGACAACTACGGCAGCCTGCGGTCCTACGGTCTCGATGCCCGCGGCGAGATGATCCTGCGCAGCGGCCTCTCCGCCCGTCTCTACTACTCCTACATGGACGGCAGCAACACGGACCCCAACACCGGCCGCAAACTCGACCTCTTCAAGACCTCGACGCACAAGGTGATGGCCGGGGCGACCTGGGTGGTGCGCCGCCGGCTCAGCCTCAGCCCGCGACTGCGCTGGGTCAGCGACGTCGCCACGCGCCAGGAGAACGCCCTGTTCGCGGGTGCGCGCATGCCTGGCTACTGGGTCGCGGGCCTCCATGCCCGGATGGCCGACGTCACGCCGGGACTGGACCTCAGTGTCGCCGTCACCAACCTCACCGACAGGCGCTACTACACCGCCGGGGTGCGCTCCGAATCGTCCGTCTACCTTCCGCGGGTGCCCCAGGACGGCCGCCACGTCGAGGTTCGTCTGCACTGGCACCCGGAGCTGTAGGCGCGGGCCATGTCACGCCGCTGGCGCCAGGCCGTCGTTGCTGCGACCGCCCTCGTCCTGGCGAGTGCGGGAGGGGGGGCGTCCACCGTCGCCGGCATCGTCGTCGTCCGCGGGGCCGACTACCCGGCCTTCGTCGAGGCTACCGACGGCCTGGTCGCCGGCCTGCAGGAACTGCTTCCCGACAGCCCCGTCGTCCTCTGGCGGCTGGGAGACGTCACACCGGAGGGCACGGCGCCGCGCCTGGAGGCGATCGCCCAGGTGGTATGCACCGTGGGCGTCCGTGCCACGGAGGCCGTGCTGCGTGCCCGGCCGGGTGTGCCCGTGGTCGTCGTGCTGGCTACGCCGCCGGACCACCCGGACTCGTCGGCAGCGCCGGTGACCGGCGTCGGCAGCGACGTGCCTGCCGCCGTCCAGCTTGAGGCCCTCGGGCGCCTCCTGCCACGGCTGCGGCGGGTGGGTCTGCTCTACAGTTCGGGGACGGCCCACCTGGTGCCGGACATCCTGCGGGCGGCGCGCGTCGCCGGAGTGGATGTCTCGGCCCAGGCCGTGCGCCCCACCGACGACGTCGTCGACGCCGCCGTGGGCATGGGTGACCTGGACGCCTTCTGGATGCTGCCGGATCCGGTGGTCTTCAGCCCTCGCAGCCGCAGCGACCTGTTCGCCTACCTGCGCCGCAACCGGGTTCCCGTTCTGGCGCCCACCAGCCGCTTCCTGCAGGGCGCCGGCGGTGCCGACGTCGCCGTGGCGCCGGACCCACATCAGGTGGGACGACAGGCGGCGACGCTGGTCGTGCGCAGCCTGCAGGGCGGGCGGCCCCGAGTCGAGGCGCCGCGCGCCGTGACCCTCTACGCCAAGCGGCGCCGGGGCCTGGCCGACGTTCCCGGCGTTCGGTGGGTCGAGTAACGGACCGATGCGCAGTCTCTGGTTTCGCCTCTTCATCGTCGACCTCGTCGCCGTCGTCGTCGTCGCCGGCAGCGGCTTCGCCGTGTTCTCCGCCGCCTTCAGCCATCAGACGCGCAGTGAGTACGCCGATCGCGGCCGGCAGATCGTCGAGGACTGCGCCGACGACATCGGCCGGGCCTGGGAGGCGGCCGCGGCGGGAGGGTCGCGTTCCCCCGAGCCCCTGTCCTCCGAGATCCTGGCCGCCGCTCTGGGCGGCACCACGCGCTCGCCCGACGTGCTCTTTGTCGAGGTCCTCGGCCCCACGGGGGAGCTGGCGGCCATCAGCGGCGACGTGCGCATGGCCGCCCTGTGTCCGCCGGCCGACGCCGCGGCATCGGACTCGACGACCATGACGCGCCTTGCCTGCGATCCCGAGGTCCCGCTCCTGCTGTTCACCAAGCCCCTGTTCGACCCGGGCACGGCACGGACGGAGGAGTTCCTCTTTGGCCGCGAGGAAGCAGCCGGCGAAGTGCCTGTCGCGACCATTCGCCTCGGCCTGTCGCTGCGGGCCATGGAGCAGCGCATCGCGTCGGTGCGGGGCCGGCTTCTGGGCCTGGCGGGCGGGCTGGCCCTGCTGAGCGCCACGGTGTTGTTCCTGCTGGTCCGGCGGATCGCCCATCCCCTGCGGCGCCTGCGCGAGGCGACGCGTGCCGTCGCCCTGGGCAACCTCGACTACCAGGTGTGCTCCGGTTCGCAGGACGAGATCGGCCAGCTGGGCGATTCCTTCGACGAGATGACGCGCCGCCTGCGTCAGGCGCGGCAGGACCGGGAGCTCCGCGACCGGCAGGAGCAGGCGAGGGTCCGGGTGCAGCGCGCCGTCTGGCAGATGGCGCAACCCGGCGACATCTCCGTGGTGCTGACCGAGTTGCGCACCGCGCTGCGCGAGCAGGAGCTGGACATTCACGAATGCGGCATCAACCTGGTGTCCGGAGCCCAGCGCCTGCTGGGCGACGGCACCGATGACGCGTACAGCCTGGACGTCTCAAGCGGCTGGCAGCCTGCGGCCGGCCATGGTGGCGAGGTCATCGAGCGTATCTGGCGCCAGCAGCGGACCGCCTACCGCCCCGACCTGCGGGCCGAAGACCCCTACGCGGAGAGCGCCAACCTGCTGCAGGCCTTCGGCGTGCCCGTGCGGGCCGTCGTCGACGTGCCCTTCGCCATGGGCACCCTGGCGGTCAACAGCCTGCGTCCGCACGCCTTCCGTCCCGAGCAGATCCAGTTCGTCGAGGAGCTGGCGCGCATCATCGAGGGCGGCATCCTGCGCCTCCAGGACCTCCAGGACCTGCAGACCGCCAGGGACGCGGCGGAGGACGCCAACCAGGCGAAGTCGGCTTTCGTGGCGACCATGAGCCACGAGATCCGCACGCCGATCAACGGCATCATGGGGCTGACCGAGCTGCTCCTGCGCAGTGAGGTCACGGATGAGCAGCGCCAGCGGCTGCAGCTCATCGCCAAGTCCGCCGACCTGCTGACGGAACTGGTCGGCGACGTCCTCGATCTATCCCGCATCGAGGCCGGGCGCACCGAGCTGGAGCTGCAGCCCCTGTCGCTGCGCGAGGTCATCCAGCATGTCATACAGACGCGCACGCCCAGCGCCGAGGACAAGGGGCTGCTGCTGTCGATGGACGTGGAGGACGGCGTGCCGGACGGCTGGCGCGGCGATGCCCTGCGGCTGCGCCAGATCCTGAACAACCTGCTGGGCAACGCGGTCAAGTTCACCAACCGCGGCGAGGTGCGGCTGGAGGTGAGGGCCCGCGACGTGACGTCCACGGGGGCGACTCTCGACTTTGCCGTCATCGACACGGGCGTCGGCATCGCCGAGGATCGCCTGCCCAGGATCTTCGATCCCTTCACGCAGGCCGACCAGTCGATCACCCGCAGGTTCGGCGGCAGCGGCCTGGGACTCTACATCGCCGCTCAGCTGGTGCAGCAGATGGGGGGGCGGATCGAGGTCGTGAGCCAGGAGGGACTGGGCAGCCGCTTCACCTTCTCCCTGCCGCTGGAGCGTGTCGAGATCGCCGAGCCCACCGCCGCCGCCGCGGATGCCGTCCCCGTGGAGCCTTTGAGCGTTCTGCTGGCGGAGGACAACGAGGTGAACCAGCTCGTCGTCGGCGACCTGCTGCGCGGAGAGGGGCACCGGGTGACCGCGGTCGGCAACGGCGCCGAGGCGGTGGCGGCGGCGGTCGCGGGGACCTTCGACGTCGTCCTCATGGACATGCAGATGCCCGAGATGGACGGCATCGAGGCCACGCGCCGCATCCGGCAGCGTGAGGCCGAGACCGGAGACGGTCACCTGCCCATCGTGGCCCTCACGGCACACGCCCAGCCGCAGCACCGCGGCGAGGCCGAGGACGCCGGGGTGGACGGCTACCTGACCAAGCCGCTGCGTGCCGCCCAGCTGTCCGCCGTCCTCGCCGGTCTGGCCCAGGATGCCGCGGCGCCGCCCGCGGATCACGTCGGCGGCGAGGACGATGACGAGCTGGACGGTGAGGCGTGGCTCCGCCTGGCGGCGGTCAGCGACGCAGCCCTGCGTCGCAGCGTGGATCTCTTCGCGACCGACGGTGCACACCGCCTGCAGCAGGTCCGCGCCTGCCTGCGGTCCGGCGACGTCGGGGAAGCGCGCCGGCAGGCGCACGCCCTGAAGGGCAGTGCCCGCGAGTTCGGCGCGCTGCGGCTGGAACGGGCCTGCCAGGCCCTCGAGGACGCCGCCGTCGACGGCCACCTGGACGTGGAGCTGCTGGCACGGGCAGAGTCTGCCTTCGCCGCCGCCGCCGCCGCAGTCGCCGCCCGTCGACCCTGAAGAGCCGAGCTGTCGCCGGCAGACGACACCCGTCGCCGCGACGCCGCCGATTCTGTGAGGCTCTCCGGGTGGGCTACGGCTGGCACGCGCATTGCGATCGAGGCTCCGACGGTCCAGACCCACTCATAACAAGGGGAGAGAGGGTGCGTCGGTATTCCTTCGTCACGATCGCGGGCATCCTGCTGCTGTGCAGAGCGGGAGGCTCCGCCCAGTCCCAGCTGGCGGTGGAGGACCTCTGGGCCATGGATGTTCCGTCCGTGGTCTCCGTGTCCAAGCGGCCCCAGGTCCTGACCTACGCACCGGCCACGGTGAGCGTGGTCACCGGCGAGGAGCTGCGGCAGATGGGCGTGACCCACCTGGCGGAGGCCCTGCGCTACGCCATCGGCGTCGATGCCCGGCAGGTCCACGCCAGCCAGCACGTGCTGGGGATCCGGGGCTTCACCGACACCGGGCACGTCCTGATCACGATCGACGGCAACAACGCCTTCCTCTATCACGCCAACCACATCTTCCTCGACTGGGCACCCGTCGACATCCTGGAGGTCGAGCGGGTCGAGATCGTCCGCGGCCCGGGGTCGGTGTTCCACGGCGGCAACGCCTCCTCGGGCACGATCAACATCATCACCCGTCCGGCGCCGCTCACGCCGCACGCCCGCGTCCGCGTCACCGGCGGCACCCAGGGCACCGCCGGGGTTCATCTCCTGCGCGAGGCGCAGCTTGGCAGCCGGTGGAGTTACCGGCTGTCGCTGGCGGGTCGTCGGGCGGAGGAGTGGACCGAGCCCGACCTGGCGGCCTCGCTGCAGCAGGGCGACCTGCAGCTGGAGGCAGAAGACTACCACGTACTGCAGGGAGGCCTGCGCCTCTTCGGACGGCTGCCGCAGGACCGCCTGCTCAGCGTGGACCTGCGGACGTCGGCGGCGGATCACGTCATCAGTCGCGTGTGCAATCCCGTCACGGTCTTCGCCTCCGTTCGCCTGGAGGGGCGGAAGGCATGGATCCGTGCCTTCCGCAGCGGCCACGACAAGGACTTCTGGGACGGGATCTACACCGTCAGCGACGAGAACGTCGAGATCGAGGCCATGCGCGTGTTCGAGTCGGCGCGGCAGGCTCTCTCCGTCGGCGGCTATGCCAAGAGCACGCGCTACCGGGTCACCGACGAGCAGCGCGGCACCGCCGAGGCCCACCGCGTCTGGGACGTCGCCGTGCACGCCGAGACGCAGTACCGGCTGCGCCACGACCTGCAGCTGGCTCTTGGCGGGCGCCTCGAGCGCTACACCGGACTGGCGCCTCTCGGTATGCTCCGCGCTTCGGCGCTGCACCAGGTCGCCACGGGTCTGGCCCTCCGGGCCACCGTCGCCTCCGGCTACTACCTGCCCTCCCTCCTGCAGAGCACGAACGAGGGCAGGGCCTACCCCCTGGCCCTCGGCAACCCGGACCTCGAGGCGGAAGGCATCCGGATGCTGGAGCTGGCCCTGTCCCTGGCGCCGACCCCCAGGCTGCAGGTGGAGGCCGCCGCCTTCGCCAACCGCGTCACCGACAGGATCGACAACCCGGCTACCACCATGGCGGTCAACGCCGACGGTGTCGTCTGGCAGCGCGGCGTCGAGGCGGGTCTGTCCTATGCCCTGACGCCGGCCGTCACCTGGCACACGAACGGCACCGTCCTACGCGCCGGCCTGCCGCAGGTGGCAGGACCGGACCCCGATCCGGCGTACCGCGTCAACAGCAGGCTGCTGGCACGATGGGGCCCGTGGTCCGGGTGGCTGCAGGCACAGGCCGTGGGCGCCTACGGTGAGCTCTACGCAACCGCCAACCCGGTCTTCGGGCGGATCGGCGCGGCGACGGCACCGGTCTCCGCCTACCGGGTCCTGGACGCCCGCATCGCCCATCGGGCCGGGGCCCTCGAGTTCGGAATCCTGGCGCAGAACCTGCTGCAGGACGACCACTACGAGTCCAACCGACCCGGCGCCGGCGTGCACGGGGCCGATCCGGTGGGCCGCCGCTTCCTGCTGCAGGCCGAGTGGCACCGCTGAGAGGCCACGGCAGCCGCAGAGCCCGCTGCTGCCTGGTCGCCGTCACGGCTCTGGTGCGGCTCGCCGCCGCCGACCTGCCGGCGCCCGGCGCGCAGGTTCGTCTCGTCGCCATCGAGAGCCGCTCGCAGCCGGACAACACGATCGTCATCGAGGCCTTCCAGCGTACGCTCAGCGACGATGGCATCGACGCGGTGAGCGTCGCGCGGGTCCCTGTCACGGAGGCGGTGGCGTTGCCCGACCTGGCCCCCGACCTCCTGCTGTGCCTGGGCAGCCAGGCGGCGGAGGCGGCCCGTCGGTTGGACCTGGGCGTGGACGCCGTCTATGCGATGGTGGCCGATCCCCAGGACAGGGGCCTGCACGGTCCCGGAGTCAGCCTCGAGCCACCATGGGAGTACCGGCTGCGCATCCTGCGCGAGGTCCTGCCGGGAACGCGCTACCGCTTCGTCTACAGCCGCAGCACCCCGGAGGTGGATGAGATCCGCGAGGTCGGAGCCCGGATCGGTCTGGATCTCAGCGGCGTGCAGCTCGAGTCGCCCGCTCACCTGCTGCAGGCTGCCGGCCGCCTGCTGACCGGCGCCGACGCCTTCCTGATCCTGCCCGACGTGGGACTCATCACGCCGACGACGGTGCAGGGGTTGATCGCCGAGGGCCTGCGCCGCGGTGTGCCGGTCATCGGCCTGTCGCCGTCCTACACCCGTGCCGGGGCGCTGGTCTCGGTGGACGCCGACCCCGCGGCCGCCGGGGCAGCGGCGGCGCGCGCCTGGCACGCCGGCAGCACCGAACACCTCCATCCGGAGACTGTCCGGGTCACCGTCAACGTGACCGTCGCGCGCAGGCTCGGCATCTCCCTGCCGGAGAGCATCGGCGGCGTGGTGGCGATCCGCATGGGGGACTGAGGCATGTCATGGCGTTCGGCCAGCATTGCCAGCCGGCTGGCCGTGGTTCTGTGCCTGGCCATGGTCGGCGCCGGGACCGTCGTCTACTTCGTCCTTGCCGGCAGGGACAAGACGGAGACGCAGCGCCAGTTCGACCTCATAGGTCAGCTGATGGCAACGCAGCTGGCGCGGACCGTTGCCCTGCCCATGGCCGTCGGCGACGTCGAGGGGCTCCAGGACGTGGCCGGGGCCATGGTCGAGGTGGACGGAATCGCCGCGTGCGTCATCGTCGACGGCGCCGGCGACGTGCTCTTCGGCGCCGGGCAGATGAAGCCGGACCTGCAGACCTACGCCGCGGATGTGGTGACGCGGGCCTGGTCGCAGCCCGACGTGGAGAGCCTGATCGGCAACGAGCAGGAGGCCATCGTTCTCGGGGCATCCCTGCTGCAGCTCGACGAGGAGGTCCTGCGTACCAGGCTCCGGCGGGAGCGCCTGGCCATCCTGGCCCTGGTCCTCACCGTCACCGCCGGAGCTCTTTTCGTCAGCCTCTACTTCCTGCACGCTCTGCTGCACCGCCCTGTCGCCGACGTCCTGGCGGCGGTGGGGGCTGTGGCCGACGGCGACTTCAGCCGCCGCCTGCCGACCGGCGGCAGCCGCGAGCTGGCGGCTCTCGGGGAAGCCATCAACCAGATGGCGCGCCGCCTCGGGGGCATGATGGCCGAGCTGCGCACGCGCAACCGGGATCTGAACGAGGCGAACCAGGCCCTGCGGCGGCAGCGGCAGAACCTGGACCGGCTCAATGGCGAGCTGACGGCGCGCAGCGCCATCGTCCGGATGCTGGCACGCGAGTCGGAGGCGGCGCGCCTGATCCGCGAGTTCCGGGGCCTGCTGCAGAGGACCCGCGGCTACCGATCGGTACGCTGGCGCGACCTGGAGGGAACCGCGGGCGGCAGCGAGGCCAAGGGGGCAACCTGTCTCCTGGGAACCCCGGTCGCCGAGCAGATGGTGGTCCTGCGCATCAGTCACGGCGGGTCCGACTACGGCGAGATCTCGGTGGAGCCTGGACCCACGCGGCGCATCGACGCCCAGGAGACGGCCCTCCTGCAGGAGCTCTGCGGCGATCTCGGGATGGCCCTCAGCAACCAGGAGAAAGGGCAGCAGGTTGCCAGGCAGACTGCCGACCTGGGCGCGTCGCTGGCGCAGAAGAAGCTGCTGATCCGTGAGCTGCACCACCGCGTCAAGAACAACCTGCAGCTGATCGCCAGCCTCATGCGCCTGCAGATCCGCAGGCACCCGGGCGGAGCCCCCCCCCAGGAGCCGGAGCTGCAGGCCATGCTCGGGCGCCTGCAGGCCATGGCCCGTGCGCACGACCGGCTCTACCACGACGACGATACGGGCACCGTCTCCCTGCGGCGCTACCTCACCGGACTCACTGCCGACCTGCGGCAGCTGCGGCCTGGGGTGACCGTCGACGGACGGTTCGCGGAGATGAGAATCGGCCTGCCGCAGGCCGTTCCCGTGGGGCTGATCACCAACGAGCTGGCCACCAACGCCCTGAAGCACGCCTTCCCGCGGGGACGCGGCACGCTGCGGCTGCGCGCCGAAGTCGTCGACGGAGATCTCGCGGTCACGGTGGAGGACGACGGCATCGGCTGCCCGCCGGAGATGATCGGGATCGTCACCCCTGGTCCGTCCATGGGGCTGGGCATGACCATGGTCATCTCCCTGGTGACGCAGTTGCGCGGCGCGGTGTCGATCGCCGCCGCGGAGCCGGGGACGAGGGTCAGGGTTGTCGTGCCCCGGGCACAGGTGACCTGACGGGAGGTCGCCTGCTGTGGACAGCGGGGCGGCGCTTGTCGGCTGGAGACGACGAGCCGGCCCGTCGTCCCCCTGTGCGCCGCCGTCGCAGCCGGGGCAGAGGGACTGGCACCCCTTTTGCACTTCCGAAGTGCCAGGTGTCGCGCGCTGCCCGCGCGAGACCCGTCCAGGGAGCCGAGAGGAGACACGTGACGCACCAGAAGACAGCCAAGATCATGATCGTGGAGGACGAGGTCCTGACTGCCGTCGACCTCGAGGGTGTGCTCATGGATCTCGGGCACACCGTGGTCGGCATGGCGCCGACGCGGGAACGCGCCGTCCAGATGGCCGAACGCACGCGGCCGGACCTCGTCCTGATGGACATCAACCTCGAGAACAGCACCGGCGACGGTATCGACGCGGCCGGTGACATCCGCGAGCGCTTCGGCATTCCGGTGATCTTCATCACCGCCTACGCCGACCAGGAGGTCCTCAGCCGGGCGCAGCAGGTCCTGCCCTGGGCCTACCTGCTGAAGCCCTTCGTCGAGCGCGAGCTGGCCGCTGCCATCCAGATGACCCTGGCCCACGCCGACTGGCAGCGTGAGCGCACCCGGCTGCTGCAGCGCCTGGAGGCCCAGGTCGCGGAGCTGCAGGCCCAGGAGCAGCTCATGCGCGGGCAACTGGAGTGCGAGACCGCGGACGAGGCCGCGCGCGTGGCGGAGTCGGCCATCGCCGACGTGGTGATGCCGGTGCAGGTGCAGATCTACCTGACGGATGCCGGCGGCGCCATCCGGGCGTCGCGGCCGCCGACGGACGGGAGACAGGAGCTGCCCGCCGCGGTGCTGCAGCTTCAGCAAGCGGCCGGTGAGGACGCCGAGGATCGGGACTGGGCCGTTGACGAGGTCGGCGCGGCAAAGGCGGTGGCCTACCGGGAGCGGTTGCTGGCGATCCTCTACCTTCAGCCGCGCGCGCAGGCCGAGGCGCTGGACCCCGAGCTGCTGGGCCGCCTGGCCCGCGAGGCCGGCCTGCTGCTCTCCGCGCAGCGGCTCCGCGATGCCGCCGCCGACGAGGATCTCGACCTCGACCGACTGGAGGGTCTGCTGCATTGAGCGCCGCCCGTCCGCCGGCGACGCCGGTTCGGTCCGGTCCCCTGGTGCTGACGGCGCAGGCGCGGCAGGCCATGGCCAGCCTCGAACCCGTCCGTCGGGGCACGGTCATCGCCCGCCGCGACCTGCGCGGTGGCGCCGTGGTCGACGGAACCGGTGAGGCCCGCGAGGCGGGCCGCAACCTGCGGCACGCCGAAACCCCGAACCAGGAGATCTTCCTGGCTGCCTGCGACGGGCTGTGCACCCTGCGCAACGGCATCGTCGGGATCGAGCCGGTGCTGGTCGTCGACGGTGACGTCGATCACACGCACGGCGCCCTGCGGCACCAGGGTGCGCTGCAGGTCCGCGGCTCACTGCGCCGGGGGGTGACGGTGAGCGGCGATGCCGTCGTCGCCGGCGACGTGGCCGACGGAGTGCAGGCGCACATCGGCGGCAACCTGGTGGTGTGGGGCTCCATCCGCGGTCGCGGCACCTGCGTGGAGGTCGCCGGCGACCTGCAGGTGGCCGGCGTCCTCCTGTCCCGCGTCACCGTCGCCGGCAGAACCGTGGTCGACGGCGATGTCCAGGGCGCCGTGCTGCGCTGTCACGGCGAAGTGCGGGTGGCGGGCAGCGAGGCCCCGGCCCGCGTCGTCGGCGCCGACATCCTTTCGTGCACGGGCATCCACGCACAGCACGTCGGGGCCGGGGACGGCCGCGGGTCGGTCCTCACCGTCGGCATCGCGCCCGCTCAGGTGCAGACGCTGGACGACCTCGACCGGCGGCTGCACGACAGTCACCGGGAGGTGAGTCGCGTCGCCCGGCGCCTGGGGCTGGACGGGCTCGACCTGGAGGCCCTGCGCACGCGCCTGCAGGCCACCACCGGCCTGCAGCGCAGGGTGCTGCAGCGCCAGGCCCGGCTGCTGGCCGCGGCCCTGCGTGCGCACCGGGCGCGGCTGCAGGAACGCCGATCCCTGCTGGACGGCGTCGTCGCGCCGCCGGCGAGCTTCGTGCGCGTCGATGGGGCCATGGAGCGCGGCAGCCGCGTCCGCCTGGGCTCCGAGACGCTGGACCTGGGCCGCCAGGTGCAGGGCCTCCACTGGCGGGCCGGGGAACCTCCTCAACTGCAGGCGCCGCCGTGAGCCGCGGTGTCGGGCAGTGGCGATGGCTGCGGCGATGGCTGCGGCGACGCGGCTGCGAGGGGGTCTCGCCGGCCCTGGATCTTCCGACCGGCACCCCGCCGCAGCAGCTTCACACCACCATGGAGACACGACGATGAAGTTCCTGGCGAACATGCGCATCGGCCGCAAGCTGGCCCTCAGCTTCGTGGGGCTGGCAGCCCTGGCCGTCATCGGCATCGGCAGCAGCCTGCGCGGCCTGGGGCAGCTCAACGACCGGTTCAACACCATCGTCGATCGCCGCGTGACGGCGGTGAAGTACAGCGCCCGCCTGCACCGCAACATCGAGGAGCTGCGCACCCTCGAGAAGGACATCCTCCTGGAGTCCGATCGCGCCCGGCGTGACTCCCAGGCGACGGCTGCCGCCGAGGTCATCGTCCACATAGGCACGCGGCTGGAACTGCTGGCCGAGATTTCCGCCGGCACCGAAGCCGAGACGCTGGTGCGCGAGCTGCGGGCCAACGCCGAGCGCTACGTCGCCGACCTGCGCGAGGTCATCCACTTCGCCGGCACCGACGAGGCGGACATGGCTCTCGAGTGGAGCCGCGGCGCCGCGCGGCGCAGCAGCCTTGCCGCCACCCAGGCCGCCATGGCAGTGACGGAGCTGCAGGAGGAGGCCCTGGCAGCGGCGAAGCTGGAGACGGACGAGGCCTACCGCAACAGCGTCTACGGCAACGGCCTGCTCATCCTCGCGTCGCTGCTGGGCGCTTTCGGGGTCTCCTTTGCCGTCGGCCGCACCGTGACCGACGCGGCCCGGCGCCTGGTGGGGGCCACGGATCGGATCGCCGCCGGCGACTTCAGCGGCGAGGTGGCGGTGAGCGGCCGCGACGAGATGGGCCAGATCAGTGCCGGCGTCGCCCGCATGCAGGCCTCCCTGCGGGAGGCCCGGGCCGCGGCGGACGAGCAGCTCTGGCTGCAGACCGGGCTGCAGCGTCTGAACGAGATCATCCTGGGCAAGACCGACCCGGCCGAGCTGGCGGCCACCGTGATCGGCGAGATGGCCTCCTACCTGGATGCGAAGGTCGGTGCCTTCTACGTCGCCGAGGACGCCGCCGACGGGCAGCCGGTCCTGCGCCTGCTGGGGTCCTATGCCTATCAGCGTCGCAAGAGCCTGGCCAACCAGTTCGCCTTCGGCGAAGGCCTGGTGGGCCAGGCGGCCCTGGAGCGGACGCTGATCCAGATCGACGAGGTCCCGGCCGACTACGTTCACGTCGTCTCCGGCCTCGGCGACGCGGTGCCGCGGGCCATCTGCGTGCTGCCCCTGGTCTTCGAAGGACAGGTGCGCGGCGTCGTCGAGATCGGCTTGCTGCACTCGCCGACCCGGGTGCAGGCGGACTACCTGCAGCAGGCCGCCGGCGACACCGCGACGTCGCTGCAGATGGCGGCGGCGCAGCGGCTGGTGCAGCAGCAGCGGGAGGAGCTGCGCACCAGCAACGACGAGCTGCAGGCGCAGGCGGCGGAACTGGAGCAGTCGCAGGACGAGCTGCGCTCGGCCAACGCCGAGCTGGAGGCGCAGATGGAGCGCCTGCGCGACTCGGAAGAGCGCATCCGGGCGCAGCAGGACGAGCTGGAGTCCTCCTATGAGGTCCTGCGGCGCAACAACGACCTGCTGGAGAGTCAGAAGGCCGAGGTCGAGGAGGCGCGCCGCGAGCTGGCGCGCCAGGCGGAGGCCCTGGAGCTGTCGAACAAGTACAAGTCCGAGTTCCTCGCCAACATGTCGCACGAGCTGCGCACGCCCCTCAACAGCCTGCTGATCCTGGCGCGCTCCCTGCGCGACAACGGCGACGGCAACCTGACGGCGGACCAGGTCGAGGCGGCGGGCATCATCTACGACAGCGGCAGCGACCTGCTGAACCTCATCAACGAGATCCTCGACCTGTCGAAGATCGAGGCGGGCCGTACCGAGATCCGTCCCGACGACATCGTCGTGTCCGACTTTGCCGGCAGCCTGCAGTCGCAGTTCGGGCACATGGCGCGGGAGAAGGGGCTGGACTTCGCCGTCGTCCTTGCCCCCGGCGTGCCGGAGCAGGTCGTCACCGACCCCCAGCGGCTGTTCCAGGTCTGCCGCAACCTGATCGGCAACGCCCTCAAGTTCACCGAGGAGGGCGGCATCACCGTCACCTTCGCGCCGGGCGGAGGGGAGACCGCCCCGGGGCTGGACATCGCCGTGAGCGACACCGGCATCGGCATCCCCGAGGACAAGCGCGACCTCATCTTCGAGGCCTTCCAGCAGGCCGACGGCGGCGACTCGCGCCGCTACGGCGGCACCGGCCTGGGCCTGTCGATCTCGCGCGAGCTGGCGGCGCTGCTGGGCGGCCGCATCGACCTGCAGAGCGAAGTGGGCAAGGGCTCCACCTTCACCCTGGTCCTGCCCCTCGCCCTGGCGCCGGCACCGGCGGCTGCACCGGCACCGCCGGCTGCACCTGCACCGGCGGCTGCACCCGCACCGGCGGCTGCGCCCGCACCGGCAGGCCGCCCCGCCGCCGTCGCCGACGACCGCGAGGCCCTGGCTCCGGGGGACCGCGTGATCCTCGTCATCGAGGACGACGTGCGTTTCGCCACGACGCTGGCCGAGTTCGTGCGTGCGCGGGGCTTCCGGTGCCTCATCGCCACCTCCGGCGAGGAGGGCCTGGAGCTGGCCGCCGAGCACGAGCTGCAGGGTGTGCTGCTGGACATCCAGCTGCCCGGGCTGGACGGCTGGCAGGTCCTCGACCGCCTCAAGCACAACGTCGACACCCGCCACGTACCCGTGCACATCATGTCCGCCCAGGAGCCCAGCGCCGACGGTCTGCGCGCCGGGGCGGTGGGGCACGCCCACAAGCCGCTGGAGGTGGAGGACATCGAGGCGGTGCTGTCACGCCTGGAGCGTTCGGCGCCGGAGACGGTCAAGCGGGTGCTGGTCGTCGAGGACGACGCCATCATGCGCAACGAAGTGGTGCGCCACATCGGCAACGGCAACGTCAAGATCGAGACCGCCGCCACGGGCCAGGAGGCCATCGCCAGCCTGCGCGAGGCCGGCTTCGACCTGGTGGTCCTCGACCTCAAGCTGCCCGATATGGAGGGCACCGAGCTGCTGCGCACCCTGGTTGCCGAGGAGGTGTCTCTGCCGCCGGTGATCGTGCACACCGTCCGCGAGCTGACGCGCGAGGAGGAGGCCCACCTGCGCAACTACGCGGACTCCATCATCCTCAAGGACGCCCGCTCGCAGGAGCGTCTGATCGACGAGGTGGCGCTGTTCCTGCACCGGGTCGTGCGCGAGCTTCCGGAGGCGACCCGTGAGGCGATCCACTACCTGCACTCGTCGGATGCCCCGCTGCGCGGCAAGCGCGTTCTCGTCGCCGAGGACGACATGCGAACCATGTTCGCCATGACCCGGTTGCTGGTGGCCCACGGCCTGGAGGCCGTGAAGGCCGTCAACGGCGAGGAGGCCCTCCGCGTGCTCGACAGCGACGGTGCCATCGACGTGGTCCTGATGGACATGATGATGCCGGTGATGGACGGCTACGAGACCATGCGCCGGATCCGCGCGACCGGCCGCTGGGAGCAGCTGCCGATCATCGCCCTGACCGCCAAGGCGATGAAGGAGGACCGCGACCGCTGCCTCGAGGCGGGGGCCACCGACTACCTCTCCAAGCCGGTCGACGAGGAGCGGCTGCTGTCGATCCTGAGGACCTGGCTGTGTCGATGATCGGCGGCGAGGCGGTCGAGGATATCGAGGTCGATCTCCTGCTCGAGGGAATCCTGCGGCGCTACGGCTACGACTTCCGCGACTACGCGCGGCCCGGCCTGCGGCGGCGCCTGGACCTGTTCCTCACGGAGAGCGACGCGGTGACCTACCTGGACATGGCGGCCCGCATCCTGCGCGACCGGGCCGCCTTCCACCACCTGCTGTCCTGCTTCTCGGTATCCTTCACCAGCCTGTTCCGCGACCCCGAGGTCTACCGAGCCCTGCGGCACCAGGTGATCCCTCTGCTGCGCACCTGGCCGACCTG
>Ga0209775_1000701_pt1 | contig 17576 bp, 17 predicted proteins | sample SaaInlV_135m_DNA_FD_184661 | JGI IMG/M metagenome (GOLD analysis project Ga0209775, IMG submission 184661) | Marine microbial communities from expanding oxygen minimum zones in the Saanich Inlet - SI072_LV_135m_DNA (SPAdes) (version 2) | ecosystem: Environmental > Aquatic > Marine > Intertidal... | reverse complement strand
TAACATTGATCTTTTTGGCCCGTCTACTGTAGGGGCTGTAATGTGGTGTGCATCTGCACTCATCCCGTAACCTGATAATTCACAATAAATTTTTGCTCCTCTTTTTTTGGCGTGCTCCATCTCCTCTAAAATCATGACGCCTGCTCCCTCTCCTATTACAAAGCCATCTCTATCTACATCCCATGGCCTTGATGCGGTACTAGGATCATCATTTCTCGTACTTAAAGCCTTAGCTGAACAAAAACCAGCGACTGTAAGCGGAGTAATGGCTGCTTCTGCTCCTCCAGCCACCATAACATCAGCGTCACCATATTCAATCATACGGCTAGCATCTCCTATTGAGTGTGTTCCTGAGGTACAAGCAGTAACAATTGATGTATTGGGGCCCCTAAGGCCTAATGCAATTGAGAGATTTCCAGCAACCATATTGATTATGCTTCCCGGCACAAAAAAGGGTGAAATCTTTCTTGGACCACCCGCTTTAAGCAGCTCAGCTTGCTTCTCAATTAGATTAATCCCTCCGATACCGGATCCTATACAGGTACCGATTCTGTCTGCATTAGCATCACTTACCTCAAGGCCTGAGTCATTAAAGGCTTCATGAGCAGCTACCAAACCAAACTGAATGAAGGTGTCCATTCTTCTAACATCTTTAGGGTTAAGGTATTCTTTTGGATCGAAGTTCTTAACTTCGCCTGCAATAGTGGATGAAAAATTTGATGCGAAACTGTTTGGATCGAATTTCGTGATATTTGAAATACCAGACTGGCCTTCAATAATATTTTTCCAGGAATCGCTCACACCGATACCAACTGGTGTGACCAAACCAAGCCCTGTGACTACAACTCTTCTTTTATTCATGAGCGAACCCAAACTAGATTTGTATTGGGCTCCAAGATTAATTTACTTAAGATTAGTGTTTATGTAATCTATAGCTTGCTGAACTGTTGTAATTTTTTCTGCCTCTTCGTCAGGTATTTCTGTATTAAACTCCTCTTCTAAAGCCATTACTAATTCAACCGTATCAAGTGAATCTGCCCCTAGGTCATTAATAAATGATGACTCTTTTTTCAAACTTGCTTCATCCGTTCCTAGTTGCTCTGAAACTATTTTCTTCACTCTTTGTTCAATATCAGACATTAAAATTACCCCTTTTTTTTAAAATAACAAATTAGTGTTGCGACATTTTATCAAATGAATGCTGTTTTTATAAATTTTTTTTAAATTTTTGAGAAAATAAATTAAAAACCTCACGTCTGTAGGCATTTAAGCCATCAACATACCGCCGTTAATATGAACAGTCTCCCCAGTAATATAGTCAGCATCATCTGAAGCCAAGAATAGAACTGCTTTCGCAATGTCAGATGAATTACCAAGTCGCGCTAATGGAATATGCGCTAAAAGCTTTTCTTTTTGCTCATCTGAGAGAGCTTTTGTCATATCTGTATCAATGAAGCCTGGAGCTACACAATTAACAGTAATTCCTCTATTTCCAACTTCTTGAGCTAAAGACTTTGTAAAGCCTGTGATGCCTGCTTTTGATGCAACATAGTTTGTCTGTCCCGCATTGCCCATATGTCCAACAACAGATGAAATATTGATAATTTTTCCATATCTACTCTTCATCATACTTCTAAGAACTGACTTACTTAGCTTATAAACTGAAGTTAAGTTTGTGCTTAATACTCGATCCCATTCTTCATCCTTCATTCTAACCAATAAATTATCTTGTGTTATTCCAGCATTATTAATTAAAATCTGTATTTCACCATATTTTTCATTAATTCTTTTTATTAATTTATCAATTGAATCGTTACTGTTGACGTCAAGCACCATTCCTTCGCCTTTATGATTTTGGGAAGATAAAGTTTTTGAAATATTTGAGGCGCCTTCATCTGATGTAGCTGTCCCTATGACAATTGCTCCATTGCTCGATAGCTCGCTAGCAATCGCCATTCCAATCCCTCTACTGGCCCCTGTGACCAAAACAACTTTTTTATTTATATCCATTTTTTTTCCTTATCTTTTAATTGCAATCAAATTTCTTTAAAGCGCTCTAGCGATTCTATTGAATCAATTGAAATATAATTTTTTTCCTTGTTAATCCTTTTACCAAGGCTTGTTAGCACTTTTCCTGGGCCAATTTCTAAAAAAGTATTTACATTTTTCGCTGCTATAAACTCTATAGTTTGTGTCCATTTTACAGGATTGAATAATTGATAAAAAAGCCCATCTTTTATTTTATCTAATTGGTCATAGGAGGCTGCCTCAAAATTTTGAACTACAGGAAAAATTGGCTCTTCAAAAACAATGGCATCTAAAAATTCTTTAAATTCATTTGCTGCCTCTTTCATTAAGCTACAATGAGATGGAACACTAACAGGCAAAACAATCGCTCTTTTAGCCCCTGCTGACTTAAATACCTCAAGTGAAGATTCAATTATATTTTTTTCTCCTGCCACTACAACTTGACCAGGGGAATTAAAATTTACTGCCTCAATTACGCCTTTTGCTCTTAGGTTTTGACAAATCTTTATAACCTCACTATCCGCTAGCCCTAAGATTGCTGCCATTGCTCCTTTGTCACTTGGAACAGCATTTTGCATTAGCTCAGCTCTTTTCCTTACAATACGAAGCCCTTCCTCAAATGTAAATACTTTTGCTGCTACAAGAGCAGTAAACTCTCCTAGGCTATGGCCTGCTGCGTAGGATGGATGGCAAATATCATTTTCTTCAAGGACCCTCCATGTCGCAATGCCAGCTGCTAACATTAAAGGTTGGGTGTTAATTGTTTGATTTATATCAGTATTTTCAATATTCACCATATCCCAAAAATTAATATTTAAGATATCTGATGCTTCCTCAAACGTTTTTTTAACCACCATACTGGTTGATAGATTCTGCATCATGCCAACTGATTGCGAACCTTGTCCGGGAAATAAAGCTATAAAATCAGTCAAATTAAATCCTTATAAGTGCAGAGCCCCAGGTAAAACCTCCCCCAAACGCTTCCATTAAAATTAAATGCCCTGGTTTTATTTTATTTTTTTTGATCCCAAAATCAAGTGCCAGGGGAATTGATGCGGCTGATGTGTTGCCTTGGTGATCAATTGTTACGATAACCTTATCCATACTCATATTTAATTTTTTAGCAGTTGCTTCCAGGATACGAATGTTAGCCTGGTGAGGAACAACCCAGTCGATATCCTCTTTGGCAAGGTTATTTAAATTAAGCGTTTCATCAACAATCATATCAAGTGTATTTACGGCCATTTTAAAGACTTGATTGCCCTTCATTTCAATTGTTTCCCTGCAACCCTCTTTATCTTTTTTTGGAACATGAAGAAGCTCCCCATACTCACCCTTAGCATGAATATGTGTAGATAAGATTCCTTCATCATCCGAACTCGAGAGAATAATGGCGCCGGAGCCATCACCCCATAAAATTGCATTACTTCGGTCTGAATAATCAGTAATCCTTGACATCGCATCTGCCCCAACAACTAATACATTTTTTGCAGAGCTTGATTTGATAAATTTATCAGCCACTGAGAGTGCGTAAATAAAACCACTACAAACTGCCTGTATATCAAATGCGGGGCATTCAATAATTCCTAATTTTTTTTGTAAAATACACGCTGTACTTGGAAAGACCTTGTCTGGTGTTGTTGTTGCAACGATTATTAGATCTATATCATTTGGCTTTAGATTTGCATCTTTAATTGCAATTTTTGCTGCTTCTAGTGCCAGATCACTTGTAAATTGATCTTTTCCTATAATATGTCTTTTTTTAATCCCGGTTCTTGTGGTGATCCATTCATCAGTAGTATCTAAAGTCGACTCTAAGTCGCTATTGGTCAAAATTTTCTCGGGAAGGTAGCTTCCGCAACCTTTAATTTTTGAATAAATCATCTAGATTATTTTTTTATATTATTGACTCAACTTTAAGCTGATCTTTAATTTTAGATATTACATCATTTTCAGACTCTGAAATTGTTGTTTCTAAAGCATGAACAAAAGCAAATTCATCTGCTCCCCCATGGCTTTTTACTACAATTCCGTTTAAACCAAGAAATGATGCTCCATTGTAGCGACGTGGATCTAATCTCTTTTTAAACCGTTTCAAAACTGGAAGAGCAATAATTGCTGAGATTTTAGTTAGCCAGTTACGTTTAAATTCTAACGTTAAAAAATTTGCCATCATCTGAGCAAGGCCTTCAGTAGTTTTAAGAGAGATATTTCCTGTAAAACCATCACATACAACCACGTCTGTTGTCCCTTTAAATATATCATCACCCTCGACATTTCCATAAAAATTTAAATGGCTTTCTCTAAATAATTCAGCAGATCTTTTTACTACCTCACTACCTTTCATTGATTCACTTCCATTACTTAATAACCCTACAGAAGGATTATTTTTTTTATGTAAAACGTTAGTTAAGATTGAACCCATAATACCAAACTGCAGAAGTTGCTCAGGCGTGCAGTCTGCATTAGCGCCCAAATCTAACATACAGGTTGTGCTGTTTACGTTTGGTAGTTCACTTGATATTGCTGGCCTATCAATACCAGGTAACATTTTCAAGACAAAGCGTGCAGTAGCCATTAGTGCGCCTGTATTGCCTGCGCTCACACAAGCATCAACCACGCCTTCTTTTACTAAATTAATACTCACCCTCATTGATGAATCTTTTTTATTCTTTAGGGCACTTTGGGGCAGTTCATCCATCCCGACAACTTGAGTTGTATTGTGTATTGATACCCTTGGATGATTGAGTGATTTTTTCTTCCTGAGAATTTTGGATATCAACTCAGAATTACCAACCAAAACAATTGAAATATTTTTATATTTTTTTAGGATTTTTAAAGATGCTGGGACGGTAACCGATGGACCAAAGTCGCCTCCCATTGCATCAACTGAAATTTTATGTTGCATCAGCTCATTGTAGACTGGTGTCTACTAACCTTTTGTCTCGATTACTTTTTTGCCTTTATAAAAACCTGATGCGCTAACGTGATGTCTTAAATGTGTTTCACCCGTTGTTTTTTCAATTGCTATTGCAGCATTTGATAATCCATCATGAGAACGTCTCATATTTCTCCTTGATGGTGATTTTTTACTCTTTTGAACAGCCATAAAATACTCCTAGAAAATAAATATTACATTTTAAAGCTATTGACGTTTTATCTTAGTATTTGTAAAACAAAGCTTTAACACATTAATAGCACGAGATTTTATCATAAATCTATTATTTATTTAAGAGATTTTAAAGAGCTTAAATTACTATTAAATTTAATAATACCTAAACTTGGGTAACAAAAGATTATTTCCAACATGTTATAATCTGCTGCTGAGATTACAATATTCAAGATTGAAGTTTGTAAAGTTTTTTTAAAATCTAGAGTCAAAGGAATTTTTTTGATATCAAAAATCCTCATTGCTAACCGTGGTGAAATTGCTGTTCGAATAATAAGAGCATGCAAGGAAATGGGCATTACAAGTGTAGCAATTTATACTAATGCTGACCGACATGCCTTACACGTAAAAAAAGCTGATGAATCATATTTCATTGGAGCTGACCCTTTGTCCGGATACTTAAACGGACACTGGATCGCTAATGTTGCTGTTACAGCCGGCTGTGATGCCGTGCATCCTGGTTATGGTTTTTTATCTGAAAATTCTAATTTTGCAGCCATTTGCCAAAAACGAGGATTACATTTTATTGGACCAAGCGCTGAGATCATCCAAAAAATGGGTGATAAAATTGAGGCAAGAAAAGCAATGATTGAAGCCGGTGTTCCTGTGATACCAGGAAGCGAAGGTAACGTAAAAGACCTTAACGAAGCAATAAAAATTTCAAAAGATATTGGCTTTCCTGTAATGATAAAAGCAACAAACGGAGGTGGGGGGAGAGGTATTCGCAGGTGTGATAATGAAAAAGAAGTGGAATCAAATTATGAAAGAGTTATTTCAGAAGCAACAAAAGCCTTTGGTAGCCCTGAGGTATTTATTGAAAAATGTGTATTACATCCGAAACATATTGAGGTTCAAGTTTTAGCTGATCAAGATAATAATGCAATTCACTTGTTTGAGCGAGATTGTTCAATCCAACGGAGAAATCAAAAATTAATTGAGATAGCCCCCTCCCCCCAGCTTGATGAAAAACAAAGAACCTATATTGGTGACTTAGCTGTTCGTGCAGCTAAGGCCGTAAATTATCAAAATGCTGGTACTGTAGAATTCCTACTTGATAGTGAAAATAATTTTTATTTCATGGAAATGAATACCAGACTACAAGTTGAACATACGATCACAGAAAATATTACAGGTGTCGATATTGTTCAAGAACAAATTAGAATTACCAGTGGGCTGAATCTAAGATACAAACAAGAAGAAATTCAACACAGGGGCTATTCTATTGAATTTAGAATTAATGCGGAAGACCCAAAACAAGAATTTGTTCCATCTTTTGGTAAAATAACGAGATATTATGCAGCTGGTGGCCCGGGTGTAAGGACTGATGCCTCAATTTACACGGGTTATATAATTCCCCCTTATTATGACTCAATGTGTGCAAAGCTTATTATATGGGCATTAAACTGGGAGGATGCCGTTGCTCGAGGTATTAGGGCGCTTGGAGATATTGGGGTGTTTGGCGTAAAAACTACTATCCCTTATTATGTTGAGATTCTTAAGAATGATAAATTTATTGGAGCTGACTTCAACACAAGTTTTGTTGAATCAAACCCTGAACTTACTAGTTATAATGAGGAAATGCCGCCAACTGTACTTGCGGCAGCAATTGGAGCTGCGATTGCAGCTCATGAAGGGATTTAAAAAATTATGAAAAAAATAAATATTACAGAGCTCGCCCTAAGAGATGGTCACCAATGCCATATAGCGACAAGATTAAGAACGCAAGATATGCTACCTATATGTTCAAAACTTGATGCTTTAGATTTTTGGTCAATCGAAGCTTGGGGAGGCGCAACATTTGATGCCTGTGTGAGGTACCTTAAAGAGGACCCCTGGGAAAGATTACAAAAACTAAGAAAAGCATTACCTAACAGTCGCATTCAAATGCTATTAAGAGGTCAGAACCTACTCGGATATAGACATTACTCAGATGACGTGGTTGATCTGTTTGTAAAAAAATCTGTCGATAATGGTGTGGATGTGTTTAGGGTTTTTGATGCGATGAATGATATTAGAAATATCGAAACATCCATAAATGCTGTTAAAAAATATAAAAAACATGCCGAAGGAACTATAAGCTATACAACATCCCCAGTTCATAACAATGAATATTTTGTTGATATGGCAAAAAAATTAGAATCTATGGGCAGTGATACTTTGGCAATCAAAGATATGGCAGGCCTTCTTACACCGCAATCTACAAAAGAACTTGTCTCACAGCTAGTTAAGAATATTAATATTCCTATTCATGTTCACAGTCATGCAACCGCTGGATTGGCAAGCTTGAACCTAGTTGCTGCAGTTGAAGCCGGAGCCACAATAATTGATACATGTAATTCAAGCTTTTCAGAGGGGGCTAGTCACCCCACTACAGAATCAATCATTGCTGCTCTTCAGAGTATGGGTTATGAGATAAATATTGATATTGCCGCAATAGAATCAATAAGTGAACATCTTCGAGAGGTACGAAAAAAATACTGGCAATTTGAATCAGAATTTACAGGAGTTGATCCAAGAGTTCTGTCAAATCAAGTTCCTGGTGGAATGATATCCAACCTATCTAACCAACTTAAAGACCAAAATGCACTAGAAAAGATGAATGATGTATTAAAAGAAATACCATTAGTTAGACAGGATTTAGGGTTCCCTCCTTTAGTTACACCTACATCTCAAATTGTGGGTACGCAAGCAGCTTTAAATGTTATCACTGGCTCAAGATACAAGACGGTTACCAATGAAGTTAAAAATTACTTTTTGGGTCAATATGGCGCCGCTCCAGGAAAGGTGAATGAGGAAATAAAGTCAAAAGCAATTGGTGATCAAAAAGCGATAACATGTCGTCCTGCTGACAAACTTAAACCTGAAATTAATAATCTCCGAGTGAAAGCAGATGAAATTATAAAAAATGATGAAGACCTTTTAACATATGCGATGTTTCCAGATTTAGCCACTTCATTTTTAAAAGAAAGAAATGCTGGCACACTTGTACCTGAAGAATTGCTTGTAAAAAGTGAGGTAGGTGATGCAAGTAATCGATATGCGCCTTCTGAATTTAATATTACACTTCATGGTGAAACCTATCATATTAATATAACGGGTTCAGGTAAATCAGGAGATATAGAAAGACCATTTCATGTTTCTGTTGATGGTATATCTGAAGAAGTACTTGTTGAAACGTTAGATCAAGTTTTGGTAGAGGGTGGAGGTGATGAGGAAATAGGAGGTGATGAGGATGGAAAGCCGGCAAAGACAGCAAAGCATGCCCGCCCTACTCATGATGGATGCATTACAACAGCCATGCCCGGAACAATCATTGATATTAAAGTAAAGGTGGGTGACACCGTAAGTGCTGGCGATAGCGTCATTGTTATAGAGGCAATGAAAATGGAAAATGAAATACAAGCTTCAAAATCTGGTATTGTCATTGCAATACATGTTTCCAACGGTGATAGTGTTTCACCAAATGAAACATTAATCGAAATCAAACCTCAATAAACCATATGAATTTATTTTTTCATGAGTGAGATAATTCTTGCATCATCTTCAAGATATCGCCAAGAACTTCTTAAGAGACTCTCAATCGAATTTAGATCTATATCGCCAAATATAGATGAAACTAAAATCCATAACGAAACCTTTGAAGATCTAGCAAGAAGGCTATCAAATGAAAAAGCAAAAATTATTTCGATGAATCATCCATCAGCATTCGTGATCGGCTCAGACCAAACTGCTGAATATAACAACAAGCAAGCAAGCAAACCACTTAGTATTAAAAATGCTTTTTCCCAACTAAAAGAGCTTAGTGGGCAAACATTAAATTTTTTTTCAGGTGTATGTTTAAAAAATGAGCAAAGAAAAATTTCAGTTGACGAAGTAGTAAAGTTCTCAGTAACCTACAAAAAGCTTTCAGATAAACAAATAAATCGTTATCTTGAACTAGAAGACCCGACACACTGTGTAGGAAGTATAAAATCAGAAGGTTTAGGAATAACCCTTTTAGAAGAGATTCAATGTAATGACCCTACTGCCGTAATAGGATTGCCATTAATCGAGCTATCAAAAATGTTTGCGCGATTTGGAGTTATTTGATTGGTGATAAATTCAAAAAATTATGGAAAATTATTTCTCATACCAACTTCAATTGAACAAAAATTTAATAATGACTTTCTGCTTGAAGTAGATAAAAAAAAATTAAAGAAAATTAAAGATTTTATTGTTGAAAGCCCCAAGACGGCAAGGCAAGCTTTAAAAAAGCTTAACTTAGATGAGAGGCTACAAGATTTAAACATTATGGAGCATAGTAAAAAATCCTCATATAAGTCTACAGATGATTACTTCCGGCCAATCTTTAATGGAAATAATGTAGGATTATTATCTGACTCAGGAGCCCCTTGTGTAGCAGACCCTGGGGCTATTATAGTCTCCAAAGCCCATGAATTTAATATCGAAGTTGTGCCATTGGTTGGTCCTTCATCAATTATTTTAAGCTTGATGGCGTCAGGCTTTAATGGACAAAATTTTTGTTTTCATGGCTATGCCCCGATTGAAGAAAATAAAAAAGCTAATTTTTTTCAGCATATCCAAATAAACATAAAGAAAAAGCAAGAAACACAAATTTTTATAGAAACCCCCTATCGAAACAATAAATTATTGACTGATATCATGAAAATAGATAATGAATCTTTAAGATTATGTATTGCCATTAATTTAACTGACATTGATCAAACAATATTAAATGGATCAATAAAAGAATGGCGTGAAAGAAAAATGCCTGACTTAACAAAAAAGCTATGCGTCTTTCTTATCAATTAAATCCTTAATAGGTTTAAAAGTTTTTCTATATATTTTATTAATACCAAATTTCTTAATAAGAGCTATATGTTTTTTTGTGGGATATCCTTTATGTGTATTGAGTTCATATTGAGGATAAAGGGCATGCAAAGACTCCATGTATTTATCCCTCTCAACTTTTGAAACAATTGATGCTGCAGATATTGCTGGTACCAGTGAATCCCCTTTTATAATAGCTTTTAAATTAACTCCTTCTATCTTAGGAGTATAAAGGCCATCAACAAAACATTGGTTAGGCCTTACTTTTAACATTAATATTGCCCTTTTCATAGCAAGTAATGAAGCATTTAAAATATTTAATTGGTCAATTTCCTCCACGCTTGCAGTAGCAAAAGTATAATCAAAGGCATTAGTCTTTATTTCCTCATATATCTCAATTCTTTTTTTTGGGGGTATTTTCTTGGAGTCATCTAAATCCCTTATTTGTAAGCTTTTATCTAGGATGACGGCGGATGCGAAAACAGGACCACACAAAGGCCCCCTACCTGCTTCATCAACTCCACAAATCATTGTCATTTAAGATATGGTTTAATCATTTTAAAAATCAATGTTGATGTATTTTTATTTAAATCTTTATGAAGTTTTTGGAATTTTAACTCTATTTTTTTTAAATATTTTTTATCTTCAATAATTTCGTGAGCTTTTTTAGCCAATAAGGATGGTTTAGCCTTATGTTGCAACATTTCTGGAACAATATTTTCTTTAAGTAAGATATTCGGTAGGCTAACATTTGGTATTAAACGCACAATTTTCCAGCCTAGATATGAAATCCACGATCCTTTATATATGACAATCATTGGTTTTTTATGTAATGCAATCTCTAGTGAAGCCGTTCCTGAAGCAGCTATTGCTATATTTGAAGAACCTATAATTTCCGAAACCCTTCCTCTGTACAACTTTAAATTCTTACTCTTGCTAACTTTAATTCGGCTTCTAATGAAGTTCATATTTTTATTGTTATTTGTAGGAATTAAAAACTTAGCTTTTGGGTATATTTTTAATAAATTTTTTGCTGTTTTAAGCAAAATATCTGTATGCGACCTCAGCTCACCCATCCGACTGCCAGGTAAAAGGGCGACAACTAGGTCCTTACTATTAAGGTTCAATTTCTTACGATATGTATTTGTATTTGATTTAAATGGAATGTTGTTTGCTAGCGGATGACCAACAAAAGTTGTTTTCACTCCTGCTTTTTCAAACAAAGGTTTTTCATGTGGAAAAATAGAAAATATATGGTCAGTAGATTTTTTTATCTTATGAACCCTGTTTGGCCTCCATGCCCATACCGATGGAGCCACATAATGAAAGGTTGGGATCCCGTTTTGTTTGAGTTTCTTTTCAACATAAAAATTGAAGTCTGGCGCATCAACTCCTAAAAAGATATCTGGCTTCTCAATTTTTAAATACTTAATTAATCTATATCTCAAATAGATTAACTTAGGAATATTTGGAATAACTTGAAAAACACCATATAAAGAAAGATTTGAGTAATTGAAAAAGGATTTTAACCCCTGTTGTTTCATTAAAGGACCGCCAACACCTATAAACTCGACATTCTTTACTTTGGAGTTAATGTATGCCATAAGTTGGCCAGCTATCAGGTCGCCCGACGGCTCGCCTGCTAAAATTGCTATCTTAGCCACGTGGGCGTATAAGCCCTCTTTTTGATCTTTCAAAGAAATCCAAATAAAGGCCCACCTCTTGAGAGGAGTTTTTTAACTTTTCAAGTTCTTTTTTTGCCTGATCAATAGAATTATTTCTCATGTAAATAATTTTATAGCCTTTTTTAATATCCTCAATTGCCTGAGCACTAAAGCCCCTCCTCTTCAAGCCCTCAGAATTTATTCCATTTGGAAGTGCATTCCCACCCTTACTTACAGCCCTCACATATGGAGGAACATCTTGTGCAAGCAAAGTCCCCCCCATTGTCATAACATGTGCCCCAATCTTACAAAATTGATGAATTGCTGTTAATCCTCCCAAAACTACATAATCATCAATCTCAACATGCCCAGCTAAAGTAACACTATTAGCAAAAACGGAATTATTTTTTACAATGCAATCATGTGCAACATGAACATAAGCCATGATCCAGTTATCATCCCCAATAACTGTTTTATTATTTCCTTCAACAGTTCCAGTATTTAATGTGCAGAACTCTCTGATAGTATTTCTATCCCCTATTTCCAAGAAAGTTTCTTGGTCTTTATATTTCATGTCCTGGGGCTGCTCGCCTATTGATGAAGAATGATAAATCTTATTGAATTTACCTATTTTAGTTTTGCCGGTAATGGTGACATGGCTGCCAACCTCAGTCCCCTCGCCAAGCTCAACTGACTTTCCAATTATTGAATACGGACCAACCTTGATGTTTTTATTTAAGATTGCCTGCGGGTGAATAATGGCCGTGGGATGTATATCTTGCTCAAATTCCATTAATTTATACTTTCTTTTAAATTTCTTTTAAAACACACATTATTTCAGCTTCGGCAGCAACTTTTTCCCCTACTGTTGCAATGCCCTTATATTTCCAAATACCTTTAATTATTCTTTCTATTGAAACATTCAAATTTAGTTGGTCACCTGGGACCACGGGGGTTTTAAACCTTGCTTTATCTATCCCTACGAAATAATAAACCGTATGATCATTAGGCTTTTCATTGCGCGTTTTAAAAGATAGTATTGCTGCAGCTTGAGCCATAGCTTCAACTATAAGCACTCCAGGCATGACAGGATAATGGGGGAAGTGACCAGGGAAAAAAGGTTCGTTTATCGTTACATTTTTTATTGCCTCAATGTTTTTTCCAAGCTCATAAGACAATACTTTATCCACAAGAACAAATGGATATCTATGAGGGAGGTGATCTAGTATTTCTTTAATGTCCATTGAGGTGTCTTGTGTCATTTCATACCTTTTTTTATCATAAATTTTACAGCAAATTTTAACCAATCTTTATGTTTTAATGGGGGCATAACCCCTGTAACCCTTTGCCCTGCTTTTTTAATCGACCTTGCTATAGCTGTTGTGGGTGTTATAACTGTTTTATCAGCGATTGATATATTCGGACCAATTCTTGCACCGCCACCTATCATACAATTTTTACCAATTTTTGAACTTCCAGCGAGACCTGCCATCGCCGCAATAATTGTATTTTCGCCAATAATACAATTATGGGCGATATGAACTAAATTATCAATTTTTACCCCAGCTTTAATAATAGTATTATCAATCGCCCCACAATCAATTGTTGTGTTCGCGCCAATGTCTACATTATCTTCAATAATAACCCCCCCTGTCTGAGGGATTTTTGACCAGCCCCCATTATCATCAGGGGCATAGCCAAACCCATCTGTACCAATTCTTGCGCCTGAAAATAATACGCAGTTATCCCCTATTTTGACATTATCCTCAATGCTTACATTTGCATGGATGACTGAATTATTACCAATAGAAACATTATTACCAATAGAAACACTTGAGCCAATTTGAATATTTTTACCCAGCAAACAATTATCGCCAATAACAGAGCATGGTCGTATACTATTATTTTCATCTAGCTTTGTATTCCGCCCGATGATTACCGACTCATGAATGCCCGTGTTCATTTTTTTACCGAGATCACTAAATAAGGTTGCAATTTTCGAGAAAGCTAGATAAGGATTTTTAACAAGAATATAGTCTTTATCCCAATACTTTAAATCATCCTTCTTAATTAGAATAACTTTAGATTTTGTTTCACTCAACCTTGGAATATAGGACACGTCCGACAAAAAAGAAATGGAGCTTGCGGTAGCGGAGTCTAATGATGAAATATTATCCACCACAATATTCTCTGATGAAGCCCTGCCATTAACCAGATCCGCTAGCTCAGAGCACTTAAATTCTTTTTGCATTTTAAATTAGAGTCTATTTTTACTTAGATTCATCTAAGGCTTTAATAAGGTCATTGGTAATGTCAACTCCCTTTGAAGCGTAAGCAACCCCCTGATAAAGTATAAGGTCATACTTTTCTTTTTTGGCTAAACTTTCAATTGATTTATTGATTTGTTGTTGTAACTTTCCAATTTCTTCACGCCTTCTGATATCAATATCCTCCCTAAGCTCTCTTTCAATTCTTTGGATATCAATTTTTGCATTTTGCATTTTTTTCTGAGCTTTCTGACGCTCAGATTCAGACATAGTTACGCTATTTTTTTTATAATCTTTTTCTTGTTTTTGTATTGCTTTAACTTTCTTTTGAAGCCCATCTGTTCTTGATTTAAATTCTTTCTCTAGCTTTTTATTACTAACAGTAGTTTGAGGTGCTTCTTTCAGCACTTTCTCTACAACAACATATCCGATTTTAATCTCTGCTAGAGCTGAAATTGGCAGCAAAAGTATAATGCTAAAAAAAATCCCTAAAAGCTTCTTATTCATTTTTCTATCCCCTTCTCTTGGTTAATCTAAAAATTGGTTCCCATGCCAAACTGGAATGCTTCTGTTTCATCTAGGTTATCATCATTTAACGACTTAGCAAATGACACATTGATTGGGCCAAATGGGGAAACCCATAAAACTGAAACCCCGGCTGAAAACCTCATTTCATCAATGGCAATATCTTCATCCTCATCCCATACACCACCTCCATCAACAAAAGCTTCAAGACGGACTTGGTCTTTGAACGCCCCTCCAGGAAGTGGGAATAGGATTGAGGTATTGGCTACAATCTTTGTCGTTCCACCAGTTGATTGCCATACATTTTCAGCGGTATCATAGTATTGCTCACCAATAGACGCAGCTTTATAACCCCTTACTGAACTAGATCCACCCACATAATAATTTTGGAAAAAGGGGTATGGGTCATCACCATAGGAGTGTGCGTAACCTAAATCTAGTTTATTGGCCCAAACAAACTTTTCAGTTAAAGGACGGTAATCAGCAATTTTTCCATTAAATTGATAATACTGCATATCAAGTATGGGCAATGAAATGTTAGCACCTACATCAAATTTATAGCCAGATGTTGGATAAATCGCGCTATCTCTTTTATCAGAAACGTATCCTACAGATAATACTGCCTCATTTTGTTCACAACCAGAAGTAGACCCACCCGAAACATTTGCACAATAATCTTTATATCTAGTTGGTGATGAGCTAACAAGACTTACCTCAGATACGTCAATATCAAATCCAATCTTAACTTGATCAAACTCATTCATCGGAATACCAAAGCCTACACCCAACCCTAAGGATTTTTTATCATATTGACCGGTATCTAAGTCTTTTGTGTTGGTTTCTTTGTAGAAGCCAGTAAGCCTTCTTGATATTCCATCAAGCGTATAATAAGGGTCAATGTAACTTAAACTGTAAATAGTATTAACGCTGCTGGTATTGATCGTTGTTGAGATAGTATTCCCTGTCCCAATAAAGTTAGATTGTGCTACAGAAAAACTCCCTACCAAACCTTCATCCGAACTTGCGCCTGCGCCAAGTTTAACAGATCCCGTATTTTTTTCTTTCACAACTACTGTAAGATCAACCTGATCTGATATACCTGGAACAGAAACAGTCTTGACGTCCACGGCCTCAAAATACTGGGTTCGTTTTAACCGCCTAGTGGAATGGTCAATCTTCTCTTTGTCATAGTAAGAAGCTTCAAACTGCCTCATCTCTCTTCTTAAAACCTTATCCTTTGTTGTTTCATTCCCAACAAAACTTATCCTTCGTACATAAACTTTTTTTCCAGGCTCGATGAAGTAGTTGAATCCAACCAGTAAATTTTCTTTATCAACATCTGGGATAGGGTTTACATTAGAGAATGCGTAACCATAATTACCAAGCTCTTGATTGATCGCTTCCGTTGTTTCGTTTAGCAGGTTCCTGCTAAAAACTTCCCCCTTGCTAGTTTTAATATTATTTTGAAAAATAGATTCTTCGGTAAGCGGGTAATATTTTCCGCTTATTTTAATATCTCCAAAAGTATACTTATCGCCCTCATCAACAATTATGGCGATGTATACATTTTTTTTTGTTTCAGAGATGCTAACTGTAGTGTTTTTTATATCAAAATCTAAATACCCCCTGTCCATATAAAATGAACGGATTTTTTCTAGATCACCCGTTAAAACTTGACGTGAATACCTATCATCTTTATTCCACCATGACATAAAGCTTGTTGGCTTAAGGTCGAGACTGCTTAGCAGGTCATCTTCGTCAAATTTTGTGACGCCTATCAAACTTACCTCTTTGATTCTGGCTGTTGAGCCCTCATCGATATAAAAATCTATCGCAACACGATTTCTTTCCTGAGGGATAACCCTTGTTTCAATGGTAGCGGAATAAAGCCCTAAGTTAAGATATTGCTTACTAATCTCATTTTTTACTTTTGTTAGCTGAGGCTCACTAAAAAGAAGCCCCTCCCCAAGATTCATTTGCAGCATCCCTTCCTTAATCTTCTCTGGCTGAATAGCCTCAGCTCCATGAAAAGAAATAGTTGAAATAATAGGTTTTTCATTAACAATAATGACAACCACACTGCCCTCTAGGTCTATGCTTATGTTTTTGAACTGGCCTGTTTTATATAGAAGCTGGATGGCTTCAGAGAAATTGGCTTCGCTAATTGGTGTATTCACTTCGAAAGGAACGTTATCAAATACTAATCCTGGATCAACTCGCTTTAATCCTTGGACTTTAATATCAGAAATTATTGACTCTTCTGCCAACACAGGCAGGCTTATCGAAATAAGTAAAAGTAATAATAAGATTATTTTTTTCATTTACAAGTGAATTGATAATTTTTTTAAAACGCTATTATATACTGCAATTTAATTTATCAAAACTAATATTTCTCTCTTAAGTTATTGAGGAATAATGAAATTATATAAAAATAACTTAATTTAAAAAAAATATCTTTAAAGAATTTTTGGTTAAAAAGAGGTTATTTTAGTAACGTATAGATATCAAATAAAGGTAGCAAAAACATTAATTTAGAACAATATAAAATATTTTGGGATAGAATTTAACAGCAATATACATTAGATTATTATTATAAACAATTGTTTTTAAATCATTTTTTTTATAATTTTATTGGTTTCTTTTCTGGCCAAAATATCAATTTCAAGTATATGATCTACTGAACTTACATCTGCAGCTATAGCTTTTAAAAGTGTTTCTTCTATTAATTCTGGGATTTGTGTGAAATTTATTTTTCCTGATAAAAAGGCTTCTACAGCGATTTCGTTTGATGCATTTAAATAAATACAATGCACCGTACCCATTGCTAAGCTTTGATAACAAAGATCAAGGCAGCGGAATTTTTTTAAGTCTGGCTTATAAAATTGAAGGTCTGGTAATTTTTCTAGCGACGCACCCTCAACCCCAGAGAGAATTCTTTCAGGATGACTTAAGGCGTAAGCTATAGGAACCCGCATATCAGGATTTCCAAGTTGGCTCAAAGAGCTTCCATCAATAAACTCAACAAATGAATGAATTATACTTTGAGGGTGCATTAAAACTTCAATTCTTTCCATTTTAAGCTTAAATAGATGA